>Ga0247841_10006164_pt1 | contig 18770 bp, 18 predicted proteins | sample LaCruzMarch2015__2_FD_192410 | JGI IMG/M metagenome (GOLD analysis project Ga0247841, IMG submission 192410) | Freshwater microbial communities from meromictic Lake La Cruz, Castile-La Mancha, Spain - LaCruzMarch2015_18m | ecosystem: Environmental > Aquatic > Freshwater > Lake | place: Spain... | reverse complement strand
AGACAGAGATAAAGGCTATGGTAGATGAGCAATACGCGCGTGGCGGTGAAGTAAGAGGCGGGCCGCCGCCCAAGCCAAAAGAGCCTACTCCCAAACCTGAACCAGTTCCGCCAAAAAAGGAGCGCACAGCCGGCGAAATCTTCAGGCGGCGCATGGCTAAGAACGCAGGCCCCGGATTCGGCAGGTCTTTGGCATTTATGAGCGGAGCGCCTGCTATGATGATATGGATCGCGATAATGGCACTGTCGATAGTCATCGCAGTCAAGATATTCGGCTGGATCTGATTATTCCTTATGATTCCTCATGCATCTACGCTCTCTAGAATTAATCTTTTCTTTGTTCCTCTAGAATTAATCTTTCCTATTTTCTCAGGATTATCTTTTGTACTTAGATCTTCTCAAGAATCTTGTTCCCAGACCCTTCTATCGCATACTTAAGGACATCCTTTATGTTCTCTGCGTAGACAACCTTTATCTTCTTAGAGCTCTCAGCGTCTAGTATCAGATCGCCCTCATTGGCTTTTGGGATTATGACGGTTGTTATCCCGGCTTCTATTGCAGCCTCCACCTTAGGTGTTATGCCCCCTACCGGCAAGACCTCGCCTCTTACGTCAATAGACCCGGTCATAGCGACGCTCTGCTTGACAGGAACGTTCTCAAGCGCTGACAACGCAGCTATAGCGACGCTGACAGATGCGGAGTCGCCTTCGACGCCCTCGTAGGTCTGCAGGAACTGTATGTGTATGTCATAATCGGCCACATCTTTCCCGACGAACTTTTTGACAATGGCAGATACATTCTGCACAGCCTCCTTTGCTATATCCCCAAGTTTTCCAGTGACTATGACTTTGCCTTCGTTCCTGCTCTCAGCAGCGGTTATCTCGGATACTATTGGCAGCACGATGCCGCCGTTCCCTATGACTGCCAACCCATTGACCCTGCCAACCTCTGCGCCTTTGTTTCTTATGACCTCGTACTCCCGCCTCTTCTCCACGTACTTGTCTGCAAGCTGCGCTTCAAGAGTCCGCGAAGCCTTGCGAGCGTCTTTGACATCGGTTTTAGTCACATTCTTGCTCTTTCTCTCGATGGCGAGGTCGCCGGCAGCCCTCACAAGCCCGCCGAGTTCCCTTAACCTTAATGTAAGCCGGCCCTTTCTTCCTGCTCTTTTTTTGGCCTCCATTATTATCTCTTCGACAGCGTCTTTGTCGAAGTGAGGTATCTTCCCGTCTTTTGTGACCTCTTGGGCGACAAACTGGACAAACTTCTTCCTCTCGCTGTCCGTGTCTGGGACAGAGTCGTTCATGTAGACCTCATAGCCATATCCCTGTATCCTCGACCTCAGCGCCGGGTGGACATGGTTTAAAACCTCGACATTGCCTGCAGCCACTAAGACGAAGTCGCATGGCACCGGCTCAGTGACTACCATAGCCCCTGATGACATCTCGCTCCTGCCGGTGATGTGCATCTGCCTATTCTGCATTGCTGTGAGCAAATCGTGCTGCACCTTCAGGTCCATGGTCCCCATCTCGTCTATGAACAAAACACCTTTGTTAGCCTTGTGGATAAGGCCCGGGATGACTCTTAGGTGGGCAGGCGTGCCCAGTCCTCCACTCTGGAGCGGGTCGTGCTTGACATCCCCGAGCAGCGCCCCTGCGTGCGCCCCTGTCGCCTCTATGAACGGCGGCTTTTTGACACCTGAGTTGTTTATGAGCAGTTTAGGCATCTCGCCTTTCTCTGACTTGACAAGCTTCGTCGCGATCACCATTATAGATACTAATAATATGCTGACTATCATCTGCGCTGCGATTATGACAGCGTCCATGTCTGTGAGCCAGTAGAGTACCCATGGGTACATGAGTATGACGAATGAGAACATGAACGTGAAGCCCTTCGCGCCCCCGCCGGCGTTCATGCTTTTTGCCTTCTTCATGACATTGACACCCTCACCCGCTTTCACTACCTTTATCCTCGGGTTGTTTTCATCGTCGTGATTGGGTAAAACAATGACGTCCTGCATTTCTTTCATAGGCAATAGCTCAGCCATCGCCTGTCCAAGAAGGCTCTTTCCAGTTCCAGGCTCGCCTATCAAAAGAACATTCCTTCTCTGAGCTGCAGCCTTCTTGATTATCTCGACTGCATCATCTTGCCCGATAATCTGGTTGGCAAGTATCTGCGGGACGTAAATCTCACTAGTCGTAGTGAAGTCATCCCATTTTTTCAGCTTGAGGGCGTCTTTCTTACCCTTGTTCGGGTCTTCTTTCTTTGCCTTTGGTTCGTCGCCTTTAAGGCCCTCTTTTTTGCCTGCAGAGCTGTCTTTTTTGGCAGCTTTGATGATTACGGCATCCCCTGCAGTTTTTTTCTCTTCTTCAGCCATTATAGCGCATGATTTTTAACATAACCGTCCTATGACCGGTCTTTGACATAATTGTCCTATGAAACTGAATATGATCGTCTTCCGCATGTCTGGGGAACACCCGGACCTGCCGCTCGAGGAGATAAAGGCGCTGCATGAGGCGTATGGAGTGAAATTCAAGATAGTCTCCAGAGAGGGCCAGCTCGTGCTTGCTGAAAGCGGTTTGGAAAAGACCTTGCCGCAGAGGCTGGCGTTCACCCACGAATATTACCCCGTTCTTGAAATCACAGACGCTATGAACCTTGAGCGGGTATTATTGGAGATGAAGGTTAAAAAACCCGAGTCTTTATGTGTAAGGTGCATGGGTTTCCCTGTCAACACGAAACAGGAGAGGGTCGCGGGCGACGTGCTTCACACACGGTGGAATGCGCGCGTCAATTTCGTCAAGCCGAATCTGTGGGTTTATTTAATAAATGTAAGCGGGCACATAGCAGTTTGCGTTGAGAGGTTTGAAACAGATGATTTCAATAAGCGTGACCCTAACCTGCGCCCCTTCTTCCACCCGTTGGCGCTCTTTCCGAAACTCTCAAGGCTTTTCTTAAACCTTGCAAGGCTCAAGGAAGGAGACCTAGCCCTTGACCCTTTCTGCGGGACTGGGTCCATCCTAATAGAAGCGGCTTTGTTAGGTCTTAGGCCAATAGGTTCTGACCTTGACAGGAAGATGCTGTGGGGCAGCAAGAAGAACCTGGACTCATACGGCTTAAAGGCTTCTGTAGTCATGACTGATGCCACTGATATAGAGCTGAAGACCGCAGACCGCAGACCGGTAATCGTAGACGGCATAGCCACCGACCCTCCGTATGGTCGCTCAAGCAAGCTGTTCGACAATGAGATTGGCGAGCTTTATACAAAGTTCCTTTCATCCGCGTTCAAAGTGCTCAAGCCAGGTGGATATCTTGTAATGGCTGTGCCGCACGAGGCTGAGGTAAAATACAAGAAGGCAGGGTTTGAGAAGAGTGGCACATATGATATTTATGTGCACGCGTCACTTACGAGGAGGATTTATATATTGAGGAAGCCTAAATAATTTTCAAAAACTATAATGCCACCAAGGATAAACCATTTAAAGCTGCCGAATGGCGAACGATATAGACTGAGAAGGTTTAGAGGTAGCGATCGTGAACTATCTAAAGCTATCTATGCTCACGATAGGTTTGCTGACTATTCGTGGGAAAGCGATTCAGATAGAAACCGTTCGATGATTGAGCGCTTTGCTAATGAGAGCAGCGCTGATGTGTGGACTGATATCATGGCACCATCGTCTGATGTTTACGTAGCATATGACAAAACAGGTCAGCCTGCAGGTTTCTTTTCCTTCTCTCATGACAAAAATCTTCAAGAATGCCCTCCTTCGAGGACTTTTTTGGGCCCTGGCGTTGCAGTCTTTCATGGTCTTTATGCCAATCCAGATGTCCGCGGGATAGGCCTTGGACATGCAATGGCCAAGGCTGGCGTGAAGATTGCCCACAAAAGCGGTTTTCAGCAACTGCATTTCACGGGCATGACGGGCCCGGGCGAACATTCCTTTAACAAGCTGCTTAGAGACCCAGAAGTAGCCAAGCTGATTGAAACGAGCGACACGACGCAAGATGAAGGAGATGCCGGGTCTTATGGGATTTTTAAATTCAAGAGAGCTCACAGAGCCAAAAGGTGATTTTTACAGCCGTCCAGCAAACTAATCATCAAGATTCTACATTAAGAAAATGAAAGCATACTTATTTTCTGCATTGTTCTTGGCAATAGGATTGGTCTTAGCGGCCCCAGCTCCTTGGGGCATAGCAATAAATGAGGAAACCCAAGAGTGTGCAGGATATTGGGGCGGAGATGAATTTGTCGGCTATGCGTTGCCCGAGGGTTGGGCAAACTATTACCCAGACTACTCCGAAGGCTCTTCATACATCTCAACTGCTGTCGGTGAGTGCAACTTCACAAGGTATAATGAGGAAGACTGTTGCAATGAATTAGGTTTGACTTATGTGTCGGACAATATCGGGGAGCGCAACGCGACCGCAGCCGGCGATGAATCCGACTGGAGTAATATTAGCGTAATACTCTTTATTGCATTATTGATATTATTCCCGCTCTTTTTGGTCATTATGAAGCTTACACGTGGCTCACATCTCCCGTTTGTTAAAAACTACTTAACCAAATGTGGTATCTTTGGTGTTTGGTTTGGCTTGATGTCTTCCCTGGCATTTTATTCGATTATGAGCATCACGCCTGCTATGAGTCTTAATCTGCTTACCGGATTGTTTGTGTATCCTTCACTCCCAGTCCATCTTTTGATACAGTCCTTAACGGGCCATTATGGATATGGGAATTTGCTAACGTACCTGATTATATTGCTGCTAAACCTTGTTTACTTTAGTTTCATAGCAATCGCAATAGGTTACATAATAAAAAAGTTCCGAAAATAATGGACTTTTACTTGGACAAGAACCTCATCCTGGAATCCAACTGTGCGTTTAAGGACGCTGAATTTGCAATACTAGGCGTTCCGTTTGACTCCACATCATCCTACCGCCCTGGCTCTCGCTTCGGCCCGTTGCAAATCAGGAAGGAGCTCCTCGAGTTGACAAAGCCCGAGAGTTACTTCAAAAAGAAAATCTTTGACCTTGGAAATGTCAGCGTTGTCCACGGCAACCTTGAGGAGACCAACCGAAGAGTGGAAGAGACCCTTCAGAAAGCACTTAAGGCGAACTCGCGCTTTGTTCCGATAACACTCGGCGGCGAGCACTCGGTTTCTTTCCCTGCAATCAAGACCCTTTCAGAGAGGCACAAGGGCCTCCAAGTCGCGCATTTCGATGCGCACCCCGATTTGCTCGACGATTACCTCGGAGAGAAGTGGTCGCATGCTACCGTGATGAAGCGCGTTTACGACCTTGGCGTCAAAGACATTGTTCAATACGGAGTAAGAGTCTCTGATGAATCTGAGGAAAAGATCATGAGGACTCTCCCAAAGAAGCTCGACCCTAAGAGGCAGACTTACATAAGCATAGACATGGATGTCTTGGAACCTGGGCACTGCCCTGGCGTCGGAACCCCTGAGCCCGGAGGATGGATAATACAGGAAGTTTTAGCTTCGCTTAAGCCAATAAAAAATATTGTGGGTTTTGACATAGTAGAAACCTGCCCGCCATTTGATAAGGGAGAGGTAACATCAATAACCGCGGCGAAGATCGTTATGTCTTTAGTCTCCCCCTGATGACAGCTTCCCTCTGTATGCCACTCATGCCCAGCATGTTTCTGATTTCCTCGTTGAACACCCTGCGCGCCTCGGCGTCGCCACGTACAGGTATGCTCCGGCTGCCGAATTCCGTGCCGAATACATTACGCCCGCGGTTCCTGAGCGCCGGATGCCTATCCGCTTTTTGATTGAAGTCCCACTCGACCTTCACGCGTCTGCGAGTTTTTGTAACCCTGACCTCATGGACCGGATGATACTGATCGAACTCCCCTGACCCTTGCATAAACACTATCATGGGCCTCTTTGGATTGTCATTGACGACCAACCCCAACTCCTTTCCCTTATCGGCAAGTTCGCCTTGCATGAACTTCAAACCAGCATTTGTAGCCGGCTCGAGATGTTGTTTCATGAATCTTGCGGTTTTCGTGGCCTCCCCTACGGTCCTGCGCCTCATTGCTTCTAGACCCTTTTTGGTCAGTACAGCGCGCCCCTTAACGTCCATTTGGGGCATGCCATCCTTTCCTAGAACAAAAAACCTCGGGTCTGGCTTAAAGCCCATTGACGGCTTTCTCCCTCCCCTTTTCATGCCTTCTTTCACTCTACGCTGGCCTGCCAGCGACTTATACACTACACGCTCATATCTCGAAGGAGTCTTCCCTGCTCCCAGGCTTTTCACCTTTTTTCCAGATAACGACCGGCTGACCGCTTTTGGAATTGCCATTTTAATCAGTATTCAATCTTCTCTTCAATAAAGAACCCCTTTATCCCACCGCCTATCTTTCCAAGGATCTTCTTTCCTCGGCTGGGCTCTTTATGCTGCTCAATGAAGTCTATCTCATCCGGAGTCAGGTTCTCCTTCCATTCCTCTTTTTTGGCTTGTTCAGTGACAGCCTGCTCTTTCTGTTCGACCATCTGCTGGATGTCTTTTTTGGCATCCCCTTGCCGGACTTCCTTCTCAGTATTAAGTATCCGGCTCTTAAGCGCGCCTATTATGCCCTTATTAGTCTCTATCTTGTTAGAGAGCATAGGTATCTTCAGCCTTGGCCCGCCAGTGCTGCCACCGCCGTCCTTTGTCTTTATTAGATCAACCGCTGTCCCGCCGTGCTTTGACCTCCTAACCCGTATCTTAGTCAACACAGGTCTTTCAAGGTTCTCGCTCGTTATAAGCGCGGTGCCCATCGGCAGGTTTTTCATAACCTCTTCCAATTCAGGAGTGAAATTTTCAAGGCTCTTGGATATCGCACTGATGTCGTTTGGGTTCGTGACTTTTAGTATAATCTGCGTGTTTGCCTGCGACAGCACGTTTTTATCGACCTTTGCCGGCCTTTGGCTGACTATGCCTAAGCCCATGCCAAACTTTCGCCCCTCGGCTGCGACCGTCCTCAGGATCGACAGTGACATAGCATTCCCCACACCCCTTTCAGGGCAGAAGCGGTGCGCTTCCTCTATAAGGAAGAAGAACGCGGGTATCTTGTTCTGTTTTCTTGCTTCGAATAAGTCGTTCGCCAGTTTTGCTACGATGAGCTCCTGCAATTCAGGCTTGACACCTTTTAGGTTTATTATCGTAGTCTGGCCCTTCTTTACCACATCATCCAGTTTGACGCCCTCAGTGTCAAATATGTTATTGTCGAGCAAGGCCTGCAGTCCTGCTATCAAGCCCCATTTGGCATTTGTCTCGCTCAGCTGGAGATGCTGTATGACATACTCGAGAGTGTAATCGCCGCTCGGCTTAAGCTCGTTTATGGCCTGGTATAACAGGGCCTCCTGCCCGCCGGTCATCTTAGTCGGAAGTATGTCAAGTATTTCCCTAGCATCAAGATTCTTATCGCTCAGCTTGAACTCCGTGTCTGCAGTCGGGTTGATGGTCTTGTTAGGCGTCATCTCGATGACATTTGTAAATGCCTTTGGCACGACCTGGAACTTGGCGTATTTGTCATAATCACTCTGGTTGTCGTTGGCTATCTTAAGCGTATAATACTCGCCGTGCGGGTCGATGACAACACAAGGCACTTCCTTGTCGGCGAGTTCTTCCAGTAACACGCCTACGGTGTATGACTTACCGGCGCCGGTTTTTGCCAGGACACTAAGGTGCTTCTGGATAAGCTTGTTCGCATCTAGGTATACCTTGATGTCGTCTTCGCCTTCTAGTAACCCAATGTATAATCCAGTTGCTGTAGGTGTGTCGAGGCCGAGTATGGTCCTCACAAGAGTCTGGTGCGCCTTGAAGACCCTTTCTTCAGGCTTGAATGGCGTCTTGGGCAGCCGCACAAGACCCTCAGCATCCTTGAACCCAATGACACGTATGCTAGCTATTATCTTTTCAATGCCCTTTTTGTCATCCCACGACCTGCGCACGAATGATATCTGCCCCAGGACCCAGCCGTACATCTCATGGTGTATCTTTACATAAGTGCCGCTCTCTGCGAGCTCCTTGTTCTCCACGAGCATGTCACATGAAGTGGGCTTCACCTCGCCGTAGACATATCCTACTATTTCGGGCATGATTAGTTTGAGACGGGGGAAAGAAAAAGGGTTCCTAGGGCGTATCGCCTCAAGCGGTTTAAACGAGACCTCTCTTCATCAGGAAGTAACTGACAGGCACTCCTTCCATCGCCCCGAGCATCAGCGGCAACGCATAAGAGAACTCAAGGCCCAGAATGCCGAAAACGAATATCACTATCAGGAACATCAATATGCTGAATAAGTAAAATGGAAGCATGATCTTAGTATGCTTCTTGGCAATTTCCTTATTATTGCTTAGCGGCTTGAGGGCGTTCTGTGCATAGAATTTTTTATAGAAATCAGCTTCTTTCCCAAGTACATTTAGCCAGTAGATGTGAGTTATGGTACCTATAGCCAAGCCAAAGGCAAAGGCTATCACTATCTGAATTATGTGCAGCTCGCCCAGCTCAGGGAACAAGCTAAGCGACAGGGCAAAAGGTAGCGGTATAATAGCCAGCAGGATGCGCAGTGCATCCCTACTGCTTGCCGATTTCCGGCTCCTTTTTTGATCTGTCATAAGCGCGCAGGTGACTCTTGCCGCATTCGGCACAGGTGAGCTTCAGGTTCCCACCCTTGTTGACCTTCATGACGTCTTTTTCTCCCCTCCTCTTGCTGCCGTGGCCTTCTTTCACGCGCTCGTACTGGCGCTGGCCCCATGAGAGGACTGAGGTCTTGCCCTTCTTGTCCTTCTTCACCTTGTGCTTGGTGTGCTTCTTGCAGTGCCTGCAATATGCCTTAATCTCTTCTGGGATTTTCATCTTTATTAGCGCTAATTGTTGATGTTATATTAGAGTTATAACCAAATTGCTTGTTAATGTTATTTTAGACAGCCGAATCGCTTACATCAGCTCAACAGCGTCCAATTGCTTACATCAGCTCAACAGCATCGTTCTTGAGGAGTATCTCAGCGACATCCCCATCCAGATCAGCAACTGTATCCTCATCAAAAGGGCCGATGCTTTCTAAATCCGGACCGACAAAAGCTGGCATGGGCCTCAAAAACCTGACCCGCCTGAGCGCTTTATTTTCAGTTTCCCCTTTAAAAACATCTTGGCCGGCATTGCCAGGTTTGGCAACTGGGTTGGCAGCAGGTTTGGCAGTTGGTTTAGCAGTGGATTTGCTTACTTGTCTTTTGCTCTCAACAGCATCGGCTTTAGGCACGGTTTCTTCTGAAGGCAGCATGCCATTGGCCGATTCTGATATTTCCATAGCCTCCGGCATAGTCTCCTGAGACTCGTCTATGGGCTCGGGGGCCTCTTGTTCTACGACCTCCATCTTACCTGTCTTCAGCGACTGGAGCTCGGAAAAGATCCTGTTGTATGCGTCCTTCTCACTGCCGAGCATGTTGATTGGCATATCACCATCCTGTAGGTGCCGCAGGCAACCCATGAGTATCTTGTGCTGCCGCATAAAGACTATGTCGTCATAGACCTCCTTTGCTTTCTTCGCCTCGTACTGGTCCTTTGTGATTAGAAGGGCCTGTGCCTCAGCGTAGAAGTGCGGCAACAGCTGCGCCAGCTGCGTCGAGGACTTCTCCACCCTGCGGAGCTTAAGAAGGTCAGAAAGGTTCATAGGATACCGTAGTTATTCGCATCAATGTTTAAAGAACAGTATATTTATTGATGTTAAGGTAATAAAACGGAGGACATTGCAAGAATAAAATGGCATTGCCTAAAATTAACAAAAAAATAGTAGCCATAAGCCTCGCAGTGATACTCGCAGTTATCCTGCTCTATATCTTTGTGGGCTCGCGGACGGTAATAACTACTCCCGAGTGCGGTGACAATGTCTGTAGTGTAGCCGAAAACTCAATCAACTGCCCGTCAGATTGCAGTATGGATAATCTTCCATGTGCAAAAGAGCGCGAGTTTGTTAATCCAATGCCTGGTTATTCCAATGACTTCCCCGATGAATGTTGCGACGGATTGAAACCGATGGCAGCATTTGACCTTGTCAACGGCACGTGCGAGAGTATTATTGGAACTCCTTTCCTTACTTGTATGCCTTGCGGCGACGGAACCTGCCTTAGCGAGCGCCTTGAGAACTCATGCAACTGCTTAGAAGACTGCGGTGCAGTGCTCTCAGTAAGCGAGTACAACTCCGAGGCAAGGGATCCCGAGCAGACTTACAGGATCAGGGGCTTTGTGGCCTACAAATACGACCAATGCGCGCCCTGTCCGCCAGGAGCCGTATGTATGCCTTGCATATTCCCGCATCTGATACTCTCAACTGATAAAGTCGAGAAGGTAAGGTATCACCTGGGCGACAATCTGAGTGAAAGCGAACTCTTACTTGAACCTGGCAACACCGATATAATGGATGACTTAAGACTGCTCGGGGAGTATGTGATGTCAATAAGGGGTGATATGATAGTCTTTTATGGGACTGCGGGCCAGGCTGGCGATGCCGGGATCAACGGGGACATACTGGAATGTGGCTCTTTTTCATGCATCCGAGATAACAGCGGCTCATTGATGAAGCTGGCCGGCACCTACGAGAGCAGTGACGCCGGAAAGACGTGGGTCACTGTCCTGAGCATCGGAGACGGCACATCGGTCCTTTTGGCGTACACCAACGGCAGCGCTGAATATGAAGGGCGCCAAGTCGAGGTCATAGCGAATGTCTATGAATACCTGCCTGAATATTATGACAAGAGCCTGCAATACCTGTTATTGCCACATGCGGACAAAATAGGGAGCATCAGGGTCTTAGATGAGGCCGATGTTTTGCTCCATTCATGTGCAAAAGAGCGTGAATTCGTCAACCCTGTTCCCGGATATACTACAATCTATCATGATGAATGTTGTGAAGGCTTAAAGCCTACGACCTTATTTGACTTTGTCAACGGCACATGCGAACCACTTATGGGCACACCTTTCCTTACTTGCATGCCTTGCGGTGACGGGACGTGCCTCAATGAGCGCCTTGAGAGTTGGTGCAACTGCCCGGAAGACTGCGGGCCGATAGGCGAATGTACTTTTCCCACGTGTAATACTAAAGGGGCATGTACTTCCAATGATGATTGCGCATACTTTGGGTATGCAGGCGGATGTTTTAACAAAGAGAACCTGCCAAAATGCATGGAGGAAATGACCGATTGCGGATTGTATCCCGGCGAAGCTCCTATGCGAGAAAACGTCACTTGCTCCTGTCAGGACGGTGCGTGCGTTGAAGTTTAAAATGGACCTAAATTCAACAACTTTCGAGGAGTTTGTAAAGAAGAACAAGACGTGCGTAGTGGACTTCTGGGCACCCTGGTGCGGGCCTTGCAGGATGCTGGCGCCAACGATTGAAGCTGCGTGTGCTGAGAAGAAGATGCCCCTAGGAAAGGTGAATATAGACCAGAGCACCGACCTAGCGATGAAGTTCGGCGTGATGTCTATTCCGTGCGTGGTCTTATTCAAAAACGGGAAAGAGGCTAACAGGAAAGTGGGCAATGTGCCTAAGGAGAATCTGTTGAAGTTCCTTAGCTGATGTATAAGCGAACCTGTTGAAGTTCTTGGGCTGATCCTGAGGTTACTGACAGGTTGTTAGGTCTTATATGCATAGGGTCAAGCCCTGCAAAGCGTTTAGGTATTTGGCAGCCTGCAGCTCGGCGGATTGACGGGATAAAACTGCTTCTTTATGCTGCTTGTGAGGTCATACCACCATTTCATGCAGGGGTATGCGTAAGCGTCCTGTGAGACTGGGAAGCTCGCCTCGCCCCAGTTCTCTATGTGCCAATTAACTGTGTCCCATATGGATGAGAACGTGGATACCTGAGTTGTTGCCATAGCATTGTTGTCTACCCCAATCCCGTACCCATTATTACAGATGGGACATCTATCTGTGTTCCAGTATGAGTCGGTTATGACAACGTCGTACAATCCTTTCACACCCAAGAGCCCGCCCTTGTTTGCAGGGCCTGTGACCTGACTTATTGAGTATGAATCGATTATTCTTGCCTGTTGACCCTGACTACCCTCTGCAAACCCGACGAGCCCGCCCACATTAAAAGTCCCAGATACTGTCCCTATTGAATAGGACTCACGTACTTCTGATGTCCCATCAGCTGGCATACTTGCATAAAGCGACCCGACAAGTCCGCCAACGTCCGTGTTGCCGGTGACACTGCCGGTTGCAAAGCTCCGGGTTATGTACCCCGAACGGCCATTAGTCCCTACAAGTCCGCCAACGTCTGTTTGGCCGGTGACACTGCCAGTGGAGAAAGCATCTGTGATCCCACCGCTACCGCCCCAAATCCCGTTTTGGCCTATTAATCCCCCAACGCTAATTGTGCCGGAGACCGAGCAAGTGCTGTAGGTCAGTCTGACGGGCATACTTGAGATCACACTGCCGGCATAGGAGGTTCCTGCCAAACCACCTACATAATTGTGCCCGCTTATTGAGCCACTCAAACAAATGCTGCCATATACCTGATCTCTAATAAGGCCAAAAACCCCACCCACATGGTCGCCTGTGCCCACAATTTGCACGCCACTGACGGTACATCCTGAGCATCCCGGAAAGAGGTACCCAGCAATACCTCCGACATAGTTTTGTCCTGTTACCTTTGGATTATTAACCGCATTATCAGAAGGCGCAATCACACCACCTATATATCCCGCAAGGGCACCTACGTAGTCTCTGCCAGTAACATCAGCATCTGATATGGATACCTTGAATGGCGCTAAGACGGCAGTCAACGCAATCTTTGAAAACAACCCTACATAGTCTTCAGTGGGCCTGTTTATGAAAAGGTTCTGTACTTGGAGTGTGGAAAATTCTGCGAGTCCTCCAGTGAACGGAGCCGCCTGAGTCCCGATAGGTTTGAACCCCTTTGAGCCAAGTAGGCCTACCTCAAGCGACGGTATGGAGTCATCGGCATTGCCCGCAATACCATCATACCCATTGGGGAACCTTATTGAATAACCATTTTCCCACAGGAAATTCACATAAGTTGGATTTGCCCAGTTAGAGGGTTTCGTTGCGGAGCAGTCTATATAATTGTGCCCGAAGTTCCTCTCAGGTATTGGGTTAATTCTATATGCCTGGCTAAGCGGATAACTCGGGTGGTTGCCTATCATCTGCAGCTCCTCGCAGTCGTTAATCCCATTTGCGTAATAAGGCGAGCACTTGTAGGTGCATCCGGCAGCCATGCCGTCGTCGTGCCAGCCGGTCACGACGTCGCAGGTATTCTCATCGCCTGTGTTGCCTGCGGGCACGGCTCCGCCAACGGCGAATTCAGCAATAGATCGATCAGCCACACAGCCACAGACAGTGTTAGAGAGTATCCTGTTGTTTGAAGATGTACGATACATATATATCCCAGGACCATTTCCGACACAGCCTGTAACAGTGTTGCCAGTAACCTGGTTCCCATCTGAATCGCTGAGATATATGCCAAACACAGAATTCGAGATGTCATTATCCTTGAATATATTATTATCTGCTTCCGGAGTAACTGCAGGATTACAGGATGTGGCTGTCGAGTATACCCCAGCTTCTAAGTCCTTTAAGACACAGTTCTGCACAGTCGAATCGCTTATACACTCGCCCCTTACGCCGACAGTACCGCATGATGTGGAGACCGGCAAGCAGGTTCCGCGGATCTCATGGCTCTGGCAGTCAAAGGTCTTCGCGTCTGTCATAATAACGCAGGCGCCAGCAGTAGTGATATCTGCAGTGAGCCTCACGATGTCGCAGGCTGGGGATGCCAGTTTCGTTGTGCAGTCCAAACAAGAGTTGCAGTCGCAAGTAACTGGTATCCTCTCGGAACAGGAATCTGTGGTGCCCGGAGGCTGGCCGACGCATTCCCAAAGGTAGTCAGTCGGGCTGTCGAGAATGTCATTCAATGTCCCAGAAGAGCATCCGTTGGTTACCGATTCGTCGCAAACACCATGGATTACATCTATGCATGCTCCGTTTAAACAGGTCTGGCCCGGGTCACATTCAGTCCCGCAGCTTCCGCAGTTGTTCGGGTCATTCTGCATGTTAAAGCATGAGCCTAAACAGCATCTGCTCGGCGAGATACAAGTCGAGGCACCTGAGCTATCTTCAGCATCGTCGATTGGGGTGTAGATGCAAACATTGCTCGGACATGTAGGCGTCACACAGAGGTCATTGCCCGCGCAATCTGTGACAGAGTCACAGCATTCATCACCGCCAATGGTCTGGCCTACACAATCTTCGCACGTGCAGTCCTCGCCTGCATCACAGGTGCTACTGGGGCATGTGATGGGCGAACAGGGACCGCAATCATCAGGACAGCTATTGCAGTCCTCGCCTATGGCAGAATCACAAGTGCCATTGGGGCATGTCTTGCACCCCGGGTCATTTATGTTTATAAAACAGTTGAGGCCAGCCTGGCTACCGCCGGTAGTCTGTGTGTAAGCGTTAAAGGAGAAGCTCATAAAGGCTACTATGATAATTGCTGCCAGTGTGATTAATAGTATATACTCGATAGGCGCTGAAGCAGATGACTTCATGATAGGGTTATTAAAGCTTTAATAAAAATAGGTCTCTGGAAGGGAGAGTTTGTTGAAGTTCCTTGGTTGACCTATACTCCTGCTGAAGCTCTTGGGTTAAAGCAGCTTAAGGAACGTTTCGCGGTCTATGCGCGACTGTTTTATTATGTAGTTTAGTGTATACTTGCTTATTTCTGCATGGTTTGGGACTGTGACAAAGGTCTCATCATCTGTGCCCAACAGGTGTATATGGCTGCCGCTCTGCCTCACGACTCTAAACCCGAATTTGTTAAGGACTTGCAGGACCTGCCTAGCAGATGCTGGCCGGAGTTTTGACATTCTTTCCCACCTCAATATCGAGGCGGACTGTCTTAGGGGAATGTGAAGCCATGTCCATTATGAGCTCATAACGCTCTTTTAGGCCTTTTTTTAGATTTGTTATGGCCTCTTCTCTTGTGAGCCCTTGATCAGCCACATTAGTAATCAAGTCAGCGGCAACATAATACTTACCGTCTTTGCTCACCTGGATTATAGCTTCCATGTCCAAATTAGAATGAAGTTGGATTAAAAGTTGCCTGAGACTAATGTTATCCTCTGGCAATAATGACTTAGATTTCCTTCCTCATCTTGAAGTGGGGTATCGACCCGAACAGGGTGTGCGATTTCCCGACTATCTTGTAACCATTGCGCTCGTAGAACCCGACTGCAGTGTCGCGGGAGTTCAGCACTATATATTTGGTCTTCTTTTCCCGCGCTTTGTTCTCCAGCCCTGCAAGTATCGATTTGCCGACGCCCTTCCCGCGATATTTCCCATCGACGGCCATGTAGCGTATCTGGGCCTCTTCCTTAGAGTTGAGGTGCAGCCGGCCGCAGCCTATGACTTTACCGGCTTCACAAGCCATCACATAAACAGCTTTGTCTTCTAGCTCATCCTTCTCGCTGCCGCGCGGTTGGCCCCATGGCTCACGAAGTACCCTGAAGCGCAAGTCGTAGTATGCTTCAAATTCCTCCTTGGTTTTCGGCTCTGAGATTTCCACAGTCAAAACTAAGCCATGAAGAACAAAAATAGCAGATGCGAGGACTCAAGACCTGATAAGCAGCTCTAAGACAATACCCAATACCTGTCAATCGATGCCAAGACAAGACCGGGGACTCACGACAGAAGACCTTTACTCCTTCCCCTGTTGTATCATCTTCCTGCCCATGGCCTCCATGACCATGACTTCAGTACCTTCAGTCAGTGTCATGCCCTCCGGGAGCGGGAGCTCGACGTTCTCAAAAGTCTCAGTGTTCATCAGCTGGACTGAGTTGCTGCCTACTGAAAGGACCTGGTGCGGCTGGCGCGTGATTATCGGGACTTCAGCCTTGTCAGACCCGCTTGTGAGCATCGGCCTCTTCCTGCCATCGAATATGCTTGCGCCCTCAATCCTGACCTTCGCTGATCCGTGTTTGCCTGGCTTAGACGATGTGAAATCGACGATCCTGCATGGCTCGCCCTCTATCAAAATGTAATTGCCCTTCTTCAATTCCCTCACTTCTACGATCTTAATGCTCATTTTACCCCTGAAACGTTTACTTTTAATTTGTTTAACTCAAATTACACGTATATAAAAGTTCAGTCAATAAAAACGAAGCCGCACATTCGTGCGGCGAGCTTTTACCTAATCTCTCTAAACTTTATCATACGGTAAAAACGAAGCCTGCGCTTGCGGGCCGTGTTTTGTTAAAAGGTAATAAAAAGTTTTATTAGAGAATAATAAATTTTGGTAAAGAATTATTAACGAATATTAAAGAATCATTAAAGAATAATAAAAAGAAATGGTCAAAGTCCCTGGAATCGGAGAGCTGAAGTCTAGGCTGAGCGGCGGTGAGCAAAAGAATATAGCTGTCTTTGTTGACGGCCCGAATCTCCTTAGGAGGGAATTCGACTTCGACCTGACAAAACTCAAGGAGCAGGTCAACAAGATGGGGAAGATCTCGATTGCTAAGGTCTTCCTCAACCAGTTCGCACCTGAGAAGCTTATCGAGGCTGTTTCAGCTGAGGGGATGGAATCTGTGATAACCCCCGTTGACTGTGACGTGGCACTTGCCACCGAGTTGATGGAAGCTGTTTACAACCCTAACATAGATATAATAGTCGTTGTCACGCGCGACGGGGACTTCCAGCCTCCTATCATGAAAGCCAAGAAGCACGGGAAGGAAACTGTGGCTTTTGGCGTGAGAAAAAACCTGAGTGAGAGTTTGATAAACAGCGTTGACAGGTTTGTTGAGCTATAACTGGCGCGAGCGCAAGGCGTTCGGCCGTTCACTAACTGAACCCATATGGGGCTCTAGACAAACCCATAGACTGTATTCTCCAGGATAAATGCTGAACCAAGGTTATCATGCATGGCAAAAGAGGGATCCCAATAGGGTTGGTTGACAGTCCTAACGATCTTCTCTGAGACCTTTTGCCCGGACTTGTTGAATATTACCAAGCGGTAACATTGATTCGGGGAAACTGAATCGGTATACACCACCCCCACATAGCCACTGTTCGTCGAGAGTCCTGCCCAGCCATAGCTTTCTATGCTGGGTAGCCGGTTATACCACAATAGATTGCCGCTAGAGTCAAATTTCCCTAGTGCGCCGCCGCCATCCATGGAATAGATGTCAGTACCTAACGTGTACAATGCGTCGTCATATGTAATCAATTGGGCTATAACAAACTGCAACTGGTTTGGGTATGCGCTGCAATGCGGGAAGTCCGAAAGGAACTCAGACGGCATGTCTGAACACTGGATAGACCATTCAATAGCGCCGGTCGTATCTATCTTGAACAGGTTCGGCATGTCCCCGCATCCTGAGCAGTGCCCTGTTAGGTATACATTGCCCTCGGAATCCTGGGCAACCTGGTCATTACTGAAGAGTGTTATGCTTTGGTCTGTATCTAGGGAGTCAATCCTCGTGTCAAACAAGAGGTTGCCGTTATAATCATATGCAGCCACATGTGTCTTGTCCATTACGTTGGAATCCCAATTATCAGGGTTATAGTTGCTTACCACGACCATACGATTATTGGCAGTCAAAATACCTACTAATGTATCAAATTGGCCCAGGGGCAGGCCCAACTCCTGGCCATGGTCTATTACAAAATTGTGATAAGTCAGGAAACTGTCTTGGAAGGTCCCCTGCGTCCGTGTGATATCCTCATAGCTGTTTATCTGAAGTCCGCCTACCGACTGGCAACAGTGGTGCAAGAAGGGATCCCCCGAACATGTGGTGCAACTTACATAGGAAATATCATGCGGATATGTTAGATGCGCAATATCATATGAGCTTTCCCAAGTGTTTCTCGCATTTGTCCCCTCGGTTTGCCATCCGGGTATAGTGTTTAACGCATTGAAGTCTGGCAGCCTGCACGATGAGTCACAGAATCCGCTGAAAGGCGACGCCAGCGAAGGCTCACAGTTCTCGTCTGGGAACTCTACTATGCCGTTACCACAGACTGCGGTGCCTGTCAGTGGCAGGGAAGTGCAAGTGCCTGTCGAGCTTACAACGAAATCAACATACTCAGCGTCGTTCCTGATACCACCATAATCTCCACAGAAGGCGGCCAGTTGATAGTTGCCATTAGTAAGGGTCTCAGAAACCGTGAATACAATGTTGTCAACGCTCACAAGCGGCTTTCTAGCACCGCCATTCAGGCTGTACTCGCATGTGCCCTGCCTGCCTATTGTTATGCGGACCGGCACGTTTGGCGTCAGGTATGTCACTGGATCAGGGTCGTTTATTACGACGGAAAGTGGCACTGGCGGAAGCGTGCAGGCGGATGTGTCATAAGTGCAGTCCACATTGCATGCCAGTGTGCCGCCAATGAAGCCCCTCCCGAGCGAGCTGCATTGAGCCTGTGCATAATCTGAGCCATCACAGTCTTCGCCGGATTCCTGTACACCGTTTCCGCAGCATACCCCATTATTGCAAGTCCCTGCGCAGACGCTTCCACAAGAACCGCAGTTGTTCTCGTCAGATTGTGTATTGAAGCATGCACCTGAACAGCATCTGTCGGGTGAGCTACACGTTAATGTGCCTGAAGTATCCTCACCGTCTGTTATTGGGGTGTTAATGCAAACGTCGCCTGTGCACGCAGGAACCATACAAAGGTCTTCTGTACAGTCGGCAGCAGAACTGCAGCATTCGTCACCGCTTGGGATGGTCTGGCCTATAAAATCCTCACATGTGCA
>Ga0247841_10006163_pt1 | contig 18771 bp, 14 predicted proteins | sample LaCruzMarch2015__2_FD_192410 | JGI IMG/M metagenome (GOLD analysis project Ga0247841, IMG submission 192410) | Freshwater microbial communities from meromictic Lake La Cruz, Castile-La Mancha, Spain - LaCruzMarch2015_18m | ecosystem: Environmental > Aquatic > Freshwater > Lake | place: Spain... | reverse complement strand
AAGTACACACAGCCAGAAAACTGAAAGGAGGAAAACCTTGACAATCAAAGAGGCAAGAGGCTAATCATGCAACGAGTGCCGCACTTTTCGACCGACACCCTCCGCAATTTTCGACCGGCGTCCACATGACCACCAGCCCCTGGAAGAGATCGCTGATCGGCTAGTGAATGAAGGCAGTAAGACGCAGCGCTCTAAGAAGACCCGGCGTTCCAAGCCTCGTCACAAGAGAATCCTCGCCTCTCTTACGCAAGACAGATCAACGGTAATGACCAAGGCTCAGGCGGCAGCCACCAGCCGGATTCACCCCCATACAGCAATCAAGGCCGTGCTTGGCGATGGAGAGAAGAATATTTGGAATTTTGCCGACGAGCTGTTTCCCGACTGGCTACAGGTCCTGGACATCATTCATGTGCGAGATAAGCTGTGGCTGGCCGCACATCTTTACTACAAGAAGGAGAGCCCCGAGGCGAAAGAGTACGTGAGAGAAAGACTTGTCGCTCTCTTGACAGGAGAAGTGGACATGCTCATTGACGATTTTCGCATTGCCATGGAGGATGGGAGTTTATCCGCTTCCAGAACCGAGACCCTTCGCCGCAAGGTCCTTGGTTATTTTGTCAACAACCGGGAGCGCATGCAGTACGACACATACTTGGTTATAGGACTCCCCATAGGCAGCGGCGTCATCGAGGGGACCTGCAAGAATCTCATCAACGACCGGATGGAACGGTCAGGAATGCGGTGGTCTCCTGACGGCGCAGAGGCGATACTGAATCTTCGGTCTCTGGATCTGACAGACCTATGGAATGATTTCTGGGCCTTCCGAACCCAACGGGAGAAGAAGGCGCTCTACGCAGGGCAGGGAATTATCCCAAATCAAGCGGCATATCAACATTATGTGGCTAACGCAGCGTGACTACCAAACAATACGGATTCGCGCAGCACACTTTACCCTACCATCTTTGAACAACATGCCGTCTCGTTTCGGTGCAAATAACTCGGCTGACCGTGCCTCCAACATCTGCCCGGTTGTGCTTTGCCCGTCTTCACTTCATAGTGCACGGCATTGGAGCACATCGGTCAGAAATGCGGCGCAAAGCAGATTCCGAAACACGAACGCCTATCGACTCTCGCGTCGGAACGGGCTCATGGCCCCGATTCCTGTTCTTGGCCCACGGTGCGTCAGCTTCGTTTCCCGAAAACCCGTTCCTTGAAAACTCTCCACAAGAACAATCCATTGCCTATCAAGTACCGCTTCCACAGGCGACCTGGCTCTTGGATGAGACGGTAAAGCCACTCCATTCCGATCTCTCGCATCCACAGAGGTGCGCGCGGGATGCGCCCCGAGTAAAAGTCAAAGAGACCTCCAACACCTGTTGCCACTTTCACTCCTGTAGCCTCCAGATGCTGGCTAATCCACAAATCCTGCTTCGGAGCCCCAAAAGCCACGAGGAGCAGGTGAGTCCCGGAGTTTTTGATAGAATCGATGATCTCAAGTTCTTTTTCGGGTTCGAAGTAACCGTGCTGCCATCCGCACACCAGAACCTGTGGATACCGTTCGCGTATCCATGCCGCGCAACCTTCCACGGCCTCGGGTCGGGCTCCCAGCAGAAACACTCTTGCATAAGTTCCTGAGAGGCGTTCACATAGCAGCGGAAACATATCTGTCCCGTTCACGTTCTGCACTATGTCCCGGCCTAGGATTTTTGCACCAAGCTTGATGCCTATCCCATCCGCCAAACACAGATCCGCATCCTGGAGGACAGCCAGGTAGGCATCGTTCTTGTAGGCAATGTTCGCGCAATCTGCATTCACGAAACACACCTGCATGGGTGAGGAATCTCGGACCCACTCCGAAATCTTCTCGATGGCGTCGTTCATGGAGCAATTGGTGATGGGAATTCCCAACATGGAGACCTTTTCGGTTCTTGACGGTAGTCTCCCGCCATAAAAGAGTGCAGGAATCGCTCTCATCAAAATACCGATATCGACGCCGACCCCATGATGATTCACGTATTCAATATCAGCCTCCAATTCCGTCCCATAATCAATATTGGCTCGTGTACGGATCCACCATGGAGATATCAGTCCGGGCCGAACTAGGTAACGGGTCAGTTCTTCCATGCCGTGCGCTGCGATGTTGTCTGGAGATACCGGTCGCGGGCCTATAAAAGACATGTCTCCCTTAACAACGTTGAGTAATACCGGGAGCTCTGCTAGATGCAGCCGATTAAGTATGCGCCCCCCCAACTTGTGGTCGGTGTGGAATGAGAGCTCCTCGTACAGAGTACGACCGTAGCCCACTCTCGTAGTGCGCTTGAACGATCTACCCGAGGAGAACCAACCAGCTACCAAGATAGGTGAAGAGAGCACTATGAGTGCTAGAGAGATGATCAAATCAAGCGCTCGCTTTCCTCTTGATGGCCGCCGCATCTCTACGTTGATCTGTTCATGGTCTTTCAAACAGCTTTTGCAGGTCATATTTCGCAACCCTCGCTCGTAGTGGATGCCCATGTCCAAGAAAACGCCATCCTAGGGGTGACCGACTGCGTTCAGGGAGAGCTTCTCTACTGTGCTACCGCATCAGCAGACCGTCATGACATCCGGTCAGGCGACGCACGTAAAAGCGGGATCTGGATGTGCTTGACGACTCTGGCTGCGGACTGACCAACGGAATCCGAACCGTCCACGACGATGTCGGCAAAGATTTTCGATGGCAGCACATATTTTTCGTTCATGGGTTTCACAGTACGATGATACTGATCCAAGACTGATTCCGGAGTACGACCCCGTTCTTGAACATCTCGTTCAAGTCTCCGAGTGATCGCGCTACCCTCCGGAAGTGCCACGAAGATCTTCATGTCTAATAACCGTCTCACTTCTGCCCAATACAATACGAAGAGACCTTCAACGATGATTACCGGACTAGGAATGATTCGAGCTGAGTGACAGCAACGCGTATGAGTGGAGAAATCGTAAACGGGTTGAAGAACTTCTTCTCCTCGTGCCAGGTTGTCTATGTCACGACTCAGCAATTCCCATTCTATTGAATCGGGATGATCGAAGTTGTGGGAGGATCGGTCTGAAGGAGGCAGCGCTGACAAGTCCCGATAATACGAATCGGATGAAATAACCACCGGTCGCATTTCCCTGAGACTGATCTGCAGATGGTTCGCAAGCTCTGACTTCCCTGAACAGGTGGGCCCGGCAATGCCTACAACGTAAGGCCTTTGTTGAGTCACCGGCTTTCCTCCCATGTTCGACGAATTACTTCGAGAGTTTTTAGCGCTGTGTGGTGCCAACTGAACTTCTTGCTCCTCTCCAGCCCTTTCTGAACGCATCTCTTCCTCACAGCCTCATCGGTGATGATTCGTTCCATTTTGTCTGCGATGTCCTGTTCCCTGTAGGGATCAAACATGAGGGCCGCATCTCCTGCCACTTCCGGCATCGACGACAGATTGGAACACACTACCGGGGTTCCGCAGGCCATTGCCTCGAGAATAGGCATACCAAATCCCTCAAACAAGGAAGGAAACGCAAAGAGGTCCGCCCCCCGATAAAGCGATGGCAGGTCTGCTCCCTCAACGAAGCCGAGAAAGGTGATATCAGCAGAGTAGCGAGTCTTGGAAGCGGCGAGATAGACTTCTTCGGCCCTGTTCCATTTGCTTCCGGCCAGGACCAGTCGATGTGGAATTCCTGCCTTTTCCTTAAGGAGATCGAAGGCTTGAATGAGCCTCACGTGGTTCTTGCCTGGATGCTCAATCCTGGAGACATAGAGAATGTAGGGAGCTTGGATCCCATAGACGCTCCCAACTCTGTCGAGAGCCTGCTGCCTATCGAGCTCGCAATACACGTCAAGGTCCACACCGTTTGGTGTGACAACGATTCGCTCTTCAGGAATGCCGCAGAAACTGACAATATCATTCTTGCTGCTTTGGCTAACCGTGAGAACCATGTTGAGTTTGCGGATCAGGACTGGCGTCACCCGCTTGATGAAGAACATCCGTGCAGGGTCATACTTGCCTTCGACATGTGCGCTAGAAAAGTCGTGCACTGTCCCCACGGTGGGACAAGGAACCCAATAGGGCATTCTTCTGTTTGCGGCAGGGAGAAAAAGGACCTCATAGCCTCTTTTGCGGCAGAGCAGCGGAAGCCCTAACTGATGCCACGCGACATTGAGAACGGGATTACGCATTCGCTCAGGGTAGCAGAAGGGACGCAACCGCTCACTGCGAGAAAGGAAGATTGATTGCTCGTTGGCATACACCACCACTTCCATTTCGATCCCATTTGCCATGGCATCGAACTGCTCGAGAAGCTTGATGATGTACCTGCTGATCCCTGACTTGCCTCCGTCTCCGCCAAATGTGATGATCCCCACCCTCATCAATGAATCCTTTCTCCACCGCGTTTACATTTCTCCAAAAGAAGAGAAGTCCGCAACCCTAGTTCCTTTGTCACTCGAAAATGTCATAGAGATGAAACTCCGGAATGATATCGATCCCCCAGGCATATTTCAGCAAATAGAGGAACAGGAACAGGAGCAGCAAGAACGGAAGTGCCACCAGAGATGCAAACACAATTCCCCCCATCAAAGAATACCGGTTACGTCTAAATGTCTCGGTCTTCCGGACACAGGGCCTACGGCCACGGCAAATCATCACGACACAGTAGTAGCGTGCGAAATAGAGCGGAAGCACACTGCGGATGTCTATGATGCGGCTTTCCCTACTAGATGTCTGAATTGCCTCTACTATGGCCGAAAACTGAGCAGGTGTCAGCGAGTCCAGGACTCGCGGTTCTATTCGGTGAATGACATCGTCAGTCAAGGGATCCAACCCCCTCTGATCCTTCATGGCTCGTTTGCCTCGTTCATTTGTTGGAGATAGACTCTCGGGATCGTAGGTACGATCACAGAGTCACGCCTGAACGACGTCCTTCCGCACCGAGCACGAAAGCATATTCTGAAAATCCGATTGCCCGTCTGACGACGTATATCTTTGGACACGTCAATTGCGGAGGAGTTCCAAGGTCTGATGAAGGTAGTCTTCAAAAGAGAATCGCTCCCTCACCCGTGATAACCCCTTCTCTCCCAGTTCTCGAGCTAGTTCCCGATCTTTCAGGATCCTTCCCAGAGCATCTGCAAGAGCGTCTACATCTTGTTCGGGTGCGATCAGTCCTGTGACATCGGACTCCAACCAATCAGGTATTCCACCCACATTGAAGGCGACGACCGGTCGCCCATGGTGCATGGCTTCGAGGCCTATCATTCCGAATGGTTCTGGCCAGCGAGAGGGGACGGCCACGACCCTGGCTGCGGAATAGAAAGACCCTATCTCGTTGTTGTTCACCCAGCCTTTGAATCGCACCCTGTCGTCGAGCTGCAAGCGGTGGCAAAGCTCGGCTAACTTGCCTTCAGCGTTTCCCGTGCCCACTATTGTTGCCCTGAAGTCGCAAGCAACCTTCTTCAGAGACTTGAGCAACAAGTCTACGCCCTTCCCTCGGATCAACTGAGCAACGCACAAGATGGTCGGTTCGCCAGGGACCGGTGTGGCTCCTACAGGTTCTATCGGCACCATGGGCGGAAGAATACGGACCTTAGACACCGGGAATCCGTTCTGAAGAAGTTCTTGCCTCATGAAGCGGCTGCCAACCAACAGTTTGTCGAAATCATAGTTTCGCCTCATTTCTGCCAGTTTTCTCCCAATGCTTACGTAGCCCGGAATGCGCCTCCCCTGGGGCCCTTTTTCCAGAAAAGCAAGGTCTAGATAGCAGCGCCAACCTGCCTCATTTGTGCACACGCGTCCGTTGTGAACGTAGTACTTGTGTCTCCGAGGGCAGCACACGTCGTGGTCATGAATCATCCTTACCGTATGGATCTTGTGGAGGAAGCTCAAGCAGAAGTCAACCTTGGGAACTTTGTGCACGTAGATCACATCGGGCGAGACCTTGGCGATAACATCTTCAAAAGGATGCCCCACCTTTTCCAGAGGGCCTTGAATATCCCTGCACTGAAAGACCCCATCAAACAGCGATCTGTAATGATCGAAGTCCCGTTCTGTTCCTGTTCCGTATGCGAGAAAACAGCGATGGCCATTAGCCCTGAGGCCCTGCGCCGTGGCAGCCACATTCTGTTCAGCCCCACCGAAGTAACCGCATTTCTCATTTACGAAAAGGATTCTCATGGAGAACCTCCTCGTAGATGGCCATCAGCCGATCCGTGATTATGTCCCAACCGTACTGCTCTCGGGCTTTCTTGCATCCGGCTTGGGCCATGTCTCGGGCCTTTTCAGGATGCTGGACCAAAACTTGGACTGCCTGAACAAGAGATTCGGGATTGTCCGATTCGAACAGGAGCCCGTCTTCGAACGGCACTACAAAGGAAGGAATGCCTCCGACATTGCTCGCAACAACCGGTAACCCAGAGGCCCAGGCTTCCAGGACAACTATTCCGAAAGGTTCGTGTACTGAGGGCAGCAAGAACAAGTCCCCAGCGTGGTACGCGTCGACCAACGCCTGGCTGCCAGTCTCCAGACCTGGAATCATGGTTACCCGATCCCCAATGCCCATTTCTCGAATGCTGCGAACAAGCTCCCGGTGGTACTCTTCATGAGTGACCGGTCCGATGATAATGAGGTGGACTCTCGGTTGCACCTCCACCAGTCGGCGAAGAAGTTTCACGGCAAGAAGTTGATTCTTCTGGGGATCGATTCTGCCCACCGTAATGATTGCATAGGCGTCCGCAGGAATGCCGTGTATTTGGCGAAACGCATGTCCGTCCCCGGATTCGAAACGTCTCGGATCGACGCCGTTCGGTAGGTGGACAACCTTCTTCCCAGGGTAACTCTTCCGGGTCTGAGCGGTTTCTTCCCCACCGACACAGATTATCGCGGCTGCGTCGTCCATGACCCTACGAGATCCTACCCACCAACCCAGGAGTTTTCCCCACTCCAAGGCTCCTTGAGTTGGCTCCGTCCACGTGGCAGCTTCCTGAGTTGGTACATCAAACAAGCCTCCATGGAGCGATACCACGTACGGTATTCTCTTCTTTCTGGCTATATGACGGCCAATTCCTCCAAGACGTTTTCCGGTATGAAGATGAATGAGGTCGAGATTGGGCTCAGACTGCAGAGTTCTCATGAAAGAGAACGAAAAAAGGTTTCCCCCCTTCCGGTCCAGCAAATCCTTGGCTTCAGATTTGAGGCCAAAATATGGATAGAAATACGGCACGCGAACTACCGAGACTCCTTCGATGATCTCACTGTTCTCCTTTGCCAGTGCGTTGGGGCAAAGGATGTGCGTTTCGTGCCCCATCGCCTGGAGCCGCTTGCACGTTTCGAGCACTACGGTTTCCGTCCCTCCCCAGTGGCTTCTCACAAAACGCCGTGTCACATGGACTATGTTCATGCTTTCCTGCTTCTTTGGTGTTGCCTGCTTGCAGCTGGATTCATGTCCATCTTAGATACATTTGATCTACATCGTTGACAATGAATCCCGTCAAGGGGACTTCGGTGGTACCTATGCGTTCCACTGACCGTTTCAGTGCCGAAGAGGTGCAGGTTCGACTTCGTACAACGAAGATGACCCCATCGCACCATTGAGCCACTAGTTCGGCATCTACGTAGCTTGCCACTGGGGGACCGTCCACGAGGATGAGGCTGAAACGCTCGGATAGACCATCCATAAGCTCTTTCATCCGATTCGAGCCCAAGAGATCCGGGGTCACTGCCGCTTCGATTCTGGGAATGCACTCCACTCCGGCCAGCACCGTAGGCCAGATGATCTCATCGAACTTGTTGACCTCAAAAGACAACCACTCCCCTAATCCTTTCAGAGGCTTGTCCTTTTCCGCAATCATGTACCGTAGGTCCAACTCGCTTTGTACGGGTCGGATTTGGGCATCAATCACAAGTACCCTTTCATCCTGTCGGCCAAGACAGGCTGCCAGATTTGCTGCAACCAAAGTTCTCCCTTCCCATCGATCCGCGCTCGTTATCATTATTCGAGCCCCTCGTCTGGGAATGTCACGACGAACGTGTACCGAGATGATGCGGAACATTTCGATCAACGGAAAATCCGGGTTGTCCGGTAAGAGACGTTGAGCACTCTTTACCTTTGGGATAGTTCCTATTACCGGTTTTGAAAACTTGTTCTGGACTTCGGCTCCGGATTTTATCGTGGTATCGAGTAGCTCAGTTGCTAGGACAACTAATGAACCAATCATGGTCCCCAGGAATACCACGGCTGCAAAAAGAATCTTTTTGTTGGACTTGACGCTCTGCTTCGGCGGGGACGCCTTGGATACCACAACGAAGCCTGAATCAGGTGATTCATAGTCCTTCCGAGTCTTGGCCAGAATCTGTTCCAGCTCCCCTTTCCCGGAGCCGGCGGCCGACAGGTTCCTGGTAAGCTCAGCGTGTTGCCGCTGGAGGACTGTCAATTCCTCTAGCCTAGCTTTTGTTCGAGCTATCCGGTCGTGGACGTATGCGACCTTCTTTTTCAGCGAAAGCTCTTGGAGGTCCATGTCCAGAGCTTTGATCTGAAGGCTGCGCAAGAGTTCCTGGGTTGGACTCTTGAAGTCCTCCTTCTCAGGAATTACTTCACTTTCGAGAACCTTTAGCTGCCTTTTCCATTCTCGAATCTGTTCGGTGTCAACAGCCTTGACTTCCTGTGCCTCATATTCGGCTTTCGATTTTTCAAAATCTTGCTGTGAAATTAGCCCCTTGTCGAACAGCTCCTTTGAGCGTTCGTACGCGAGTTGATCCTTCTCGAGATCCACCTTGTTCTTCCGGTTCTCCTTGTCGTCATGTATTGCCCTTCGGAGCCGCTCTATACGGATGTTGAGGTCCGCGAGACTCTTGCCCGCTTTTGAAACCGTTTGTTCTTCCGAGACCTTCAACTTGATGGCTTCAATCCTTTCGCGGAGGCTATCTCTCTGAGTTTCCAGGGTGTCCAACTCATTCCTTGAATTCGAGAGAAGCAGTTCCAAGGAGGTAAGTTGGTCCATATTCCATTGGACATCTTTCTCCAAATTCACGATCTTGTTTTCAGAAAGGAATGATTGAAGCTTTTCGTCAGCCTGTTTGAGTTCCGTATCGGCCTTTTGAGCGCGTGTTTCCAAATCCTTTAATTCGCTCCCTGCGTCGGCTCTGATCAAAGCCTTCTGATTGGCAATGAACACTTCCCGAAGCGTGTTGGCCAAATCCGCGGCCATTCTTGGGGAGTCCCATTGGGCAGAAATAGTCAGCAGAGAGGTTCTTTTCTCAACTTTCACCTGGAACACTTTTCCCAAATTGTCCGGTGCGATTCCAAGTTGCAGTTTCTCGCTCACTTCCCGCATGTTCGACGGAAGTTTCACCATCCACTGCTGGGTACTCAACGGCGGGGTGCGACCCGTGGATTCGTCTTTCTTTTCAGAGATCTTGTACAGTGCTATTGTCTCTGCCTCGAAGGTCTGACGCCCCAAGAATAGTGCAGCGGTCACTCCCAATACCAGTGAAAGAACGACCGTTGCCACAAGTACCTTCCACCGTAGAATCAGCCCAATCAGAAGCGTTAATGGCTCAAACGGAAGTCCAGGGGCGGCAGAGGTCTTTTCATCCGCAGTCATAACGTTATCCCTACTGGTTTTTCATGGGCACTGTGCGCTTGGACGCATCCCGGCGGAACAACGCACGAATCAACTTTTCACTGAAGTATTTTCTCTCGCTGGAGCGAAAACCTATGATCCAGTAGACTATGCCGAAGACGGCTATCCCGAGAGTTTCTAAAATAGCCACCTCCACAAGATTGGTCAAGGGCCAGAAGTGACGAATCGTCAGGAACATCCCAACCATGACTACAGCAGGCAAGACGCAGGGCAGAACCGTAGCACGATAGAAGTTCCATATGGAACGACGCTGAAGCTGGCCTGCATATCCCTCAACAAGCCCAACGTAAATTGGAATGGCGGCGATCAAGGTAGCCATGGATACTCCGACGATTCCCAAAGGTCTGACCAGAAGGAAGGACAGCGCCACATTTAGAAGTTGCCCGCCAAATATGATCAAAGCCACATACTTCTGGTGTCCGCTCATGCTGAGTAGGTTCACGGTGTTACCATGAATAATGCCTACCATCGCCGCAGCGGCGAGCCACTGACACACCGGAACTGCCATCCGGTAATCAGGGCCTGTCCACGCAAGGATCAGAGGTTCGGCCAAAAGAGCCAGTCCCAGAAGAAGTGGAGTGGCAAATGCTACGGTGAGCTTTGCCCCAGTGTAATGAGCAGCCCGAACGTTGGATTGTTCATCCGAGCCGTGAAGTTCTGCAAATACAGGTGACAAAGCTCGATTCAAATGCGAACAAAACTGACCCGCTTTTTCGGACAACCGCATTCCTACGGAATAAATTCCCACTGCCTCCAAAGGAAGGAAAAGCTTGATCACCATGGCGTCAGCCCTGGTCGCAATCATGGCGGCAATCTGGGAAAATGAGAAATACAAGGAGAAGGAAGAAAGCTCTCTCACGAGTGACCGATCGAAATAACGAAGATTTAGACTGAAACCGGGTGTAATCCGTCTACAGTGTATCATCATTGCGAACATAGGCAGAATGCCGGTGACAAGGTTGGCGGCCGCCAATACTCTGATGTCGGGAATGATGGTGAGGAGGACGAGCACCGATACTAGGTACAACAGGCTTGCAAGCACCTTGTACGCGTTAGCGACATTCATTTTCTGAAAGCCCACGAGGACTCCGCGGAACATCCCCAAGGGCAAATACAGAGCAGATCGTAGCCCAACAATTACGAGTACCGCTTGAGCCATCGACGCTTGGTTTGGCGGTATTTCGAAGATCCAGTTGAAGACGAACAGGCTAGCTACAATACCGGCCATGACCAACGCACCCAGGAAAACATAGATCCAAAAGAGAGTGCAGACGATGTTGCGGAGCCTGCTCATGTCTTCCCGGCCTCGGGCGTCCGCTACATATTTTATCACCGACGCGGCAAAGCCAAGATCAGCCAACTCAAATATTGCGAGAAAAGACCAGATGAGCGACCACAATCCGAAGCTTTCATTCCCCAGGGTTGCAATGATGAATGGAATCAGGATGAGGAAGGCCAGAGTATCTACGATGTCACGCCCGTAACTCGAAAGGGTGTTCATGAGGATATAGCGAGATCTGTTCTTCCTTATAGGGGGCGTAGAATCATCAGACGGTTTTCCGGTTGTTTCCATTTTCCCTCGGCTACACCTTTCCATGAATCTCCTTCATCACAGATCCGGTGGCTACCATGAGACCCGACAAAAGGCAAAAAAGGTAGAATACCTGAGTCTGCCTGAAGATCCATTCGAGCATGCCCTGCAAATGCAGGGTCGTGAATCCTATGAGGAGCCCGAGCAGAATGGCTTGGCAGTACTCATCGCGCGCTCGAAACAATAGTACCATATTGTGAAGATAATATCTGGCTATGAACATTATGAATATGATCATACCCGGCCACCCGGTTTCCGCCGCAAACAGGTAATAGATATGATGCGCTGTTCCGAGGCGGCTCTGGCCCATTCTGCTTTCACGGAACTCGTCTTCGTCCTTAACGGTTTCTCTTTCCTCTGCGTAGACATACCAGTAGTAGTCAGTATTGGCCAATGCCCATGAATATGAATTCAGGCCCATGCCGAACAACCGATCGTTAGCCATCGCACGGGCAGCATTGTTGAAGTAAACTCTAGTGAGTTCGGATGCTTCGGGTGCTTTCTCGAATCGCTGGATGATTTTGGGTGCTGCCAAAACTCCCATAAAGTCCACCATCAAGAACCCTGCGAGAGCAATAGCCACCTTTTTTCCGGAAGGTTTCAACAGTATGGAGAGAAACGTTATCGAGGCCAGAGCTGCGCACACAATCACAAGCGAAGCTCTGGATTTTGTAAATACCACGCAGATCAATCCCCCTACAATGGCAATTAGCGCCCATTTCACCTGGCTTTTCCGGAAACTGCCCGCTAAGAAAACCGAGAGGATCGTCGGTATTATCAAGTCAACATACATCGCCAAGGTGTTGGGATGGGGGAACGATCCCACAGAACGATTGACCACCTTGTGGGTTACATACTTGTCCCATACCACTACCCCGGTTTGAAATATGACCGCTGCCATTACCCCGGAAACTATTGCGGCCAAATCTTCCTTATCTCGCACGAGATTCACCGTGACCCAGTAGAGAATGTAGCCCCTGAAGAGCTTGTGGAGAGTAAATAGTCCGTAGTCCGGCACCGGCGAATTGATCAAGGACAGGACGGAAACAGCTATCAAGAGTTGCCAAAGAATCGTATTGTACGGCCACCAAACAATCTTCTCCTTGGAGCCACCCAAGAGTATCCATAAGAAGAAGCCAAAAAAAAGCAAATCGGCAACCGTAACGCCAAACCCTCGATCGACTCCGCGATACTGGACGAAGAAGACTTCCATATAGAGAGGCTTTTTCACATAGCACGTGCTGAAGGCCATCAGAGCCATTAGCGGCCTGCGAAGCTTGGGATAAGCGAAAAGTGTCAATAGTACCGACGGAACGCCGACCAAAAAAGTAAGGATACCTAGTAGAGAAGCCAGCTTCATCTATCCACGACCCCATGAGCGAACGGTTTCGCAAAGGTCAAAAGCCCGCGAAGGCCTTGCGCCACATCTGAAGGGTTCCGCGAGATCAATTTGAGCATGAGCCATCGACGACGATGGTATTCATGGTAGAAACGTTCAGCGATTTCGGGAAAAACCATAGTACCAAAACCAGAGAAGAAGCCTGCGAGCAGTTCTCTCTTGAAAACCTTGGGAAGCAGCATATTGGCAAGAGCAAACCAGAGATTGCAGATGTCGTTTAGCGGATGGCTCCTGGCATTTGCGTTGGCAAAGTCGATCAGTCCCACCCGTTCATCCTTTACATGAATGTTCTTGAAAACAAAATCGCCATGGACGAAGGAGGGCACGATCTTCTCTTCCTGAAAGGCCTGGGCAAGCTCTTTCGCCTCTGATGTCAAGCCTTTGAAAAGGAGTCGTCCCAACACCGGGATACCTTCGAGTCTTCTTGAAGAATAGTCGAAGTACTCAAAAATAAAGGGTGATGTCTTTTCACCGGGTCTTTGGGTCTTCTCGTGCATGGTTCTGAGGACAGTTCCAAGAATCTCCATGAGTCTCACGCACCGTTTACGAAGCGAGGCGTCCTTACGAGCCTCACGGAGGACTTCGCTGAAAGGATCTCCTTCAACGAATCCCATGCTCAAAAGCCTCTTTTCCTCCTTCAAGCGGGGTTCTCCTGAGTCTATCAGGCGGGGTTCCTCTTGAGCTAGGCTATGATAAAAGCTGAGAGCTTGCGCCTCGATGACGGCTAACTTCGGGTCCCCGGTTTTGTATTTCTTGATGATGCAGGGGCCCTCTTGAGAGGTGGCCATATAAATAAGGCAGTACTTGTTCTCTTTGATGAGTTCCAACGAGCTTAGAGCGAGCCCCAGGTCATTTGAGTAGTCGTTGAGATGCTGTTCATTCATTCAGTTGAACCTATCCCAGACCTTGAGAAAGCGTGCTGATGCATTTGACCAGTCTGTGACTTGGTTATTGACCAAACCCAGGAGCACAGGCAATAGCCTGTAGAGAGGCTCTCTTGGATATCTCCAACTCATACGGCCAGCTTGAAGGTTACGCACAAGATTACGAGGAATCAAGGAAATCGCATGCTGATCGTCTTCGCGTATACCTTTCCAGCGAGTGTATTCTTCGAGAGAGCCCCAGGAAAGGCCCGTGCGCATCCTCTCCACTTGCAGGAAAACGGAACCCCACACTTCAGCAAGAACCTTCAAATCGGCTTCCCTCTTGGTGTCTGAAGATACGCTGTCGGGTCGAAACTTGAACTGAAGAGCTTCAGAATACATATTCTGGAGCTGAAGAGCCGCGACCGAAGGTTCGTCCAGCTCCAAATCCGAGAGCAAACCATCGCGGCCCGTATACTGCGTGGTGTATCGCTTGTAGGCTATCAGCAGGGCATCTCCCAGTGCCAACGAGCACTTGTAATAGTTGCGACGAACGAAATCTTCGTCCGGAGGCTCCTCGATTCGGCGACTCACTCGTAATGCCCAGAGGAGGCCGGCGCCCCTGTTCAATAGGAGTCTTGTGCCCTCAATGGCAGGGAGCGGTGTCTGTAGTGACTGAGGGGCGTGTTTGGTCAGGACGTCGGGAAAACCTTTGAGCACAACATGTCCGTTGAGGAGATCGTACCACATAAGCCAACAAGGCCAGTGTTCGACATCTCGCAGAGTGAGAGGCCTGCTGAAGTCCACATGAATACCGAGCGATTTGGCGAAAGAGTGACTAATATCGGCGAGCCTGTCAAGGGGAAGCCCCAATTTTCGGATGACTATGAGCGTAAAGTCCAGGTCGTTGTAGGGCTTTTCCTGACCATGCCTCAAAACCACTCCCCCTTCCCCTCGCCCGTATCCTCCGCCTAGTACCAATGAAACCAGATTTCCCTCCAAGGCACGTTCAACGTCGTCTGCGATATTCACCAGCGTTAAGTGTAGTTTCTGATTGAACGCTGCAGATCCATCCCTAGAATAAATTCCATTCATTGGGCTTTTTCCTTCAGGCCGACCCGAAAACCTCTTCGGCGACCCAGCATTTGAGCCACACGAAAGAGAGGGGAATGGATGACGCTACCCCACAGTCCTTTGCCGACAAAGTACTTCCAGTCACTCAAGATCTGCCGTGTGCACGGCAGAAAGGAGTAACGCAGCAGCCCTCTCTCCCATGCTGTCCAGGAAAATATGGCGGCTTCGGCACGTCCTTCGCCATAATGCCGTCTATAGAACTGCTTCAGGGAGTAATTGTGCGAATGCATCACCACGGAGTCAGGCACGTAACGAATCAAGAACCCGGTCTGGCGGACTCGCCAAGTCCATTCGATATCTTCCGAGTAACTCAGGTTTTCGTTGAATCTCTGGGACTTCCAGGGCAATCGCGAGATCGCTGACGAAGCCATGGAAAAACAGTGTCTCCAGTACTTTTGCCGAGATCCATCGCCGTAGGTGTCTTCGGCATCTTTTGCGAAGAGAGGGTAGCAGTCTGACCGAGGGACTTGCCTGCCGAAGACTGCAGCAACTCTTTCGTCGCCAGAAAAACCGGACATGAGATTTCTCAACCACTGGGAATCTATGGGCGTGCAATCCGAATTGAGGAAAACGACATGGTCGCTTGTGGAAAGCTCCATCCCCAGGTTGAGGACTCTCCCGGGAACATATTTCCCTCTCGGAATGTTCACGATTCGATCCGTGTATTTGCGGAGTTCCTCTACCGTCCCGTCTTCCGATTCATTGTCCAAGCAGAGCAGTTGGAACGCGTGGTCCTGCTCGTGGAGTCTCGCAAGTGTCTCTGCGACGACAGGCATGTCGTTATGAGATCGCATTACTACGAAAGGCGCTGCGGTGTCCGAACCCTGCATTTCTTCTCTCCCCCAGACTCCCTGCTCCCTTCAGAGGAATGTCATACATGTTTTGTGAAATGAAAATAGAATGATAACTCATTTTGTCGAACCGAACGAAGAGACAGCCTCCTCTCGGTTCTCGAAAACCTCAAAAAACCGCTCCACTCTAACAAGCTCAAAGAGATTTCTGACCTGTTTCGTGACATTGCACAGCTTGAGCGACCCATGCAGCAGGTTCAATTCATTCGCGCACGCCACCAAGGCACCGATTCCAGAGCTATCCATGAATTTTAGCCTACCCATGTCGAGGACAATCCGTGCGTCGGGGATCATGAAGTCTGACATCTGTGATTTGAAATCCTTGACGTTGTTTACACTCAGGGACTCGGAGTAGACGTGAGCAACCGTGACTTCGCCGTCTTGCTCCAACTGGAATTCCATCTCATCCCCTTACAAGTGGACTTGCCACGCGCAGCTTGTCACAAAAAGGAGTCGCAACGGCCGGATACGGCAACTTTCCGCCTAAGGCCATCATATCATGTTGAATACTCCAGTCAAATCCAATTCGCGGCAATCGGGGCTCTGCAGTTCGCAGAAGGCTCTCTAACGATCCGGAATCAACAGATGAAGGGCTGCGGTAGTGACAGCCATATTCGCAATAGTGAATTCAGACATGGGCACCAGCTCATGTGCGTCAATGTATCTTCGCAGAATAGGGTAAGGGTCCAGGGTATTCCGGCTAGGCGGATGGCTGTTGTGGTCTGCCTGGCTCATTACATAGTACGGTTGATTGTTCGGAAGATGGGCTGCTACGCCAAAAATGGGTAGCCCTGGGATGGGCTCCGGTACGCCGTCCTGCAAAGACGGATGATGCAACGGGTCTTGAGGCGAGCGTTTCCCGAGCCCAGTGATAAAACAGAGAGAAAGAGGATTGGCTCCCAATTGAGCATCGAGATTTAGCAAGGCCGCTCTCAGGAATCTGTCATCTTTGATCAGGCTCCAGACTTGGATCAAGGGAAAGGCGTAGCTCGAACTCTGGCTGAAGGCCCCCCAACCGATCCATTCGGGCACATCTAGCTTTGTACCCGCGCGATAAGGATTGCGCATAGTACGGTCAACGATCTCGTCAGCCTCAAGGATCAGTAGCTTTTGGATATCCTTCTTGATGCCTGCATCCCCATCGGACCAGGTCGACCTCAGGTAAGCCCAGTATGCGCAACGATAGAAATGCTGCCAGTCGTTCCATCCCAGGGAATGAAGGGTGTTCTCTCTCCACCAGGATTCAAAGAATTCTCTGTACACAGGGCTTCCTGTGGTCCGATACAGCTCGGCGGCCGCCCACAAACGGTTATCCATATCGTCGACGTCGCGATACTCTCCTGTGGTATTTCCCGGAGGATTCCGAAACCCGCCTTCAGGCGTCGCTTCCGGATGCCTCTCCAGAAAGTTCCAAGCCTTTAAAGCTCGCTCCAAGTACAGAGCCGCGATTGCCTCGTCATAAGGTTTCCACAGTCTGGCAGCGCTCGCAAAGACGGCTGCTGCGAGGGCCGTGTCATGAGTGGTTTTTTCAAAGAAATAGCGTGGGGTAGCCTCGTCTTGTGGCATACCTTCAAACCATATCTGAGAAGTGAGCTTGTGGTGCACCGCACCGTCAGCCCCCTGCATCCGGACGAGCCAATCCACTTCCCAGCGCGCCTCATCAAGAAGATCCGGCACACCGTTGCCGCTCTCAGGTATGTTCCAAGTTTCGTCCTTGAATTTTGCCGGTGCAATGTCATAAGCAGTGAAGAGATACCAGAGGGCCGCGGCGGCGGTCGGGACGTACTTTCCGTAATCCCCCGCATCATGCCAACCTCCGTGTCCGTCTATCATTGTGCCCGGTTTCTCTTCGCAATAAAGCGGCGTTTTGGGTAAGGACTCATGAAATGCAGCGTCTATTCTCCGATCACTCATGTGGTATTCGTGGTCAATCGGACGAGCGAATCGCTTGTCTGCGTATGGCTCTGTCAGGGCGGTGCCGCATCGTTGGTAATAAAATGCATGTGCTGTGGTATACGCTGCCTGATCCAGGACGTCAGAGCCGACCCTGAACGAGTGAGAAAAACCCAAACCAGGGACAAAGGCGTGATAAGTGCCCGGTTTTCGGAGGTCCGAGAAATCGAACGAGTACACATCTTCACCCGAAAGATGCCAGTTGACCGCCTCTAGCTTGAGGCGGACATCCATCACCGTTTTTCCAGTAGATACGTCCTGAATAGTTGCCGGAGGATTGGGATTCGGAATGCGCAAAGCTCCGTACGGTAGAGCAAAGACAGCGCAAAGTGTCTTCGGGCAGAGCGAGGGATTGCTCGTCCATCCATCGGCAGGATCCGAAAAGGAAAGCATGGTTCCCTCTCGGCCTACTGCCCACATTCGACGAGCATGCTGCCTGGTCAAACCCAAAATGGAGGCTGTAGTTCCGCTGTGTTTCGCTTCGAAAGCCGACTCGCCAGATCCGGACTTGAACCAAAGTAGTCCGTTGTCTCCTCCGATCCAAACCTCTCCACCGGGGCCAGCCCGCACCGTACGTAGAGTAGCCGTCGAGGCAGGAGCACCGGTGATGCATTTCCAAATGCCTGACTGCCGCGACAAGATTGTTCCATCCTTCCCAACGACCCAAAGCCGGTTTTCGTTTTCGCCGTGAATTGCAAGAAGATCTGCATCTACTGGGCTGGCTTCACGAAGCCAGCGCTCACCATCCCACCTGAGGATGGTCGCTCGATCCCCTACCGCCCAAGCGGTGTCTCTCGGACCTGACCACACACCCTTAAGGTTCGACTTGGAAGGAGTCTGGATAGCAACCCATTTGGCGTTCTCATAACGAAGAGTCGTTCCGCTCGCTCCCACGGTCCAGCCGCTTCCTGTAGGGCCGAAATGGATGGCGGCAAGGTCCTGCTTCGTTGGCGATTCCAATCGGGTCCAGCGACGCCCATTCCAGTGGAGAATGACTCCTTCGTCCCCTACGCAATGGATGTCATCCTCTCTGTTTCCAGAGACTCCGCGTAACGTAGAGCCCACGAGTGAGGATGCTTGTCTCCAGTCCCACCCATCCCATGAGAGAATCGTTCCGTCTTCACCCACCCCCCAGCCCCCACCTCCCAGGTCCCCAAGGTATCCTCCGACGTATCCTATTTTGAGACCGTCAGGAAGATAACCTTCCTGGTATCCGCTCAGGGGGGTGCCAAGCATCGTGAAGAAGGTCATCATGAAGCGCGCTGATTTGCTGAAAGAGTTGGGCCAGCCCCCCCGATTTTGGACAAGACCCCCGAGCGCTCTCAGGAACGATG
>Ga0247841_10006162_pt1 | contig 18778 bp, 15 predicted proteins | sample LaCruzMarch2015__2_FD_192410 | JGI IMG/M metagenome (GOLD analysis project Ga0247841, IMG submission 192410) | Freshwater microbial communities from meromictic Lake La Cruz, Castile-La Mancha, Spain - LaCruzMarch2015_18m | ecosystem: Environmental > Aquatic > Freshwater > Lake | place: Spain... | reverse complement strand
CCCACTCCGAGCGAGAGGCGCTTGGCGAGCGAGCGTCCGACGAAGGCGGAGGCGGTGTCGGACGGGAGAAGCCCGCGGCCGTCGACCACGAGGTCGGCGAAGTCGAGGACTCGGTTTTCGGGCTCGATGGCCGTCGCGACGATCACCTGCGTCAGCTTCCCTGCTCCGAGCAGGCCGGGGAACTGAAGCTGCCGCGTGCTGCCTCGATACGCCGAGTCGGCCGCGAGAAGAGCGCTCATGCTCTCCGCGTCGGCTGGCGGGATCAGGTAGTCGTACCCGTCGGCCGTGTCATTCCACAGGGACGACGAGGCGATCTGAAGGTTCCCATACTGCTGGACGGTCGAGTCTTGGATCTGAAGCCGCGAGCTTTCGAGAAAGCCCAGCACGAAGACGGAGACCGCCGTCCCGAGCGCGATGACGGCGAGTGAGAGGATCGTGCGGCGCCGGTTGCGCCAAAGGCTACGCAGCGGAAGCCGCCACCCCATCGCCCTCTCCCTCCTCCAACTGTCCATCGCGGATGCGGACGCGGCGACCCGCGTAGCGGGAGACCGCCGGATCGTGCGTCACGACGATGAACGTGACGCAGTGCTCCTCATTCAGCCTGCGCATCAGGTTCATGACCGCCTCGCCCGTCTTGGAGTCGAGGTTGGCCGTCGGTTCGTCGGCGAGGACGATCATCGGCCCGGACACGAGAGCACGGGCGATTGCGACGCGTTGCCGTTGCCCGCCGGAGAGTTCGTTCGGCCGGCGGCGCGCCAAGTCGGACAGTCCGACCTCGGCGAGAAGCGCGGCGACGCGCTCCTGTCGTTCTGCCTTGGGCCTTCGCTGGAGGAGAAGCGGGTACTCGACGTTCTCCGCTGCGGAGAGGACGGGGATGAGATTGAACGATTGGAAGACGAGGCCGATCTTCGTCTTGCGCAGATACGCCAACTGGCCCTCCGACTGCGTGCTCGTCGGCTGGCTCTCGATGAACACCTCGCCCGACGTCGGCCGATCGATGACCGACATGAGGTTGAGGAACGTCGTTTTCCCGCTTCCCGAGGGCCCGTTGATCACTATGAAGTCGCCTTGCAGGGCGATGAAGTTGACGTCGCGCAAGGCGTAGACTGTCTCCGTGCCGACGCGGTACGTCTTCGTCAGACGCTGAGCGTCGAGGAAGCGAGTTCCTCGCACGTGACAGAATCGACTCTCGGCTCGCATGCTCACTCCTTTCGTCGCGTCCCAGTCTATCGCCGCCTATTCCTGGCGGCAAACAACACCGGGAGTGCCATTGCATGGTCGGCCTCTGGAGCGTTCCTCCTGCTCTGCTCGAACGGCAAGCCAGACTGCGAGAAGCGTCGCAGCGCTCCTCATCCGAGGGGGACTGGTTCTCACGCCGGGGATGCGGTTCGGACAGGCGTCTGTCGTGGTCGAGCGGGGCAAGACTCACGCGGTGGGGCAGCTACGGCGGGCGCCTAAAGGGGCTGATGCCCTCTATGCTTGCGGCCGATTCGTCATTCCGGGCCGTCGCGCTGGAACAGCGGCAGCAAGCCGAGGAGTCTCGACAGGATGCTCCTGTGCGGAGCTTTGGACTCCGTAGACGATGGGCGCGCTGCTCCCTGCGAGCGCGGCGGCGCGCCCGACGGCAAGAAACCACCGACTCCGCGTTCGACGGTCAATGGCGCGGGCCGGATCCAGTCGTAGCGAGCTTCCCGCGAGATGGCTATGATCCACAGCGCGCGGACGGGAGGATGATCGAGATGGAACATCGCCTGCTCGGGACGACGGGGATGGCCGTTTCGGAGCTTTGCTGCGGAACCATGTCGTTCGGAGATGTCGCGGACGAGAGGACGTCGGCCTCGTTGTATCGGCGCTCGCGCGAAGCGGGCGTTGACTTCTTCGACTGCGCCAACGTGTACTCCGCGGGTCGCGCGGAGGAGATCCTCGGCTCTCTCGTGGCGTCGGAGCGGAATCGTGTGGTGATCACAACGAAGGTCGGTTTTCCGGTGGGATCGGACCCCAACGACCGCGGTCTGTCGCGACGGCACATCCTTGCGTCCGTCGAGGCCAGCCTGCGGCGGCTGCGCACCGATCGCGTCGAGATCCTGTTCGTCCACACGTTCGATCCGTCGACGCCGATCGACGAGACCCTGCGTGCTCTCGACCTTGTCGTTCGCCAAGGGAAGGCGCTCTACATCGGAGTCAGCAATTGGGCGGCGTGGCAGATCGCAACTGCTCTCGGGATCTCGCGCCGTGAGGCGCTGGCGGCGTTCTCGTGCGTTCAGCCCATGTACAGCCTCGTGAAGCGACAGGCCGAGGTGGAGATCCTGCCCTTGGCGCGCGCGGAGGGTCTCGGCGTGATAAGTTACAGCCCGCTCGGCGGCGGGCTTCTCTCTGGGAAGTACGGCGCCGAGCGAAGGCCCGAGCATGGTCGTTTGGTGGAGAACCGGATGTACGCCGCTCGCTATCGCGAGAAGGCATACTACGCCGCTGCCGAGACGTTCGCCGCGTTGGCTCGTGAACTTGGTGTCCATCCCGTGACGCTCGCGGTGGCCTGGGTCAAAGCGCATCCGGCGATGACGGCGCCGATCGTCGGTGCGAGAAACGTCGAGCAACTAGAGCCCTCGCTTGCCGCGGCAGACTTCGCGATGACCGACGAGCTCTACGCCCGGGTCGCATCCTTGGGCCCGACCCCGCCGCCGGCCACCGATCGCACCGAGGAGCAGAAGGGCGTGGCCTACAAGGGCAGCGCAGAGAAGTACAAGTAGCGGGAGGATAGGAGCCTGTGGGCGTCGTCATCCTTGACTTCGGTTCGCAGTACACGCGACTCATCGCCCGACGGGTGCGGGAGCTGGCCGTCTACTCCGTCATCCTGCCGGGAACCGCGCCGCTTGAACGGATCCTTGCTGAGAAGCCTCAGGCCGTCATCCTCTCCGGCGGGCCGCGCATGGTGTTCGAGCCGGGCGGACCGAAGCCCGACCCCCGTCTGTACGACGCGGGGCTGCCGCTCCTCGGGATCTGCTATGGAATGCAGCTTCTTGTGCAGAGGTTCGGCGGCGAGGTTCGCGACGCCGGCAATCGGTCGTACGGCGCCGACCAGCTCGTGCGCGCCGAAGGCTCACTTTTCCGAGGGCTTCCGAACGATCTCGCCGTGTGGATGAGCCACTCGACGTCGGTCGTGAAGCTCCCGCCGGGCTGGCGGAGTCTCGCGGCGACGGCCGGGAACCCCCACGTTGCCGTGAGTTCTCCAGATGAGCGGTTGCTCGGCGTGCAGTTTCACCCCGAGGTGGCGCACACGCCGCGCGGCATGACGATTCTCGATCGCTTCCTCGACGCGGCGGGCGTGTCCCGCGACTGGACGGCCGAAGCGTCGCTCGAGCACACCCTCGCCGACGTGCGGGAGCGCGTAAGGACGGGCCGTGTCCTCGTCGGCGTCTCCGGTGGCGTCGATTCGTCGGCGCTCGCGCTGTTGTTGGCGCGTGCGGGCGTGGATCACCTGGCCGTGTTCGTCGACCACGGCCTGCTGCGGGACGGCGAGCGTGGCGAGGTCGAGGCCGCGTTGCGGCCGCTCGGCCTAGGGCTCGAGATCGTGGACGCCTCCGTGCGCTTCCTCAGCGCGCTGCGGGGCGTCGAGGATCCGGAGGAGAAGCGGCGAGTCATCGGCCGCGAGTTCGTTCATGTCTTTCGCGACGTCGCGCGAGTACGCGGCCCCTTCCGCTTCCTCGCCCAAGGCACCCTCTACCCCGACGTCATCGAGTCCGCGGGAGGCGAGGGGACGGCCAACATCAAGAGCCACCACAACGTCGGCGGCCTGCCGGCCGAGCTGGGGTTCGAGCTTCTCGAACCGTTCCGAACGCTGTTCAAGGATGAGGTTCGCGAAGTGGCGCGGCTGCTTGGCCTGCCGGATTCGGTGCGCCTGCGGCACCCGTTCCCCGGGCCCGGCCTCGCTGTGCGCATCCTCGGCGAGGTGACCGCGGAACGACTGGATATCGTTCGGAAGGCCGACGCCATCTTCATCGACACGCTGCGGCGGCGCGGCGTCTACGACGAAGTGTGGCAGGCTCTGGCCGTGCTCACGCCGATCCGCAGCGTCGGCGTCGCCGGCGACGAGCGGCGCTACGGCCACGTCGTTGCCCTTCGCGCCGTGACCAGCGTCGACGCGATGACCGCTGACTGGGCACGTCTACCCCACGACGTGCTCGACGAGGCCGCGCAACGCATCACGCGCGAGATTCCCGCGGTGGGCCGCGTCGTCTACGACATCACGAGCAAGCCCCCGGCGACCATCGAGTGGGAATAGGTCTGGGTCCAGACCTGACCTTGTGCGACGCCGGCGATATCCAGCGGCCGGATCCCGTCCCGGCTCGGCGCTGCGTCTGCACTTGACAAAGGTGCGCCCGGCCGCCTACTGTCGCAGTGAGGAATAGTCGAGACGTGAACGAAAGAGCACGTTCGAGGGGACCGACGACGTGGATGACAGCGCTCCGCACGAGTCTTCGCGGCCAGATTGCCCTAGGAATGGCGGGAATCGCCATCACCGTGGTCGTGCTCCTCTTTTTCGTTGTCTCGCCGTACTTCCAGACGACGTTCTCCAACATCGAGCGCACCGAGGTGGAGAAGAACGTGAGTCGCGCGCGCAATGCGGTGACCGCGGAACTCTCCAACCTCGAGTCGATGTCCCACGACTGGGCTGCCTGGGATGAACCGTTCGATTTCGTTCAGGGCACGCGGCCGAGCTTTGCGGAAGAAAACCTCACAGAGAACACGTTCGTCAACCTGCGGATCAACTTCATCGTGTTCCTCGACTCCGCGGGCCAGGTGGTCTACTCGGAGATCTACGGCCTAGAAGGGGTCGAGACGCTGACGCCTGGGGACATCCTCACCGCTGCGACCCCGGTTCTCGCCTTGTGGCAATCGGTCGACGATACGTCGAGCCGCTCCGAGGTCCTCGCGCTCGGCGATCGGCTTGCCCTTGTGGCGGTTCATCCCATTCTTGCGAGCTCCCATGAACCTCCGGCGGCGGGCATGCTGGCCGTCGGGCGAATGCTCGATGCGACCGAGGTCGAGCGGTTGGCGTCTCAGACCACGCTGCCTCTTCAGGTTCGCGTCATCGGCGACCCTCGCAACACGGCGGGCCTGTTTGCGACCGTGACGGGCGGCAACCCCGCGGCTCCTGCGACCGCGGTCGTACCGTTGAGCGCGGACACCGTGGCGGGATACACCGTGTGGCGGGACCTACTGGGCGAGCCGGTTGCCGTCCTCGGAGTAGAGGTGCCGCGGGATACCCACCTTGCAGGTACCGCGGCCGTGCGGTGGATGGCGTTCTGGCTCCTGTCGACGCTTGCAGTACTCTGCGCCGGCTTCATGGTCTTCCTCGACTGGCGGGTCCTCCTGCGCACTGCTCACCTGACTCGCGACGCGGCGCGAATCGCCCGAGAGCAGGATGCATCGCAGCGCGTTCTAGTGGGGGGCGAGGATGAACTCACGAGGCTTGGGACGAGCATCAACGGCATGCTCGCATCGATCGAGGAGTCGCGCGTCGCACTCGATCGTAGCGAAAAGCAGTACCACAACCTGTTCGAGTCGTCGCGCGATCCGATCTACATCACGTCGGAAGATGGGCGCTTCATCGACGCGAACCAGGCGCTCGTCGACCTCTTTGGCTACACGAAAGAGGAGATCATGACGATGACGGCGGGTGAGTTCTACGTCCATCCGGAGGATCGCGATGCATTCCGCGTCGCGATCCAGGAAGAGGGATTCGTCGCCAGCTACCCGGTCACGTTGAGGCGGAAAGATGGAGCGCACCTGCGCTGTCTCTTGACGAGCATCCTCGAGGCGCCGTCGGGCGGAACGGAGCGCGTGTACCAGGGCATCATCCGTGACGTGACGGAACTCCTGCGCCAGCAGGAGAAGCTGTCGTTCCTCGCGACCCACGATCCGCTCACCGGGCTCTTGACGCGCGGGGCGCTCGATGATGTCCTCAGACTCGAGATCGCGCGCGCCATGCGCAACCTCGAGCGGCTGGCCGTGTTCTACCTCGACCTCGATCGATTCAAGGAGGTCAACGACACGCACGGGCACGCCGCTGGCGACCGCGTGCTGCAGGAAGTGAGCGTCCGCCTGCGAGACGCACTGCGCGCGAGCGATACGATCGCTCGCCTTGGTGGCGACGAGTTCGTCGTCCTCCTCCCCGGGATCGACAACCCGAAAGACGTGGAGATCGCCGCCGAGAAGATCCTGCGCGCCCTGCGCGACTCCTTTGCCATCGAGGACGACGGAAGTCTCGGCCTGTCCGCCAGCATTGGCATTGCGGTCTACCCCGACGACGCGGACAACAGCACGCATCTTCTTCAGAACGCCGATGCGGCCATGTACGTGGCCAAGACCGAGGGCCGCGACGGCTGGCGCCGCTACGTCCGCAGGCCCCACGGCCCGTCGCGAAGCTGACGAGCGACGATCTCACAGGGAGAGTGACCCTCGCGACGGGTTGTGTCCAATGCAGGGGACAGCAGCGCAGCGGCTTCCCACACCGGTGTTCTCCCTCTTCGTGAGATGCCTACGGGCAGATCGGGTCGGGCACCTGGACCTGCAGCCGATCGTTGAACTGCCGCGGGTCGAACTGCGGCAAGAGCGCGGGGTCGAACATCGAGTCCGGAAGGTCCCCCAGGTCCTCTCGATCGGTGACCGTCACCGTCGTCCTGCTATTGTCGAGCACGTTTGACACAGTCATGGCGGAATACTCGAGCCGGCCCTCGAATGTCACGACGGAATTGACGCGGAGAACGTCCTGGAGCTTCCCGACGGTGTTCACGCTCTCCATCGCGAGGACAAGGAAGCCCTCGGCGTCAATCCAGACCGTGCGCTCGGGGAAGCTCTCATCTGCACTCGTGGCTGGATTCGCAGTCAAGTGGAGGACGTAGACGCGCCGACTCTCGACGGCCCCGTTCACCGACACGTCGAGCATTGCCTCGCCAAGCAGTTCGCCGATGAAGTTCGCGTTGAGCTCGCTTCGCCCGATCTGATCGAGCTGGATGTTCGTCCCTGCGAAGCTGCCCTTCCGCTCGCTGGTCGAGGTGATCTCCTTCACTTGGTCGAACATGAAGAAGTAGAGCTCCGTCGGCTGAGCTGTGATCTTGCGGTCAATGGTCAAGAGCATGGCGCCGCACGGCAGAGCTGGGGGAGCGAGGAAGTAGACGAGTGCGAAGTCGGGGAGCAGTGGGTCGGCCGATGCCTTTGCGAACGACACAAACGACAACTCCTGCACGGAGCCGATCCTGTCCTGGACGACGAACGAGAGGAACGCCACCTGGCTTCCGACTCCGATAATGCCGCCGCGGGCGTCAACTGCCGCGAGGATGTCAGCCGCGGTCAACGACTGCGCTCCCGCGCTGACGCTGCCGAACAAGACCACGGTGGCGACGAGAGAGAAGAGGAATATGGAACAACGCTTGCTTCTGATCATGAGGAAGCCTCCTGAGATGAAGACGTGGAGTCGTCGGCCGGAACCCGCAGCTTCTTGCCGGTGAGGAATCGTGGCTTGAGCGTGAGCAGGAGCGCCGGGACGACGATGAACGAACCGAAGAAGGACCAAATCATTGTCAGGTTGATGAGCAGCCCGAAGTTGCGGATGCCCTCAAACGCGGAGAAGTAGAACATGGCGAACCCGGCCGTCAGCGTGAGCGCGTTGAACAGGATCCCACGACCCATGGTGCGCATCGTGACTTCGTGGGCTTCCTCAATCGTGCGGCCGCGTGCCATCTCGGTTCTCCAGCGGATCATGAAGTTGATCGTGTAGTCGATGCCGACGCCGACCGTGATCGAGCCGATCATCAAGGTCGCGAGGTCGAGCGGCATGCCGAGGTAGCTCATCGTCCCGAGGTTGATGACGATCGTGAGAATCATCGGCGTCACCGCGATGAGCCCGGCGACGATCGATCGCAAAAGGATCGTCACGATGAAGAGCGCAGCGACGAGGGCAATCGCGAGCGTCAGCTCGGTGTTCGGCACCGTCTCCTGCGCGAGCGACCCCCACGCCTGCTCCGCGCCGACGAACTCGATCGACACGCCGGACGGGAGGACCGTGTTGGCATACGCCCTTACGCGGTTGGCGACATCAATGATCTGCGCCGTGCCCTGCAGGTGCGTGCGCGCCACGAGCTCGCCCTGGGAGAAGTCGGGAGTGGCCATGTTCCACAGATCGCCACTAAAAGTAAACAGGGTGAGAAGCGCGGCCACGCGCTTTGACTCGTCGGGGATGACGTAGTAGGCGGGGTCGTCGCCATGGAACTTCTGGTTCATCTCGCGCACCACATTGGCGAGCGACATGATGCTGCCGCCGTACTCAGGCTGCGCTTCGATGAACTCCTGGAGCTTCACAACGGCCTTCAGCACCTCGGGGTCCTTGAGTCCGTAGGCGTGGCCGGTTGCGATGTGGATCGAGAGCTGCGAGCTGCCGCCGAAGTTGCGGTCAAGAGCGTGCATCGCATCCATCGCCGCGTGACCACTTCCCAAGTACTCGGACGGCGAGGTATCGACGACAAGGCGTGGGATGGCAATGCCGAACGCGATGAGCACGACGACCGACAAGACGAGCACGACGATGCGGCGGCGCGAGATGACTCGGCCGAAGCGCACGAGCGCGTTCGGCAGCCAGCCGCGGCCGTAGTCGCGGTGCTTCTTTGGCAGGGGCAACAGCACAAGGATGGCCGGCAGAAGAACGAAGTTGAGCAGGAGCGTGCACGCGATGCCGATGGCGATGAACAGGCCGAAGGTCTGCTGCGGCCACAGGCTCGCCGCAAGGAGCGACAGGAATCCCGCCACCTCCGCGAGGGCGTCCATCGCCAGAGGCTTTGCCATGTCCTGCATCGTCTGGATCACCATCTCGCGCCGAGGCAGCCGGTCGGCGTGCTGGGCCTCCTCGTAGTAGCGGTTCACGGTGAAGATCGCGTAGGCCTTGCTCGCCGTGATCAGCATGACCGGCATGAAGAACGAGAATGCCGTGAGCGGCACGTGAGCTATCGCCATCAGCCCGACCGTCCAGATCGTTGAGAACGTCATGAGGAGGAACGGGAGGGCAACGCCGCGCCCGGTGCGGAACGCGAGGAAGACGAGAAGCTCCATGACGAGGAGAACGAGCGGCGTCAGGACGAGGATGTCGCGGGTGATGCTGTGGCCGATTGCGTTGCGGAGCGGGCCGACGCCGCCGACGTAGACGGTGAAGCCCTCGTGCTCGTGTGCCTGCGCGATCTGGTCGACCGCGGAGACGAGGACGGCCGTGTCGTCGAGATACGGACTCGGTTTGAGCACGATGCCGGCCGCACGCTCGTTCACAGCGAAGATGTAGCCGCGGAGGTTCCGGTCGCCGAGCACCTTCTGACGGTAGACCTCCACTTCGTCGGGCGTCGCGGGAAGAAGCTCCGCCGCCTTTTCGATCGTCAGCTTGTCGCCGGTTGCGGAGATGACCGTTGCCGTGGTCGGGCCGATCACCTGATCGATCTCGCGCAGCCCCGAGAACTCGAGTTCCATCGCGTGGATCTCGGCGATCGTCTCCACGTCGAAGATCGTGTCCGGCGTTTCGACGACGACCATGAACAGCTCTTGCGAGCCGAAGATCCTCTCGGCGTTCCGCATCAACTGCACAGAGCGATCACTGTCCGGCAGGTACTTGCCGAAGTCCGTCTGCAGCTCGAGTTTCGGAATGAAGACGAGGAAGACGGCCGTGATCGCGACGATGACGGCGAGCGACAGCCACGCGTGATCGACAACCCAGCCGGTGAACTTGCGCATCAGTTCCTCACCCTTCCGCCGCGGTCGGGTGAGGCCTCCTCGCGCGGCGAAGTCCTTCTCGAGACCGGACCGCCGCCCGGGGCGGGCTTGGTAGGGCCAACCGCCGCAGGCAGCGCCTTCTGCAGCTCATCCGCCAGGCGGACGAAGAGGACCATCGCAAGGGCGGCCGCGACCAACGAGTCACCACGCGTCATGCTGTTGCCTCCTCTTCCGTGTCATGGGCAAGCCCACTCCAGATCAGGTGTGCCAATTCCTCAGGTGCTCTGGCGAGGAACGCCTTCTGTTGAGATTCGGGGTAGATCATCGCCGTCTCGCCGATGGACTGGACGATGGCGAACAAGGCCGGAGCCACCATGCGCACGTTGCAGGCGCGCAGCCATCCTGCATCGACGCCGTCCTGGATGAGCTTCTCGATCTTGTCGAGCATCTTGCGCTGCATCTTCGCCATGGCCTCGCCGATCTCGCCCGACCCGTTGTAGCGCTCGCGCACGAGGACCACGGCTAGGTCGCGTGACTCTGCGAGCCGTGCGAAGTGCGCACTCAGGATCTTGCTGAAGCGCTCGCGCACCGACACACCGCTCTTCGCCATCGATTCGTAGAGTCCGACTTCCTCCTCGAACTCACGCTCGAAAATGGAGAGCAGGACTTGAGCCTTGCTCTCGAAGTAGTTGTAGATCGTGCCGACAGCGATCCCGGCCTCCTCGGCAATCTCCTCCGCCCGCGTCGCGTGGAAGCCCTTCCGGGCGAATACGCGGATCGCTGCGTTGCGGATCAGGTCCTGCTTCGCCGGGTCGTTCGCCATCGTCGCCTCCGCATGAATGAATGTTCATTCAGATTCTAGCGAGTCAGGGAATCTTGTCAAGGAACGGCTGCTTGACACGCGGCAGACGGCTGTAGGGCAGCGATGGCGCGGATGGCGGGCGGGTCCGAAAGAGCTACCGATCGGCCTCGGTCGTGCCCTTGCCCTGCGGATCCGCGCCCATCCGCGCGATGGCGTCTTCGAGCGGCTTGAGCGAGACCTCTTCGGACGAATGCTTCTCGTAGTACCCGAACGGGTTGTCGAGGTCGCCGATCAGCAGGAGGAGGAAGGCGAGCAGGAACACGATCACGCCGACGATGAACAGCGACTCGTAGAACGGCTCGATCTTCGACAGGATGAGCGCCAGCGACAGAAGGCCGGTCGTGAGCTCGGCGATCAGATAGCCGGACGAGATGAACGACGTCTCGCGGATCGTGTGGATGCGGACGAGCGCGCGGCGAAGCGCGTGTTGCTCCTGCTTGATGCGGGCAATCGACGCCGCCTGCGCCGGCGACTCGAGTGCGAGGAGGCGCGGGCTGAGGTCGCCGAGTGCGTTCATCAACTCCGACGTGCGCTGCTTCTTGTAGAACCAGCCGTGGAGGGACAGCGCAAGGTCGCGCACGCCGGCGGTGACGGCGTCCGCGGCGGATATCGACGCGGCATCACTCGCCCGACGGGCCATGCTCCTGGCTTCGTCGAACAGGATCTCGAGCGACGCGGCTACCTCGCCCGGCAACTTCTCGCTCTCCTTGAAGTCGGCCAACACGCCGCTCAGGAGGAACCCCATCAGGAAGACGTCGGCGGCGACGATGCCGGAGAGAAGCGGGTTGAGCGACAGCGCCTCCCAGCCGAGCGCGTGGGCAGCGGCCTTGAGCGCGATGACGACGGCGACGACGACAAGCGCGTTCCCGATGATGCGCGCGTGCTTCCTCCCGATGCGTCTGAACATGCTCCCCCTTAGCCGCTGGCTACCCCGGGTACGAGCCAGCGGCCAGCCGCATGGCTACCCGGTCACGAGCCAGCGGCCGATGGCCTGCTGAGTGGCAGCTAGCGGCCAGCGTACTTGTAGGAAGGCGGCGCGACAACTGAGGCCGCTGGCCCGCTAGGTTGAAGACGTGGGAGTCCCAGCGGACATCGCTGTCGCGAGCAACGCGAACGCCGACGTTCGTTCGCGTTCGAGCCGCCGTCGTTGACGAGCCAGCTCGCGGAACCGGAACGGCGAGTGCGCCTCGAGCGCCTTGATGTAGGCCGCCGAATAGAAGCGCGGAGCGCTACCGGCCGCGTCGAGGATGAGGTGGAGTGTTGCCACTCGCATCAGATCGGCCAGCGGCGCCGCTTCCGGCGCGTCGAGGCACGCGAGGTGTTCGAGTACGCCGGCGCGGAAGTGGAAGAGGCGATTCGTCAGCCGATCGAGAGGCCAGGGCTTGGCCGTCTGCGAGAAGATCGTCGCCAGGCCCTTCGCGCGATCGTCGTCGACATCCTGCAAATCGTCGCCGAGCTGCAACAGAGCGCCTAGCCCAAAGAGAAGTTGAGCCTGCGAAGGAGTGAGCGATCCCGCGACCAAGTAGCCGTCCGCCAGCACCGACGCGCCGCCCTTCTCCAGGGCAATCCCGAGCACGTCGACGCCGTACGGCGGCTCGTCGCGCCGCATGAGTCGAACGCTTCGCGCCTGGGCAGCGTGGATTGCGTACAGGCTCTCGTACACCTGCGGCGCCGTAGCCCGCGCGTAGTCCGTCTCTATCTTCTCCAGCAGACGAAACAGCTTCTCCTCGTCGCCTGCCTCAGGCAGCAGTTTCTCGCCCGCCAGGCGCCGACCGAAGCGATCGTTCGCGTGCAGCTTCGCTTCCTCGGACACATCGGGCCGATCGAGCGCGTTGTCGGTGTACGGGTAGAGGAGGCTGTATGCGAAGACGGATGGCGTCATCCGCACGGGGAGCCCGAGCATCCGCTGGACCCCGTTCATCGTCCACACGTTGCGGCTCGCCTGGAACGTGTCCTCGCGGGACACCGTCGGATCGAACTCATGCACCAGCCGTGCGAACTCGCGCCCGCACTCGATGAACCCACCGTGCTGGAGCGTATCGAGGTGAACGTCGTCAAGCCCGATCGTCGCCTTGACGAACTCGCGCCCGGCCAGAGCCAGCCGCTGTTCGGACGCCTTGCGTTCGGCAACGTCTTGCGGTGGATGCTTGACTTCCGCCAGCACCTGGTCGACGACGCGCGCCAGCCTGCGTTCGTTCTCGCGCTGCTCCGCGGGCGAGACCACGCGGCCCAGGTCGGGAAACGACGAATCGCCATCCCACCACAACGACGTGAACTCGCTCAACAACGCAGGCACGCCCGCGTGGGTGCTTGCACCACTTGTCTTGTCTGTCATTGCGCCTCTCGTTCTACCTGGGTCGGACGTTGGCGAAGTGTACCACGGGGGCCGGCGAGAGGCGCTGAGGGGGCATGTCGACGAAAGGGCCAACGATGACGCCGCAGGAGTTCGCCGCCAAGTGGCGCACCTCCACGCTCAAGGAGAGCTCGGCCTCTCAGGAGCACTTCATCGACCTCCGCCGAATGCTCGGTCGCGAGACCCCGGCGCAGGCGGACAGCGACGGCGTCTGGTTCACGTTCGAGCGGAGCGCCGACAAGTCGATGGGCGGCCAAGGCTCGGCCGACGTCTGAAAGAAGGGCTTCTTCGCCTGGGAGTACAAGGGCAAGCACAGGGACCTCGACGCTGCCTACGCCCAGCTCCTCCGGCACTGCGATGCCCTGCTGAACCCGCCGCTCCTCGTCGTCTCCGACATGGAGACGATCGTCGTCCACACGAACTTCAACAACACCGATAATCGCGACAGCGTCAAAGGGTCCGCAGACTGCAGAAGATGGGACTGAGAGAGCGCACGCTCTGCCGCATCTGTTGGTGCCACAACTTCCATGGCGCAGTGCACCGTGTGCCGCCTGAAGACGCGGAGCCCGCTCCCGGCGTCCCGATGCGACGCTACGGCGCCCAGAGTGCGAACAGAGCGCCGTTCGTCGGCTGGAGAGACTGTGCGGTCTCCGATTGCTGTGACCACTGGAAGTCCGCCCCGTCCGACCTGACGGCCCCCGTGTCGAGGTCGGCGAGGAAGGTTCCGGGGATCACGAGGCGTTCGCTTGAGGCGCGAACGGAGGCGCTCGCGCCGTAGGTCACGAAACGTATGACGAGGTCGTACCCGGTCTCGAGGACCTCCAGCTTTCCGAGGTAGCGCGCGTTGGTGATATAGAAGAGGACGGTTCCTGGCGTGAGGCCGCTGCCGCTGATGGATGCGGCGGAGACGCTCCCGCTGCGGGCGAGGATGTCGGCGAATCCGACGGCGTCGAATGCTGTCGCTGTTGCGGCGGTCGTCGCGACGAGGCGCGCGTCGATCGAGCCCAGTCCCCGAGTCGAGATCGCGAACGGCTTGGCCGTGCCCTTGGCGAAACCGCTGTGGTAGAGAACTTCTCCGGTTGCCTCCGCGCGTCGAGCGAAGTAGCTGTAGAAGGCCATCGCTTCGCGGGAGAGAAGGCCGTCCGGCGAGACGATGATCGTCGCGACCCGGAACGCGTGGGCGCTGTGCGCTGCGTCCGGCACACGCGACCCGACCTGCCGAACGATGTCCTGAATCGTCACCGTCTGGAGTTGCCCCTGCCACGTCCCGCCCCCGAACAAGGAGAAGAGGTCGGCTGACCTCGTTCCGCGCGGGAAGACCACGTGAGTCCCGACTTGGTCCGCAGGGAGGAGGCCCATCAGGTAGAGGTCGAGGTCGGTGAAGACCGGAGCGTCGTATCGCTGCGCCAGCGTGGCGCCTCCTGCGACCGGGGTCACGATGCAGGGGAACCGCAATCCCTGTCCACTCTCTGTCTCCGCGAACCCCATGATGCCACTTGCGAGGTCCGAGAGAGGCCAGTGCGGGATCGCGTAGTTGAGCGGCGCGAACGGCAGGAAGTTGATCCATTGATGTCCGAGCTCGTGCTGGAACGCGGCCTCCGCCGGGTCGAAGAAACTGCCGTTGGGGAACATCGTGACTCCAAGGAGCCGCCCCGCGCTTCCGTAGGTCCGCGAGGTGTCAAACGGCGTGATGCCAATTCCGCGCACGTCGCTCTTCACTGCGAAGTGGTAGCGATTCTGAAAATACCCAGGGACTGCGATGACGCTCACGAAGTCGAAATCGTCGGGGAAGAGATCGTAGAAGCGGCGCAGAGCGGTCGTAAAGTCGAAGCCGTTCGTCAGGACGAAGTCGCGGTCGACGAGGTTCACGAGGTAGTCGGTGCGTTGGGCGTCGGCGGCGAGTGAGGTCACTGGGAGGAGCGGGATGTCGCTCGTCAGGATGTCGGCGAACACGTTGCCGCGTGCTGCGAGCGTTGTGCCGTCGTACACCTCGAGGTAGCCGACTTCGGCGCGCAGAACATCGTCGGGCTTGAGCAGGCCGACGATGTCCGGCGCGGTCAAGCTCACCGTGTAGATCGCGTCACTGCGGACGCGATCGCCGCCTGTCCCGTCGTCGCGCAGGGTCCGGCTGCTCGTCGAACCGTCGCGGGCATTCAGCACGAGGACGACGCGCGTCGGGGAGCCTAGAATCCTGGCCTGGAAGAGGATGGGCCCGGCGTGCTGCGTGGGGATCACGGACGGGTCGAACGCGCAATAGACGAGTTCGGATGCCCCGACAGCGAGCGCTCCTCCGAGCAAGCTCACGCCGAAACCGACAACGCACGCCAACGCTACGCTGCGCTTCATGCCTCCTCCCTTCTCATTGCCCGCAGAGTAGTGGAAAGGCGCGCCGACGCCAACGCCGGCGCGATCGAGTCCTCCGGAGCGACGTCCGGGAAACGCGGTCAACCTGTACAATGCCCGCGAGACCGTTACCTCGACTTCCAAGGAGCGTGGACGCATGGCCGACGAGACGACGAAAGAGGACGCGAAGAAGGTCGATGAGGGCAAGGACAAGAAGCGGAAGCTTCTCGGCATCGAGCCGATCGAGACCCATCACGAGCTCGTTTGCGGCAAGCGCAGCCTGAAGTACGTCGCGCGGGCCGGCGTCCTCCCGCTCAAGGACGAATTTGGCGAGACCGAGGCCGAGATCTTCTTCACCGCCTACGAGCTCGAAGGAGTCAAGGATCGATCCTTTCGCCCCCTCACGTTCGCCTTCAACGGTGGACCGGGCTCGTCCTCCATCTGGCTGCACATGGGTGCGCTCGGGCCGAAGCGCGTGCGGATGGAGAAGGAAGGCTGGATGCCGAAGCCGCCGTTCCGCTACGAAGACAACGCCGATACGTGGCTCGGTCAGACCGATCTCGTGTTCATCGACCCCGTGGGCACGGGGTTCAGCCGTGCGGCGAAAGAGGAGCTCGACAAGAAGTACTGGGGCTTCAAGGGCGACATCGAGTCGGTGGGTGAGTTCATCCGCCTCTACCTGTCGGGCTACGAGCGCTGGACGTCGCCGCTCTTTCTCGCGGGCGAGAGCTACGGCACGACGCGCGCCGCGGGCTTGGCTGGGTACCTCGTGGATCGCGGGATCACGTTCAACGGCATCATCCTCATCTCGACCGTGCTCGACCTGAGCGCCATTCGCTTCGTGCGAGCCCACGATCTTCCCTACCAGCTCTTCGTCCCCACCTACGCCGCAACGGCCTGGTACCACAAGAAGCTCGCTGCTCCGCTTCAGAAGAAGCGCCTCAGTAGTCTGATGACAGAGGTCAAGGCCTGGTCCGAAGGTGACTTTACGCTCGCGCTCATGAAGGGCGATCGTCTCAGCGAGGCCGAGCGTAAGGCGGTGGCAAAGAAGCTCGGCGACTACACCGGGCTGGATGCTGACTACGTGCTCGGCACGAACCTGCGCGTCGAGATCTTCCGCTTCTGCAAGGAACTCCTGCGCGAGGAACGCCGCAGTGTCGGGCGGATCGACTCACGCTTCAAAGGCATCGAGGCGCTCGCCGTCACCGAGAACCCGGAGTTCGACCCCTCCATGCTTGCGATCATCCCGCCGTACACCGCGGCGCTCAACCAGTACGTCCGCGCCGAGCTCGGGATCAAGGCCGACCTCGACTACGAGGCGATGAGCGGGAAGGTGAACGAGAAGTGGGAGTGGGGGAACGGCGCTTTGCCTGCGACTGGCGAGGAGCTGCGTGCCGCGATGGCCAAGAACCCATACATGAAGGTGTTCGTCGGGCAAGGGTACTACGACCTCGCGACGCCGCTGTTCGCGACCGAGTACATGATCAGCCACATGAACATCGACCCCGCTCTGCGCTCGAACGTCGAGATCGTGTACTACGAGGCCGGGCACATGTTCTATCTCGACGTCGACTGCCTCGTTGCGTTCAAGGCGGACGTGGACCGGTTCATCAAGGCGTCGTTCTAACGCAGATGAGCGATCTGGAGCACCTCGTGGCTGGATAGAGCAGCAGAATCTGGCGGCGGCGCAACGCGCCGCCCGTCCTTCCGCCTCGCGTGGGTCCGATTCCGTCTCGAGTGACCGTTCGCGCGGCCTGCCATCCTAGCATGTTGCGACGGCCGAGGCGTTCGGCGAACGTATCGCAGGCCAGCGCCGGCTCGCGAGCCCACGGAAAGAGAAGGAAGAGATATGTTCACGATCATTGACCTCACTCGTCGCTTGACGTCCCGCAGCCTCTCCTACCCGGGAGACTGTCTCGGCGTCGAGATCCGAACGGTCGATGTGGGCGACCCCGACGTGCACGTGACGCACCTCGCGCACCTCGATATGCACCTCGGGACTCACATGGACGCGCCGCTTCACTTCGTTCCGGGTGGCAGCGACATTGCGGACCTCGGGATTCCCTTCTATCCGGCCATCGTCGTTCGAACCCGCGAACGCTCGATTCCGGCCGACGTGCTTCCTGCGGCGTCGCTTGACGGGTGTGCGATCCTCTTCGACACCGGCTGGGTTGCGGATCCCGAGTCCCGCGCCTACTTCGAGGGGTACTCCCACATCTCGCCAGAACTGGCGCGCGAGCTTGTCTCCCGTGGCGCGGCACTCGTCGGCATCGACACGCCAAGTGCGGATCCGCTCGATCCTACGTTGGGCTGTCCGAGTCACCGGATTCTGCTCGGTGCGGGAGTCCCGATTGTCGAGGGGCTCTGCAATCTCGGTGCATTGGCGAACGTGCGAGGGGATCTCTGGTTTGGCTGCTTCCCGGTCAAGCTCGAAGGCGTCGACGGTTCGCCCGTCCGTGCTGTCGCGTTCACCGGATCCGTCTAGGCTGTTCGGTTCTGGGAAAGCACTGCGGGCCACGCGCTGGCGCAGCGGTTGCGGCGCGGGAGTTGGCTCCTATACTGCGCCGAGATTGTTGCGCCAGCGGAGTCGAGGGGCGGCTCTCGCGTGGAAGACGCTTCGCGCCGACCGAGACAGGAGGAACCGTGACCGCCACAGAGACGTTGCTTCAGAAGGTCGAGGCGTTGGGGTGGCGTGCAGCCGTGGTGCCGTACGCGCGCCGTGCCGAAGCCGTCCAGCAGATTGTCGTGCGCCACGAGCGTGGTGAGTTCGATGAGGCCTTCTACCAGGAGTACCTCGCGCCGATGTTCAGCGAGCCCGTGCCGGAGATCCCAACGCCGCGATCCATGATCCTGGTTGCCGTGCCGGATCGCCCGGTGCGGATGCAGTTCGCGCTCGACGGGGTGCCATTCACAGTCACCACGGCGCCCGGGTATCTTCGTGCGGTGCGGCCGCGGCCGTCGGAAGTGATTCCAGAGATCCTCAGCCCGTTCGGGTACTCCGCCGCGCGTATTGACGCACCCCTGAAGACCATGGGAACGATCTCCGGCTTCTCTCGCTACGGCCGCAACAACATCAGCTACGTTCCGGGCTTGGGGAGCTTCGCGGCCCTGGCCGCGCTGGTCTCGGACCTCGAGTGCGAGGATTCCCCACTGCAGACGCAGAGTACGCTGCACCGCTGTGGAACGTGCCATGCGTGCCGCGACGCCTGCCCGACCGGCGCGATCGGCGAGGATCGGTTTCTCCTTCACGCCGAGCGATGCATCACCTTCTGGAACGAGAAGACGGGCGAGATTCCGTTCCCGGAGTGGATCGAGCCCCAGTGGCACAACGCTCTCGTGGGCTGCCTCCTCTGCCAGCGCGCCTGCCCGGAGAACCGGCCGTTCCTCGATTCCTTCTTCGAAGGCCCCTCGTTCGATGAGGCGACGACGCGGCTCCTGGTCGCAGGCGCGAAGAAGGAGGACGTGCCGGACGA
>Ga0247841_10006159_pt1 | contig 18779 bp, 8 predicted proteins | sample LaCruzMarch2015__2_FD_192410 | JGI IMG/M metagenome (GOLD analysis project Ga0247841, IMG submission 192410) | Freshwater microbial communities from meromictic Lake La Cruz, Castile-La Mancha, Spain - LaCruzMarch2015_18m | ecosystem: Environmental > Aquatic > Freshwater > Lake | place: Spain... | reverse complement strand
GATCACCAATATTCCTTTTCGGCGAAGGCCGGAGAAATTTCTTGCCAGATCAAAATGGGCCTGCGGTGAAAGGGTGTAGTCGAGGCTTAGCTGCAGGACAGGAATTGTTGCCTCTGGAAACATGTGCCTCAGCACACTCCAGCATCCATGGTCGAATCCCCAGTTCTGATCCATTTCGATGTTGACCGGAGATAACAGTTCCCTGATCTCATGTGCAACCTGTAAACTTCCGGGGGCCGGGTACTGCAGTGTATATAGCAGGTCGGGAAATCCGCAGAAATCATGGATCGTGCGGGGCTGCTGCATGGCGGTAATATGAGTGCCCCTTGTTTCCCAGTGTGCCGATATGCAAAGAATAGCACGGGGTTGTGTAATAGATGCACCTGTTTTACGCCACCCGCCGGTGAATTCATTCGCCTCGATGGCATTCATCGGGCTGCCATGCCCGACAAAAAGAACCGGCATCAATGTGGTGTCGTAAATAGAGCTTGTAAGCTTTTCGATTTCATTATGGTTCACGGTAATTTTCATTTGATCTGAGTTGGCAAGCTGGTAAGTTGGTAAGCTGGTAAGTTGGTAAGCTGGTAAGTTGGCAAGTTGGCAAGTTGGTAAGTTTGATTTTATAGGTCGAATGGAATATCCATATTATTATTCGCACTTTGCATGAAGGTTCTGCTGACAGGTACTTTTTTTATTTGTTTGAAGCTGCAAAATTGCATCAATCCGGAATGACCGTGGTAACACAAAATGGAAATTTGGTGGTACTTTTAGGAAACCGCAGAGGGCATTGCAGCCCGGAAATCTGTTGGGGTAAGTCCGGTTTTTTTGCTGAAAACCCTTGTGAAATAAGACTTTTCACTATAACCCAGGGCGAAACCGATTTCCGAAATATTCATCGGGGAACTGAGAAGCAGGCGTCGTGCCTCAATCAGTTTCCTCGTTTCAATGATCTCCGAAACGCTCTTTCCGAATACATTTTTGCAAACCAGGTTTAGGTTCCGTACAGAGGTGTTTAGCTTGTCGGCATAAAACCCAACACCCAATGGACGTGTATAGTTATCCTCAAGAATCTTGAGAAAATTGCGGAAAGCAATTCGCTTGGGTGTTCTGGCCTCCATGCCATCAGGCAGATTGTGTTTCCCTTCCGCCTCAAGTTTTGCCAGTAATGCTGACAGTAAATGCCGGTAGATTTCGGGCCGGTCAGGATGCAGTTCGTATTCACCCAGGATCAGTTCGCATAAAATTCCGATCCTTTGCCTGCAGTTGTCTGGGTCAAATGAAAAACTGATCTGGTCCAGAAAGTTAGAATAAAAGTGAAAATTACTTTCGCTGATAAAATCGTTCCTGTACCTTATACACCAGCCACGGGTCTCCGGATCGGGCATGAATTCATGAACTTTGCCCTGGGCAACATAAATTGCCCTCGGGGCGGCCATTGTCTGTTCAATGAAGTCGATAAAGTGAACAGGAGTACCATGTGTGATGATCAGCAACTCTTCATAATCATGCCGATGTGGTTTTGATGGATGACTTCGAATCTCGGCGACTATCTCTTCTGATATTAAAAACATGTCGAAAGGCTTCTCCATGTTCCCGGTTTATTTTTGTTTTTCAAACACGTCCACCTCCCTGAAATAAAAAGGCCCATGCTGTGAGTCTTCGCTTACCCAGAGAAGGTAGCGGTATTGTTTTGGCTTTCCTTTCATTGGTAACACTGTAAACAGGGCCTTGCTGTTGCCCCAGATATCTTCGGGTGGGGCATAAACAATATAACTCCAGCCGGCAGCCTTGGGATCGCCGGTAAGTGATGGAGGTTCATTTCCCTGTGCACCCCACAATGAAAATGATTGTGCCCCCCTTTTTGTGTTCTTGGCAGTGAAAATATGAATACTGTCAAGTTCTATCTCTTTTTGAAGATCCATCATGAGTCGTCCCTGACCAGTTTCCGACCATTTATCGTTAACTGAATCCGTTGGCAACAGGTCGTACATTCCATCGTTGATGGCCGAAATATGTAATCCCTCGCCGGGGGACCCTGTCAGGGTCAGGGACCCTGACAGGGTGGTATCGGGCTCACCTGGATAATAGATGGATGTCACACCGTTGGGTTGGTGAATATCAGCGTAATCTTTCATGGTAAGACGGGCGGGTAACTCGTTTAAATTTCGCTTACTGGTAACCACTATTTTTGCGGTCGGGGTCATATTCGGCTGTACGAAACTCTTTGGAAGGTTCAATGACATGGACGGCCTGTCGCTGAAATCGTCGTAAAGCGGCGAAGCAGAATGAACCTGGTCGAAGGGGTTATCGGCAACAGAAATAGCGAAAATTTTAATAGCATCATTTTCAGGAAGCTGCAGCGTTCCACTGGCAGGGGAGGCCTCCAGGGCATATTTGAATATATATCCATATTGGTAAGGGATGTTGAGGCTGTCTTTATGCAGATGCGTTGCAAACCAGGCCACTTCATTGGGCTTGATAAAACCCTTGTCCAGTCCTTTGAGTCGTCCGAGTTTATCCCAACGGCGATTTTCAAACTGCCCGATATATCCATTAGATTTTTGAATAAGAAGCGTTGTTTTGATGTTTCCAACCTTGAAAGTGCCTGTCGTATCGTCGAGCGCTGTCGCAAGTAAATATACATGATTGAAATTACCGGTCTTCGGTAGTGTGATTTTTTGCCCTTTACATGATAGTATATTGTTTTTCCCATCCGATTCAGGGCCGAAACTGAATTGTACCCCATCAACGATCAACGTTTCAGGCAATAATTCTGCCGGGAAGCTCATGCCCGTATCGCCGAGATGACCATTTTTCCGATTTTTTTCATTGCTGATCCCATCTTCGTCGTAAGCAAGGGGAATCACAATGGATGCTGGTGCCAAAAGTTTTTCGACCGGAATGTCCAGCTGGACAGCAAAACTACGGATTGCAAAAGGGGTCATGTCGATGAATAACTTTCCATTTTTCAGGGTTAGTTCCCCAATCGGCCGCTCCTGTCCATCGACTTCCCAGGCTTTCAAGATCTTCGTTGCAAACGAGACCTCCACATTCTGAATCTCTTTTCCCACCAATTCCTGGAGACGGATGATCAAATCTTTCCCGTTTTCGGCTTTTTTAATCGACCTGATATCAACCTGAGGAACAGAAACCTTTGCGAAGGAGAAATTTTTTCCCAGAAATCCGGGATGTTGTGAAACCCGGAAGACCCTGAGCGGTTGATTCAGACTCCGGCCCTGCCATTCGGAGAGTCCTGCCCGCCAGTCGCCTTTGTGGCTGTACAATCCATAGGTGATTTCGTGTATGCCCCAGTCCTGTGTTGCCTGGTCATGATAGAAATTAGTGGTGGGGGTGAACAGCAACGTTAGTCGTAAAGTTTTATCGTCGGGTTTATCAGAACCGAATTTACAATCTTCGAGGATCGTAACGCCAAATGAACCTGAGTTATCGGTAAGGTCGAACCATTCACGCGAGGGGACCTCATATTTTTTTTCACTATTGGTTGCACGTTCAATTGTGCCAAGGCCAAGATTATAGGTGGCCATGGGGTTGGCTGCAGTAAGAGGGAAAGAGGCTTTCAGGCTTACACCGCGTGATTGCCAATTGATGGTGTTCCGGATAATAACACTTTCTTTCCCGGAGGCTAGCTGAACATATTGGGTAAATAACGAATTTCTTGATTTTCGATCAATTTTAAGGGTGACTCTGACCGGGCCATTCTCAATCACGGTTATTTCAGCCGGACCCTTTACAAAATCGATGGGAGGATTTTTCCGGTCATTCCAGTCCATATTCCAGGCTGGCCAGTATTGAGGATGCTCTTTTTGAAATACCAGTTGCGATGGAGCCGAGAGTAATTCCCTGCCCAGTCTTTTATCGATGATGCTCGAAATATCGCCCGCGGTATTGACGGTTATCTTCAGAAATTCATTGCTGAGTACCGACGGAGACACCGACACCGTTGAGGTGTATGTTCCCGCCTCTTTAACAGGCTGCACATCGAATACGGCTAACCCAAGAGAAGGAACAGATGCCGGAAAAAGAATCCGGATGCTGTTTTTCGTGGAAGCAAGAACCTGCGAAGGTACCTCAGTATTTGAACCATCAATGACCTTCACCGATTTTGGTGCGCCGTCAGGAAACGGAATTTCAGCTTCAACAACCTCTTTGCGTGAAATAGCCAGTGGATTATAGACCACGAGCGAAGTCCCCTTTCCACGGGTATCCATTGCCCTGATGACTGCCCCGGCCGAACTTGTCAGCGTGGCAGCGAACTTGTTCATGGCCAATACCTCATCATTCCACGCATATTCATAGGCTTTCGGTATGCTGGTGCCTGGAAGAATGTCGTGCATCTGGCTTCCAAGAACCAACCACCAGGCTTCGTTCAGCGATTGATAAGGGTATTTGATTCCGCCGAGCCAATCGGCCATTACTGCAAGTGGCTCAGCAGCAAGCGCCAGCTGCTCATTTTTCCGGTTTGAGCGTTTCATAAAGGCCTGCGAAGTAAGCGAACCCGACGAGTGCTCGGTAAGTAAAAGATCGCCACTGTATGAAGGAAGTTGTTTTTTTTGATCTTCGCTCAGGTCCCTGAAAAGCTGGTCGGAAGAAGACAGATAGACATTGATTTTACTATCAGGCTGGCTGATGCTTTCAACGGCATTTTTAACATCCTCTTCCCGTGGCGCGCCACCTTCATCCCCAACACCATAATACCGGAAGTCGGCAAAAACACCAAATTTTTTCCCATTATCCATCACCCTGTTTACCCAGTAACTTGCCGTATCAAGCCGCTTTTTAATATCGCTGGTGTAACTGGTAGCATTGAGCGCCGCAACTACTCCTTTACCATCGGGACCATTCCAGTTCCCGATATTAAAAGGGATGCCGACAGCCGAGCCCCAGGAAAGCTTTTGTGTTGAAAAGCCCTGTAATCCGGCATGCGCAAGCACCGAAGGCAGGTGTGCCTGAAATCCAAAACAATCGGGAAGGAGAAAGTCGACACTTTCTTTGCCAAACTCACCGCGGAAGTAAGCATTGCCATAAAGTACCTGACGGATTACCGATTCAGGAGAAGGTATGTTCACATCGCATTCATCAACGGAAGATCCACCTACAAACCAGCGGTCCTGGGCAATGTATTTTTTTACTTTTTCATATTTTTCCGGATAATATTCCTTCATCATTTTATACCTGCGTGCACCCGAGAAGGTAAACACATAGGGTTTGTATTTTTCCAGCAGCCGAAAATTGTCATCAAGTGTATTCTTAATACATTCATTGATCGTTGCTTCATAATCCCAGCGCCATTCCGTATCGAGGTGAGCATAGCCAACCGTATAAAGAACCGGATCTTTCGCCAGATTATATTTGGGAAATATCGTTTTGCCGGATTCAGATTGGGCTGCTGCCCTGTGAACATTTATAAATATCAGGAGAATCCAGGACAGGAGTATGAAGTGTTTCATAGAATCGTTTTTCATTGTAAAATTAGAGATTTATTTTGTTTCGCAAAAAGCCGTACTTTTGTGGCCATTAAACAAATCCGGAGGTAATCGTATGAAAAAATATGCATTCATCCTGCTAATCGGGGCAATCCTTGCATCCTGTACGGGAAATAAAGATCAATTTACCATCAGGGGAACTATAACCGGAGTCGACACCGGCATGATATACCTCCAAAAATTCGATGTGGATCAATGGGTGAAAGTCGATTCATCAAAATTGGAAAAAGGGGTGTTTTCATTTAAAGGGAAAATCGTCCAGCCCGAAATGTGGCATATTGCCATGGAGGAGAAACAAATCATGCTTCCTGTTTTTATTGAAAGTGCTAAAATAAATGTGCAGATTTTTGTCGACAGCATTGATAAATCGATCATAACGGGTTCTTCTACCCATGATATTTACAATCAGTATCTTACGCTGAACGAAACCATCAATAATAAGATGGAGGTGGTATACATGGAATGGAAGAAAGCGAAGGAGACCAATGATTCTGCGACCATGAAGCGAACCGATTCCGTTTCAACCGAACTGGATAAGGAGATGAAGAAACAGCTTCAGGATTTTGCGAAAACCAATAGCAAGACCGTTGTTTCCCCATACCTGGTTATGCGTAACAGTTGGCAATTTGAATTAGCCGACCTGGAAGATGTTGTGTCGGCGATGGACACAAGTCTAAATGAATCTCAGTATTATCAGGCATTACAGAAACGTATTGCCATCCTGAAAAGCGTTGAGACAGGCCAGGTAGCGCCCGATTTTACCATGAATGACAGTACCGGCGCGCCAATTGCCTTGTCATCACTTAAAGGCCAGGTGCTATTGGTCGATTTCTGGGCCTCCTGGTGCAGCCCCTGTCGCGCCGAAAATCCAAATCTGGTTAAAGCATTCCAGGCATACAATAAAAAAGGTTTCAATATACTTGGCTGTTCATTTGATCAAAACCGTGAAAAATGGCTTAAGGCGATAAAAGATGATAAACTAACCTGGACCCATGTTTCGGATCTTAAAGGATGGGCAAATGCTGCCGGCAAACTTTACGGGGTCAACTCAATCCCGGCCAATGTACTGCTTGACAAGGATCAGGTCATTATCGGACGCAATCTTCGCGGAGAAGAATTGATGAAAAAACTGGAGGAAATCTTCGGGCCGGCAGTTTTGGAGAAAAAAGGATCAAAGAAGAAGTAAGAGAATAAGCTGGCAAGCTGGTAAGCTGGTAAGCTGGTAAGTTGGTAAGTTGGTAAGTTGGTAAGTTGGTAAGTTGGTAAGTTGGTAAGCTGGTAAGTTGGTAAGCTGGTAAGTTGTTAAACAGTTGAAGAGAATCATGTTTCGTTATTTCGCTATTTCGCTACCTCGCTACCTCGCTATTTCGCTACTTCGCTACCTCGCTACCTCGCTACTTCGCTACCTCGCTATTTCGCTATTTCGCTATTTCGCTATTTCGCTATTTCGCTACCTCGCTACCCCGCTACTTCGCTACCTCGCTACCTCGCTACCTCGCTATTTCGTCTTGCGATTTGTTGCAACAATAATGTTCCTTATAGTTTCACTAACAATAACTGCGCAGAGCGGTTTTGACGGCACTATACTCAGGTATGGAGGGAACAAGATTTTTTTGATGAGTATTTACGGGGAAAAGGTGACAACCATCGATTCGGCTATTTCCGATGCTGATGGTCATTTCAAGTTCTCATTGGCAGGGCGGTTACCCGGTATGTTTCGTGTGAAATGGGCCAAGGAGGGATTTGTTGACCTGGTATGGAACAATGAAAATGTTCAGTTTACCACGACCAGTTCAATTCCGGAAGACAGCCTGATCATACAATCCTCCATTGAAAACCAGATCAACCTTTCGTTTTCAAGACTCGATCGGATCAATCAGTCGAAATTACAACTGCTTATGCCCGTTGTTGATTATTACCCGGTAAAAGATGAGTTTTATAATTCAGTAGCCACCGAATTTGAGAATCTTCAGCGCGGTCAACAACAATACCTTGATTCGCTGGCGAAGTTATATCCGAATGCTTATGCAGTGCGCGTGGCAAAGGTTTACCAACCGCCTTTTCTGCCAGCCCTGATGAATAAGGATGAACGACTCAATTTTTTGAAGCAGCATTATTTCGATAAGGTCGATTTTACCGATACCGCCCTGTTACGCAGTATGGTTTTTGCGAATAAGGCAATCTCCTATCTGTCGCTATATAGCAATAACCGTTTGGCACAGAAACAGCTCGAGGCCGAATTTATAAAGGCTGTAACTATTATGCTGAGCGCTGCATCTGTAAATGCCGAAATATTTAAGTTCTGGCTTGATTATCTTGTTGGTGGCTTTGACAAATACCACCTCGACGAAGTGATAACCTACATCGCTGATAATTTCCAGGATCCCTTTGCATGTGAAGATCAGCAGCGAAAAACAGCCCTGCAGAAAAAACTGGAAACTTTCAAGAAAATTGCTGTCGGAAAGATCTCACCCGATATGGAAGTCCCCGACGCTAAAGGAAAACCGGTTAAACTATCAGATATTGTTTCCGAATATACCCTGGTTGTTTTCTGGTCAACCCAATGCCCCCATTGTGTGTCGATGATGCCACGACTTAAGGAACTTTACGAAAAGCAAAATCCCAGGCGGTTTGAAGTAATGGCGGTTTCGATCGATACCAGCCGCACTGAATGGACAGGTTTTTTAAAGGAGCAGAAACTGAATTGGATAAATGTATCTGATTTAAAGGGATTTGCGGGTAAGTCAGCCGATGATTTTAATATTTATGCCACTCCAACCATTTTTCTGCTTGACCGGGAGAAAAAAATCCTGTCAAAACCCATTTCTTTAAGGGAACTTGAAGAGTCGCTACGGGATAATAAACTCATAAAATAAATCATTGAATTTTTTACCTTTGCACTTTTTTCCGGGCTGACCGGCATTGATTTTAATAGTTACCGCGCACATGTACGAATATATCGAAGGAAAGCTGGTAGAGAAAAATCCGGCTTATGCAGTCGTTGAGGCCAACGGTATCGGATACCTGCTGAACATTTCCATTCATACCTATTCCCTGCTGAGGGAAGATGAAAAATGCACCTTGTACACGCATCTTGTGGTGCGGGAGGATGACATTTTGCTTTATGGTTTTGCCGACAAGGAGGAACGTGAACTTTTCCGTCAACTCATCAGTGTTTCAGGGGTTGGTGTAAACACTGCCAGGATCATCTTATCCTCGCTTTCGCCCGATGAGGTGATAAGGGCCATTGCCGATGGCGATGCCATCCAGCTTCAGCGCATCAAGGGAATCGGGGCAAAAACGGCACAACGTATTATCATTGACTTGAAAGATAAGGTTTCCAGAGAGCTGATTCCCCATGAAAAATCCGGGTTCATGCACAATACAAAGAAGCAAGAAGCGTTATCAGGATTGATCATTCTGGGCTTCCCAAAGATGCTTGCCGAAAAAGCATTGAACAAGATCATCGAAACGGAAGGAACAGGCTTGACAGTGGAACAACTGATCAAACACGCCCTCAAGGTATTGTAACGTTCAGGTTCCGGAGTTTAATTCACCTTGTAGAGCTTAGTGAAGAAACGCAATTTATACTGTCTTATATGCCTGGCCGTCCTGGTTACCACACGTATCCCGGTTGTTTCCGGCGAAACCGTGCGTAATTATGGACACGGCCAGCTGATTTCTATTACTCCCGACAGCATTACGCCTGCTGATTCGGTCTCATTGCGCTATCCTTTTGGTGACGAAACCGTAATGCCAGGTTCAGGCGAAGAACACGGTATCTATCTCAAGAACCCATCGAATCTGAAAACCGTTATTGAGTATGATCCGGTTACCCGCCAGTATTATTATTCCTATAAGATCGGGCAGACAAATTATCGGATTCCAACCACGCTTACATTCGACGAATTTCAGAATCAGGATCTGCAAACAATGATCAATCAATACTGGCTTGAACGATCAGAAGCAGCAAGTATGGATAATTCAAAGGGCATTATTCCCAAGATCCATATCCCCGGAAAAGTATTTGAAACGATTTTCGGCAATAATACCGTTGATATCCGTCCCCAGGGATCGGCAGAAATTCTCTTCGGAATCGTTTCGAACCGTCGCGATGATCCCATGCTCAATACCCGCCAGCGCAGGCAGACCAACTTCGATTTCGAAGAAAAGATTCAGATGAATGTCATTGCCAAAATCGGCGATAAAATCGAATTCAAGGTCAACTACAACACGGAGGCTACCTTCGATTTTGAGAATAAACTAAAGCTGAAATACGAAGGAAAGGAAGATGATATCATTCAGCTGATCGAAGCCGGTGATGTTAACCTTCCACTCAGTACCTCGCTGATCAGGGGAACAGAAAGTCTTTTCGGGATCAAAACCAAACTAAGGTTCGGACGTGTTACCGTGACCGCACTTTATTCGCAGCAGAAAAGCGAAACGAAAAACATTACGGTTCAGGGCAATGCGCAAACCACAAAATTCAGCATCCGGGCCGATGAATATGAGGAGAATAAGCATTTCTTCCTGGCTCAGAATTTCCGTGATACCTACAAGGCTTCCCTGAAAAGCCTGCCTATTGTCTTATCAAATGTGAACATTCTCAAGATTGAAGTCTGGGTAACCAACATAGGCGCTGCAGTCACTGACAATCGTAATATTGTGGCATTTATGGACATTGGTGAGTACAATCCATATAATACCCGTTTGTTTACCGGATATCCGAATAGAAAATTCCCCTCCAACAATTCGAATAACCTATTCGAGACGCTCATGAAGAATGCAGCTGATTCAGCGCAGGTTCGCAATATCAATACTGTTTCAAACTACCTTAAAGGCAGCTTCCAGATGGTTTCCGGCGAGGATTATGAGAAAGTTGAAAGCGCCCGCAAACTGTTACCTTCAGAATATACCTTCAACCCAAAACTGGGATTCATCTCTTTAAATACACAGCTAAATACTGATCAAACCCTTGCCGTTGCCTATCAGTACCAGGTAGTGGGTGATACCACGGTATATAAGGTTGGCGAATTCTCTGACCAGGGAATTGTATCTCCCAAAAGCTTGATTCTTAAGTTGCTGAAAAGCACATCGCTCAATACAAAAATTCCTACCTGGAAGCTGATGATGAAAAACATCTATGCCTTGGGCGCTTACCAGTTGCAGGCAACTGATTTTACACTCAATCTGCTTTACTCGGGTAATGCAAACGGAGTGCCCACGGCTTATATCACCGAAGGCCGGATAAAAGGAGTTCCGCTGCTCAAGGTGCTGAATTTTGATAATCTTAACCAGCAATTCAACCCTCCTTCTGATGGTATGTTCGATTTTATGGATCGTGCAGCAACGCAGGGTGGCACCATCCAGGCATCGAATGGACGGATTTTCTTTACAGTGCTTGAGCCCTTCGGCCAGGATCTGCGCGATTCAATCCTTGACCCTGCTGATCCCAAAGGTTCCTGGGAATTGGCCAACAAATACTGTTTTGATTCCTTATATACCTTGACAAAAACCATGGCGCGGCAATACCCGGATAAAAATAAATTTGTCCTCGATGGTTTTTATAAATCTGCGGCAGGGGCCGAAATTTCACTCAACGCGCTTAATGTACCTGCCGGATCGGTGAAGGTAACTGCCGGAGGAATTCAGCTACAGGAGAATGTTGATTATACCGTTGACTATACGTTAGGCCGTGTCCGTATCATCAATGAAGGCCTTCTGTCATCGGGAACGCCCATCAACATCTCACTCGAAAGCAACGAAATGTTCAATGTGCAAACCAAACGGTTGATGGGAGCGCATATCGATTACAAGGTCAACAAGGATTTCATCGTTGGTGGTACAATCCTGAACCTGAATGAGCGGCCACTTACCCAAAAGGTAAATTATGGAGATGAACCCATGTCAAATACAGTTTGGGGGTTGAATCTTTCATATCGGACACAATCAAGGCTGATCACCCGTTTTATCGATGCACTGCCACTCATCTCGACAAAGGCGCCATCTTCTATTGCCGTTGATGCTGAATTCGCCCACTTTATTCCCGGCCACTCCAAAGCCATTGGGAAAGTAGGAACCACCTATATTGATGATTTTGAAGGCGCCAAATCGACCATCGACCTTAAAAACATTGGTACCTGGTTTTTGTCCAGCACCCCCCAGGGACAATTTGTCAATTCCATGTTTCCCGAGGCGGCTCCTAACACCGGACTGATGTATGGTTATAACCGTTCCAGATTAGCCTGGTATATTGTTGACCCTTTATTTTACGATAAAAACACCAGCCTGATACCACCCAATGTATCTAATCAGGAATTATCAAACCAGTATGTCCGGCAAATCTGGGAGACGGAGATCTTTCCGAACAAGCAGCCATTGAACGGCGTGCCGGTTAACATGGCTGTTCTCAACCTGGCTTATTATCCCTCCGACCGTGGTCCAAATAATTACGATGTTACCCCAACAGGGTATTCAAAAGGATTAAACGAAGATGGAACCCTTGCGTATCCTGAAACCCGCTGGGGTGGTGTGATGCGAAAAATTGAAACAACCGACTTTGAAGCAACCAACATCCAGTATATCGAATTCTGGATGATGGATCCATTTGTTTACGACTCTTTGAATTCCGGTCAGCTGTATTTTAACCTGGGTGATATTTCTGAAGATATTCTGCGTGATGGCCGAAAGAGTTATGAAAACGGATTGCCCACAAGCGCTGAAGCGACCGGAGTGGATACCACCATCTGGGGACGTGTTCCTCAACTGCAGGCGTTAGTAGATGCATTTGACTACAATGCGACTTCCCGTCCATTCCAGGATGTTGGATACGATGGATTGCGGGACACCGATGAGATTTCATTCTTTGACACAAGCTATATTGAAAGGGTCAGAAGTATCTTCGGACCGGCCTCAGCGGCATATAAAAATGCTTCTACCGATCCGTCGGCAGATAATTTTCATTATTTCCGCGGGACCGATTATGACAATGACCCGAATTTCAGCAGCATCCTGAACCGTTACAAGAAATATAACGGTTCTGATGGTAACAGTCCCAATGCTGAACAATCACCCGAAAGTTATCCCACATCTGCGACCACACTGCCCAACATTGAGGATATCAACAAGGATAACACCCTGAGTGAGTCGGAACGTTATTATCAATATGTTGTGCAACTGCGCCGCGACCAGATGAATCCCGGGATGAACTACATTACCAATGTTTACTATGCGACTGATATTCCTTTGGCCGATGGAACACGCGGGTCGGTTAACTGGTACCAGTTTAAAATTCCCATTCATACACCGGATAAAGTTGTGGGGAATATCAACGATTTTAACTCCATCCGCTTCATGCGCATGTTCTTCAAAAACTTTCAGCGGCCGGTGGTTTGTCGTTTTGCCACACTGGAACTGACACGGGGCGAATGGAGAAAATATGATAAAAGCTTACTTTCTCCCGGTGAATATATTCCGGATGATTATCAGAATCAGACCCAGTTCGACATAGCTACCGTGAGTATTGAGGAAAACGGAAGCAAAGAACCGATCCCGTATGTGATGCCCCCGGGGATTGAGCGTGAAACCAACTGGGGATCGACCAACATGCAAAAACTTAATGAACAATCCATGTCATTCAAAATTTGCAACCTGGTCGATGGTGATGCACGTGCCGCTTACAAAACCGCCGAATTTGATTTCCGTCAGTTCAAAAGGCTGCAAATGTTCGTTCATGCCGAACAAGCCATCCGCTCACAAAACCTGAAACCAGGCGACCTTACCATTGTCATGCGCATTGGTTCTGACTTTTCCGAGAATTATTATGAATATGAAATTCCCCTGAGTTTCACACCATGGGGGACAAATAACGATAATCCCGATGCCATCTGGCCCGAAAGTAACGCATTTGATATTGAACTTGAACGGTTGGTACAGGTAAAATATAACCGCTTGATCGTCATGCGCGACCAAGGCATTGAGTTGACTGCCAACACACCCTATACTGAATATGACGGGGTTAATAAAATTACCGTTGTCGGGTCGCCAACCATCAGCGATGTGAGGGCGATCATGGTTGGAATCAGAAACCCTAAAAAGAGTTCTCAGTCGCCCGATGACGATGGCCAGGCAAAATGTGCTGAGATATGGGTCGATGAGTTGCGACTATCCGATTTTAACAGGGATGGCGGATGGGCTGCAACCGCGAGGGTTTCAGTAGAACTGGCCGACCTTGGTCGATTACAGGTGACCGGATCATACAGCAGCGCTGGTTTTGGTACACTTGAGCAAAAACAGACCGAACGGCAAATGGAATCAATTCTCACCTTCGGATTCGATACCGACCTGGAATTGGGTAAGTTCTTCCCGGCTAAATCAGGAGTCAGGCTCCCATTGCATTTCGACTATTCTATGCAGCAGAATAGTCCGAAATATGACCCGCTTAACCCCGACCTGTATTTGAAGGATGTTCTTAATGCTTACGACACCAAGGAGCAGAAAGATTCAATCAAACAGCTTACGCAAGGATATACGCAGCGAAAAAACTTTAACCTGATGAATGTCAGAAAGGATCGTACCTCCGATAAAAAGCCAAGGATCTATGATATCGAAAACTTCAACGTCAGTTATGCCTATTCTGAAATTTACCACCGTGATGTCGATGTCGAATATGATCTCAGGAAGCGTTTTACCGGCGGATTGGGGTACACTTTTGCTGCTCAGCCTAAAAACGTCCTTCCGTTTCAAAGGGTTTCCGTGTTGAACAAATCAAAAGCATTCGCATTGATCAAGGATTTCAATTTTTATTACCTCCCTAAGTCTTTCTCTTTCCGCACCGACATGAACCGCGAGTTCAATCAGCGCAAATTCCGGAATAAAAGCCGGGCCATCGTGCCTATGGAAACTTTCTACATCAAGCGATGGGATTGGAACCGTACGTATGACTTAAAATATGATTTTGCGCGGTCGGTAAGAATCAGCCTGATTGCCAACGCCAGCGCCTTTATAAACGAACCTCCCGGCCAGATTGACCGTTCAAACCGCGACCAGGTGTGGAGTGAGATCTTTTCATTCGGAACCATGAACAATTACACCCAGGCCTTCAATATTACCTGGGAAGTCCCTATAGGTAAAATCCCTTACCTGGATTTTATTACGCTAAGCGCCTCCTACCAGTCGACCTACCGCTGGAGCGCCTCAGCGCTCTCAGTGCAAGCCCAGTACGGGAATGCCATAGAGAATGCAGCCCAAACGGCCCTGAATGGCGGATTCAACATGGTGACTTTGTACAATAAAGTTCCTTATCTGAAAAGGATCAACCAGGCCACAGCTGGAAATTCAAGGACAAGCAAGCCGCCTGCAGTCAAGGATAAGAACCTGGCCAAGCAAGACAGCCTGAAACTTGAAAAAACAGGACCCAGTGTCGGTAAAATTATTCTGGATGGAACCCTTCGTTTCCTGATGGGTATCAGGACTGCCCGGTTTACTTATACTCAGGGAAACGGGACCCTGTTACCTGGTTTCAAACCTGAACCGGTTGCCCTGGGAAACAACTGGGGTTTGAACGCCCCCGGATTAGGATTCATATTTGGCGATCAACGTGATATCAGGCCGGCAGCGACTTCTCATGGATGGATTACGGCTGATACCATGCTGAACAACCCATATTCCAACAAGTTCAATGAAAATCTGAATATTACGGTCAGTATTGAGCCCATCAAGGATTTACGCATCGAGGTTGTTGCAAACAGACAATACTCGAAATCTCACCAGGAATATTACAAGGCAAATGCTCAAGGTGAATTCAGCACATTTTCCCCGCTTGACCAGGGAAGTTTTTCTATGTCATACATCATGATTGGAACCTCCTTTGCGAAAGAAGATGAATTCGGGAAGTCGGCAGTGTTTGAACAAATGAAACAATACAGGATGCAGATAGCCATGCGCTATCAGGCCCAAAACCCAAATTCCAAGACCTTCAACGATTCCACCGGTTTCCCGGTCGGATATGGCCCAACTGACCAGGAGGTGCTTGTTACTGCCTTCCTTGCCTCATATTCCGGTAAAGATCCGGCAAAAATAAACCTTACCGCCTTCCCGAGTATCCCCCTGCCCAATTGGCGCATAATTTATGACGGACTTTCAAAATTGAAAATATTTAAAACGTGGCTGCGTACCCTCACATTGTCTCATGCTTACGTTTCAACGTATAATGTGGGTAGTTTCAATTCAAACATCCAGTATCGGGAAATTGAAGGAATGCCTATGGAAATTGATGATGCCGGCAATTTTATTCCAAAGGCACAAATATCGGTGGTGTCGCTTTCCGAACAATTCAATCCCCTTTTAAAAATCGATATGGGCTTTATAAACAGCCTGCTGGCCAGTGTTGAAATGCGACGTTCAAGAAACCTTTCCTTCAGTTTTGCAAATAACCAGCTCACTGAAGTTTCCAGCAATGAATTCATCATTGGAATGGGATACCGGTTAAAGGGGATCCGGTTTAATCTTTCGGGGGTTTTAGGCGGGGGAAAAAAGACAAGGACCAGCAGCGACCTGAACCTTAAACTGGATTTTTCAATCAGGAAGAATAAAACAGTTTTGCGGCGCATTGACCAGGATGTGAACCAGGTCTCGGTTGGTCAGCAGGTGATGTCGCTCAACTTCTCAGCCGATTATAACCTGAGCGCCCGCTTCAACGTTCGGTTCTATTTCGACAAAATCATCAACACCCCCTACGTTTCAAATCAATACAGAACCTCAAACACCAAAGGCGGGATCGCACTGCGGTTTACCCTTTCGCAATAATTTGCAACACCCATTCTGAATTTTATAATTTGCAATTTGCAATTTGCATTTATATAAAAATAATTATGTATTTTTGAAAAAATCTTAAACACAAACTACCTATGAACGTTCCTGCAAATCTGAAGTACACAAAGGACCATGAATGGCTGAAACCTGAAGGTGATCATGCATTGATCGGCATTACCGATTTTGCCCAGCACGAATTGGGAGATATTGTTTTTGTGGAGGTTGAAACCGTGGGTGAAACCCTGGGGAAACATGAGTCATTTGGTACCATAGAGGCTGTGAAAACTGTTTCAGACATGTTTATGCCCGTTTCGGGAGAGATCCTGGAATTCAATGATGCACTGACTACAAAACCGGAAACCATCAACACGGATCCCTATACCGAAGGATGGGTGATTAAGATTAAAATTTCCAATCCGGATGAAATGGCCGAGCTCCTTGATCCTGAACAATATCAGGCTTTGATTCAGGAGTGATCTGATTACCTGGTTCCAATCCTGCCGGCGAAAGTTCGCTCAGGTAGCTGGCAGTATTTATCAGGGATTTGGTGATGGGGTATTCCTCCTCTCTCTGTCAGTTTTAGGAGACTGACTGAAAGTATTCAAAAACGATTTTCGCTTTTGCTTTACCTATTATATCCTGCAGCTCCTCCTGTGAAGCAAGCCTGATGTTTTTCACTGATTTGAATTTCCACAGCAGTTTTTGGTTTATTGAAAATCCAACTCCCGGAATTTCCATCAACTGGGGCGACATGGTCGCTTTTTCCCTTCGCCGCCGGTGATGCGTGATGCCAAACCGGTGGGCTTCATCCCGCATCTGCTGGATGATCCGGAGCGTCTCCGATTTTTTATCGAGGTACATCGGCAGTGAATCATTGGGATAGTAAATCTCCTCCAGTTTCTTTGCGATCCCGATTACCGTCATTTTTCCTGAGAGCCCCAATTTATTCAAACTATTCAGCGCTGCGCTCAACTGTCCTTTCCCTCCATCGACGATAATCAGCTGGGGAAGTGGTTTCTCTTCATCCATCAACCGCTTATACCTTCGAAAAATGACCTCCTCCATCGAAGCAAAATCGTTGGGCCCCTCTACTGTTTTAATGTTGAAATGGCGATATTCACTTTTATCGGGTTTGGCATTTTTAAAGCAGACCATTGCTGCTACGGGACTGTCGCCCTGGATGTTGGAGTTGTCGAAACATTCGATGTGTGTCGGAAATTCGGTCATCCGGAGATCCTTCATCATAGTGTCGAGGATTCGGCGTGTTTTATGTTCGGGATCAACAAGTTCTTTCTGTTTTTCCCGTTCGAGCTGGTAATACTTAACATTTCGTTCCGATAATTCCAGGAGTTTCTTTTTATCCCCGATTTTTGGTATCGTGAAATTCAATCCATGGATTTCAAAATCCAGTTTAAATGGAACGATGATTTCCGGAGAATTACTTTCAAACCGCTGCCTGATTTCAGTGATGGCGATCCCCAGAAGCTCTTCAGGACTTTCATCCAACTTTTTAATCATTTCGATGGTATGTACCTGGATGATTGCCCCGTTCATCACCTTCATGAAATTGACATAGGCATGCAATCCTGAAGTTACAATTGAGAAAACATCGACATTATTGATCGTTGGACTCACTACCGTCGATTTACTCTGGTATTTGTCAAGCAAAGCAAGCTTTTCTTTCACGAAATGAGCCTTTTCAAATTCCTGCGTCGATGCGTAATACATCATAAGCTCCCTGAGCTGTTTTGCAACGGTTGTAATGTTGCCCTTGATGATCTCTTTGATTGCTGCAATTGATTTATCGTACTCTTCCGCGCTTTGATGTTCCTCGCAGGGCCCTTTGCAGTTCCCGATATGATATTCAAGGCAGACCCTGAATTTTTTTGTCCGGATGTTCCTGTCGGTCAGAGCCAGTGCGCAATTCCGCAACGGATACAACTGCCGGCTAAGCTCAAGCAGCGTGTGCATGAGCCGCACATTGGCATAGGGCCCAAAATAGGTTGATCCGTCGCGGATTACGTGCCGGGTAGGAAAAATCCGGGGAAAAGGTTCATTTTTAATGCATATCCAGGGAAAGGTTTTATCATCTTTGAGCGCAACATTGTAATGAGGCTGGTACTTCTTGATCAGGTTGTTTTCGAGCAGCAATGCATCCTGTTCTGTCTCCACCACAATGTATTTGATGTCGGCGATCTTGCGTACCAACATCTGAACCTTTCCGCTGATGGAGTTGATCTTGGCAAAGTAGGAGCTCACACGCTTCTTCAGGTCCTTGGCTTTGCCAACATAAATAATTCTTTCCCTCTCATCAAAATACTGGTAAACCCCCGGTTTGTGTGGCAGGTTCTTCACGATGGATTCGAGGTGGGAGAAATATTTGTTCAGTGATCCGGCCATTATGCTGAAGCGCCTGTTTATATGTTGGGGCGACTATTGTTTGAGCCCGCGGTGCAAGGCAAA
>Ga0247841_10006158_pt1 | contig 18781 bp, 23 predicted proteins | sample LaCruzMarch2015__2_FD_192410 | JGI IMG/M metagenome (GOLD analysis project Ga0247841, IMG submission 192410) | Freshwater microbial communities from meromictic Lake La Cruz, Castile-La Mancha, Spain - LaCruzMarch2015_18m | ecosystem: Environmental > Aquatic > Freshwater > Lake | place: Spain... | reverse complement strand
ATTTCCCTTATATAAAAAAGAATATAAAGAGTGGGCCAAAGCCCCGACTCTGTCTTCAAGTGGATTTTGCGCTCTTGAGATCGGTGTTCTAGAAAAAGATCCGGCGATGACTGTTGTGGGGATCAGGGCTTATTTCAAAAGGAAGACCGGTTTATCGTCCAAGGGGTTCCGGAAGACGGATGGGTCCCGCGGGAGATTCGAGGGACTTCTGGGAAAAAATATTCATGGACGGCTTGTGGAGGCGAAGTTTCCGGCCATTAAAAGTGTGATCCTGGGTTGTGATCTTCACTATGATGACAAAACAGCGCATTATTTTATCGCAGGCGCTGACCCGTCGACGCTTGCTTATGAGCAAGGGCTTCGTAATGGGGATGTGCTTATGAAGATCGCGGGTCAGGACGTGACACCCGGGAATCTTTTTGGTTTCTTCTTGAACATTCAAAGTGAATCCCTCAAAAAATTCACGATCCTTCGCGAAGAAGGGGAGTTGGAATTGCCGATCAGCATTTTTTTTCTGAACCCCGATGCGCCGCACCTTGGGTTCCGTGTGGAGCGTAATCCCAAAACTTTGCGATTTGCGGTCACGGACGTGCGTGCCGGTTCTCCGGCAGAGCGGGAAGGATTTTTGCCGGGAGATATCCTGATCAAACAGAACAATATTCCGCTCGACGGCTGGGAGAACTATTATCGTGCGATCTTGGCCCAAAAAGACGGAGAAATGCAAGTGTTCCAAATCAAAAGGGCCGGTAAATTTCTTGAAAAGAAAATAACGCCTGTTGTAGATCAAGTTCCTTCGTGAAAAATCCCCATCTTGCTTTATCTTATTCAATAATTGTTCCGGGTCTCGGACAACTCTACCTTGGAGATCGCGCCAAAGGATGGACGCTTCTTTGTATGGATGCGGGCGTCATAGTGAGTTTGATCGTTAGCCATACGGTGGTCACATGTTTTTTAATGGGGGGTATCTATCTGGCGATCATGATCCCCGCTGCTTTGGACGCATTCCAGACCGCTTTGGGTCGGCCGCGTACTTTTACAGGAGATACTGTTCCTTATGTCATTGTGATGCTTCTCATGGTCGGTCCGTTCGCTATTCCGCTTCTGTGGCAAAGCACAAAATTTTCAAGGGCAGCGAAGATCATTGGGACTGTCGTTGTCATCCTGATCGCGCTTTCAGCGATCGCGGCAGTGACCTTTCTAGCTTCATTTCTGGAACAGTTCATGGGATCGGGTGTGACAACATAGGGAATTTGCTCCGGGGTCGGAATATTCTAGAAAAGAAACGTCTCCCCCCGGAGACTCCATGCTAGAATATAGAAAATATTTTGGGAGGTTTTGTGAATTCCAAAAAAATAGTTTTTCTTTTTTTATCATCTTTTTTTCTTATGGGGCCGGGGTGCTATGCTGAAGATCCTCAAGCATCTTCTATGTCATCCTCCGTTTCAACATCTGCCGGAGTGCCGGCTACGGGTCAGTGGTCCGATAGCTGGTATCAGGGCGCTTCCGGATATGATCAGGCGGTCGAGGAATACAAACAGACCAATAAACCGATGGTTGTTTATATGAGCGTCGGATGGTGTCCTTATTGCCGCAAATTCGAAAAAGAGATTCTGTCATCACCCCTTGTTCGGGACAGGTTAAAAGACATGATCAAGGTCAATATCAATCCGGAATCCGGGAGCCGCGCGAACGCCATCGCGTTTCAATACGGGATCCGGGGATTCCCGTCTTTTTTTCTCCATCCGCCTCAGCCTGCCGGTGCCGTACAGCTTTACACCGGCGTTACACCCGAGAAATTTGTCGAATTTTTCAAACAAGTCCTCGGGTAGAGTGTTGGCATGGAATTTATGACTTCCATTAAAGGCGTCTATTCTCGCCGCGATCCTCTGGAAAAAATGGACAGGGAACGAATGATACCGGTAGCTCTTTCCATTGCAGGTTCTGACCCTTCGGGCGGGGCTGGTATTCAAGCCGATCTCAAGACTTTCCATCAGCACAAGGTTTACGGCATGGCAGTTATTACCCTGCTTACCGTTCAAAACACACGGGGTGTTCAGGCTGTCTATGTGATGAAGCCTGTTCAAGTGATCCGTCAACTTGAAGCCGTGCTTGCGGATATCCCCCCTCAAGCGGCCAAGACCGGTGCGCTGGGGAATGAAGCGATCATCCGGGTGGTTGCGGGGTGTTCGAAAAAATTCCGTTTTCCTCTCGTAATAGACCCGGTCATGGTGAGTAAGCACGGTGCGCCACTTCTTAAGCGAGACGCTGTCCGTATTTTTATAAAAAAGCTGATACCGTGTGCTGCTCTGGTCACACCGAATCTTTGTGAAGCCGGAGTTTTGAGCGGGATTAAGGTCCGTGACCCGGAGTCCATGGAAAAAGCCGCACGGATCATTGCAGGGTTCGGCCCGCAGGCCGTGCTCGTCAAAGGCGGTCATCTGAAAGGTGACGCCATGGACCTTTTTTTTCAGGACGGAAAGGTTCGCCTTCTCAAGGCTTCTCGCATCCGGACGCGGCATACGCATGGGACCGGGTGCACCTATTCTGCTGCTATTACCGCTGGGCTTGCCAAAGGGGAGGACCTTTTTTCTGCGATCACAATCGCTAAAAAATTTATTACTCGAGCGATCCATACAAGTCCCGGTCTCGGGCATGGCATGGGGCCCGTGAACCATTTCGCGTAAAAGTATCTGTGATAAAAGATTGTTTTTAAAAAACATTTGTGTTCGGATATAATCCGTATCCTGAAGATATTGGAGGAATAATAAATGATCTGTTGCCTTGATCTGGAAGGTGTGTTGATCCCTGAAATATGGATCAATGTAGCGAAGAAGACCGGGATAAAAGCGCTGGAGATCACTACGCGCGACGAACCTGACTACGATAAGCTTATGCGCTACCGGCTTGCGATCCTGAGAAAAAAAAGGATCAAACTTTGTGACATTCAGGCCGTGATCAAGAACATGAACCCGCTTCCGGGCGCGAAGGAATTCTTAAAGAAGCTCCAGGCGAGATATCAGGTCATTATTCTTTCCGATACTTATTATGAGTTTGCCGGACCGATGATGGAAAAGCTCGGATACCCTACCCTTTTTTGCAATTGGCTTTCAAGGGACAAGAAGGGTTTTATAGCGAATTACCATCTGCGCCAGAAAAACGGTAAAAGAGAAGCTGTGCGAGGAATCAAAAACCTTGGATTCAAGGTTGCCGCGGCGGGAGATTCCTATAATGACATTGCCATGCTGAAAGCCGCCGACCGCGGGATCCTCTTCCGTCCACCTGCCAAAATCGTCCGTGAATTTCCAAAATTTCCGGTTACAAACACCTACCCGCAACTCCTTACCGCATTTCTAAAAATGGCTTGAATCTAATCTAAATTCTTCCGGATCTTTTGGGCGACCTGGGCGAGCTCTTCCTGGGTGGCGGTTTTAGCCCGCGCAAAATTGAGATCGCCAACGCTATTGATCGGGATGAGGTGGATATGGGCGTGGGGGACTTCAATGCCCGCAACCATGATACCGACCTTCTGACAGGGAACGGTTTTCTTGATAGCTTTGGCGACTTTCTTGGCAAAAACGACGAGCCCTTTCAAAAGTTCATCCTCGGCGTCAAAGATGTAATCGACTTCCTGTTTGGGAATGACAAGGGTGTGGCCGGGATTTACGGGACGGATATCGAGAAATGCGAGATAGCGGTCGTTTTCGAGAATTTTGTGGGCAGGGATCTCTCCTTTAATGATGCGGGTAAACAAGGTTGCCATAAAATAGCTCCTTTTTGTGAATCGATGGAACAGCGATTTTCATACATAACAATAGGGCCACAAGAGCCACGGGCTACTCGGTACGTGGCACATGGGTCGTAAAACCTAATAAGACCATTTTAATCTTGCAAGTGAAAGAGCGGTATCTTTTTTTCCTGAAAATGCGGTACAATACCCAATAATGTATTTCTAAAAACAGGGGGGCAAAATGGCAGACGAAAATAAAAAGACCGTTTTGGGAGTTACAGAGAATCTTGAAGCGTTGCTCTGCTACGCATTGGGGTGGATATCGGGGCTTATCTTTTTACTCATTGAAAAAGATAATGCTTATGTTCGGTTCCATGCATTGCAGGCTCTTGTGACATTCGGGGTTTTGCATGTAGCCTCATTTGTCGTACTGATACTCCCGCTTCTCGGGGTTCTGCTTTCTTTTTTGATCGGGATCCTGTGTTTTGTTCTTTGGATCGTTCTGATGGTAAAGGCTTACAAAGGTGAACGCTACAAACTGCCCGTAGCCGGTGATTTTGTCGAAAAGCAACTTTCAAAATAAAACTTCAAAAACAGGATGGCGGATGGAGGATGGCGTTAAATTTCCTTCATCCGCTTTTCTTATGACCGCCTTCCAATGCCGGCAATGCAACGCCTGCTGTTGCCAACCCGGGTTTGTCTATCTCAAGGAAGAGGATGCCGGACGCCTTGCGGCGCATCTTGGGATGGATATTTACCAGTTCACCGGAACACATTGTCTTCTTATGGACCGGCAACATCTCGTGCTTAAAAAACGTCCGGATGAGACGTGTCTTTTTCTTGGGGCCAATGGTTGTACCGTCTATGAAGCAAGGCCCGTACAATGTCATGATTTCCCCTTGAATTGGAAAACAGAAAAAAGTCTGAATTACTGCGAAGGATTAAGAAAAGCTTAGCAGGCTGCTAGACGGTTGGCGTGGGGTTTGGCGGCAAAACGTTTTCCGTGGATTTTGGCGCCGGCGGGACCGGAGGGAGCGTGAAAATGAACCGGGATCCTTTCCCAAGATCGCTTTCGACCCAGATCTTTCCGCCATGCATCTCCACGAACTGTTTGCTGATAGCGAGTCCCAATCCCGTTCCTTTACCGCTGTTCTCGATCGCACGTCCTGCCTGTACATAAGGCTGGAAAATTATCGACTGATCGTTCGCAGCGATCCCAAGCCCCGAATCTTCAACTGTGATCCTTGCCCCGCCGTCGGGCTCTTTTGCCAAGGTGATCCGTATGAAGCCTTGCCGGGTAAATTTAAGAGAGTTCGAAAGGAGATTGTAGAGGACTTGTCGAACTTTGAGCTCGTCAGCTGTGATCCGGAGACTGGCCGGTTTTTCCATAAATCCCAAAAGCAGATGTTTGGAGAGGGCTTCCTCATAAAAGACATCGAGCGCCGTGTGGATGATCTTTACAAGATCGATTTCACGGAGTGTCAGCTGCATCTTTTTGGACTCGATCTTGGAAAGGTCGAGGACGTCATTAATAAGCTCGCGAAGATGCTTGCTGCTGCGCTCAATGCGGGAAAGGAAATCCTTCTGTTTCCCCGTGGGCGGCTCGGTCGGGCTTTCAAGCAAAAGCTGTGAGAAACCAAGGATCGAATTCAGCGGCGCGCGGATCTCATGGCTCATACGGGCAAAATAATCGGTTTGCATGTGATAGGAGTATTTAACCTTCTCGCTCGTCTCCCGGAGTTCCCAAAGAAGTTCCTCAAGACGTTCATCCTTTTTTACAAGAGACGAAGCCAAGGCCCTTACGAAGAACGCGATTAAATAAAAGAAAGCAATGTGCCGGACGATAATGGCGGTTTCCTGGACCGCATTTAGGCCGGATCCGAACGAGACGGTTTGGGGGATGATATTAAAATGTCCAAGGACGATTAGCCCCGCATAAAGGGCCGAAGCAAGCGTGGCCATCTGCAGGGTTAGGATGACCGGCAGATTGAGTGCGCAGTAGACGATCGAAATAAAAAAGCAGGAGGCATAGATGAAAAGGTCCACGTTTCCTAAAAGATGCAGGGCCGTTGTTTCAGCCAAAAAGTCGATAATAACAGAAGCGATCAAGGCCTCGGTCCCTGACTTGGCATTGCGAAAAAAGGCTTTATAGGGACGGTTAACAAAGACCTCGATCAGGATCACAAGATAAAGCGGTCCAAGATTCTTGATCGTGAAATTTCCCCACTTGCAGGTCAGAATATAAAGGATGATGAGAAAGATGATAGCAAGAATGCGGAGCTGGTAAAGCTGATAGGCTTTTTGGTAGGTCCCTTCAACCGGAGTTCTTCCCGTGATCCTCATTATGTACATCCTCAGAAGTTTATGGGTCCCTTGAAATGGGGATGTTCTTATAATAACCAAGTGCGTCCTGAAAAGGAAATCTATTTTTTTTGGAAAAAAAGAGAAGCCTGTTGCGGTGCCCATAGAGGGCTGCTATCCTCGTCTTTTATTTTCTTTTAAGTAATGGCGACTTGGACGGCACTGATTCTCCTTCATTTTAAAACAAAGGTAATCAGTGCCGTTGAAATTGATAGGTGTTGGGACTAAAATAAACTATCATCCTGAAGGGTTGCACTTCATGAAAGGAGCCCCGTGGATATGAATACTTATTTAACATCCTGTTTTGTAAAGGTCATCGCAGAAAAGGGCCAGGACGTTTTTTTAAAGGCCGGCACACCACCCCGCATGCGTCTTGGCGGACAGGTGGTAGTGTTGCCCTTGAAGGCGCTCTCTGGAGAGGAGATCCGTGAGCTTGCCGATGAATTGTTAGACTCCCGGCAGAAGGAAATACTTCAAAAAAACAGGAGTGTGGATTTTGGGTTCTCCTTTCACGAGAAAAATTGCCGTTTTCGGGCCAACGCTTTTTTTCAGCAGGGGGATATTTCTTTGGTATTCCGGTTGCTCTGGAAAGGCATCCCGGATTTTGAAGAGCTTCGGTTGCCTCCGGTCCTGAAAAAAGTCGCACTCGAAAAATCCGGCATCATTTTGATCGGAGGGGCAGTTTCTTCCGGGAAGACCACCACGGTGGCGGCCATGCTCCGGACTATGAACGAAAATGTTTCAAAGCATATTCTCACGATCGAAGACCCTGTGGAATATCTGCATGAGGATAAGCAGTGCCTCATCCAACAGCGCGAGATCGGGCAAGATGCGAAGAGTTTTAGTTCGGCTCTAAAATACATGGTACGCCAGTCTCCCGATGTGATCGTGATTGGCGAGATGCGTGATGCGGAGTCCTTCAATTTTGCGCTTTCCGCTGCAGAAGTGGGACGGCTTGTGATCTCCACTGTTCACGCTCAATCCGCGGGTCAGGTTTTTGATCGCGTGCTGGGTTTTTTCCCTCCGTCAGAGCGGGAAGCGGCCTTGCGTTATTTTGCGGCTAATATCTCCTGCATCATGGTCCAGAAACTTCTGACGGCTAAGGATGGAAAGACGCTTGTGCCGGCGGTTGAAGTGCTTTTGGGTAATTATACGATCAAGCAGCTGATCCTCGACAAAAAGATCGACAAGATTCCACAAGCGATACGCAATGCCCATGAAGAAGGGATGCAGACGATGGACCAGTCGATCCTGGGGCTTTGGAAAGCCGGGCTGATCAGTCAGGAGACAGCGATTGCCGCAAGCCCCTCACCGGAAGATATTCAGGCTCTGATGAAAGGCATCCGGATCGGTCAGGACACAAAAATTCTCGGAGGTTAAAGGATCGATTCTCTGGAAGGTTAGATGTATTTTTCGCGGTAGATCTTGATCAGCGCAAAGAAGAGCGAAAGCACCACCGGCGCCAGGAAAATTCCCATCAGGCCGTAAAGTTTCATCCCGCCCATAATCCCGAAGAAAAGAAGAAAATAAGGAAGCTTGGTTCTTTCTCCGATGATCGCCGGCTTCATGATGTTATCGATCAGGCTGATCCCGAAAAATCCCACCACAAAAAGAATAATCGCTTTGGCATACAGTTGCATAATTAGAAAATAGACCGCGATCGGGAACCACACGCTTGCCGCACCGAGGATCGGGATAAGCGAGGTCAGGAAGATCAAAAATGTGAAAAAAAGCGGGATCGGAACTCCCAAAGCTGTAAATGCAATTCCCGCGATGACCGCTTGTGTAATACTGGTCAGAAGCTGACCGCGGATCACAGCCACAAAAGTCTCATGGATCTGTTTGAAAAGAGCTTTTTTGGTTTCTTTTTCGAACGGTGCGATCTCATAAATGAAATTGTAGATTCTTTCCCCATGTTTGAAGAAAATGAAGGTGAGGCAGGACATGAAGAAAACATTCAAGAGGACGAAGAAAATGTTCTTGGTGAAAGTCCCTGCCTGGGTCGCGGCTAGATTCCCGAGTGTTTTTGTGGTCCCGAGGAACCAGGAAGACAGGCTGTCTTTCACAGTTTGAGATGCGACAACATGAGACTGAACATTCTGGAACCAGGGAAGGCCCCGGATCTGTTCGGCCAATTGCTCCAGTTTCCCGTCGCGGACATAACTGTAAGCCCATTGGGAAAATTCGATGATCTGCGTGGTCATGTTGATGAGGGCCATGATAAACGGCGGGACAACGACCAGAAATACCATGATCGTCATCAAAAGTGCGGTCGAATTGCTCCGTTTTGGGAATGCTAATCGCAGTTTTGTGTAGAGCGGATAGAATGCGAACGTAAGGATATCTGCCCAGAAAATAGCCGTAAAGAATGGCGAGAAAATGTTAAAGACTTCGTAAATGATGAAAGCCAGGGCGGCAATGAAGAAAAACGAAATAAATTGTTCGCGTTTCATAGTTTTAGCCCCAATTAAGAAAAAAATTTCAGACAAGGATAGTCTAGCGGATTCCTTTGTTTTGGCAAGTAAGACCCTTACTTCTTGAGAAGATAATTCCGGACGTAATCGAGGATGCCTTCACGCGTGGTATAGTGGCACCGGAACCCCGTCATTTTTTCATGATGGCTCATGTCCGCCTGCGTGAAATTCTGATAAAAACTGTAGGGGTTATCGAAGTAATCTGGTTTGTGGGTCGTTCCCAGCGCCTCATTTAAAGCATCCACGATTTCATTAAAGGAAGTCGCCTGCCCGGTGCCGAGGTTCATGACCGTGGATTCCTTGGCTTTGTGTGCCATAAGCGTGGCCGTGACAACATCCTTGACGTAAATATGATCACGTTTCTGTTCGCCCCATTTGAAAATGCGGGGGCGATGGCCTTCCATCATTTTAAGCGCAAGCTGATAGATCATGCTGGAGGCGTGACCCTTGTAATATTCCCGCGGTCCGAAAACGTTGAAGAATCGCAGCCCGACCACCTTGATCTTTCCATAATAGGAGGGAGCGAGCTGGTCCATGATCCATTTGGAGTAGCCATAAATATTGTTGGGATTTCCAGCGTCGGACTCCTTGATAGGCCGGTCAATCGAGCCGTAAGTAGCAGCGGAAGAGGCGTAGACTACGGTCGCTTTCTTCTCGACGGCAAGATCAAGGACATTGCGGAAGCCTTCGACGTTGTCATACATCATCTTTTGTTCATCAAGGATCGTTGTGTCCGTGATGGCTGCCATGTGGTAAATTATGTCTAGCTTTTTTCCCTTGGCCCAGTCCATCCAAGCCTTGTCCGAGCAGTCGTAGGCTAGGACATCTCCCTTGAAGCCAAGGATGTTCTTGAAACAGGAGCTCCGGAAGTCTTCAAGGATGGTGATACGGGCTTCAGGAAAACGGGATTGGAGTTCGAGGGCGATATTCGAGCCGATAAAGCCGGAACCGCCCGTCACAAGGATGTTCTTCATAAGGCCGATATCATAGCCAAAATCAGCAAAAGTTCAAAGCTTTAATGCCGACAATAGAAGAGGGATATCGGATGATGAAAAAGCCAAAAACCTTCTTAGTCCTTGTGGTTATTCTTGGCGTGTTTTTTACACCTTCCTGTAGTTATGCCGCAGTGGGGGAGGATGTTTCCTATGCCGCACGTGGCGCCGGTAAAATCCTCGGGGGAGTGTTTGCCATTCCCAAAGCCATGCTTCAGGATTCCGGTCGCGTGATGTTCCCTTTCGGGCTCATAACAGGGGCGGTTCGTGGGACTGTTCAGACTGTAACGGGGGTGGTCGGCGGGGTTGCGGATGTTGCCCGCGGCGGGGCTCCCTACGCGAAGTATGCGGCTCTAGCTCTTTAATCTCCCTTATAAAGGTCTACGGATTTCTACGCCTACATTTCTCGCATTCCGGAGCGCATTCGGTTTTGAAACACGCAAGAGGATGTTCTCCAATTTAAATTCCCTGAGTAGTCTCTGGGCAAGGCATTCCGCCAACGTCTCTATCAAAAAGAATCTGCTTTTTGAGAGGAACCTTGTCACATATTCCGCGATTCTTTTGTAATTTAAGGCGTCTTTTAGATTATCCCGTTTTGAGGCTTTTTTGACAGGAGCAGAAAATTCAAGATCGATCACGATCTTTTGTTTCCTTTTGCGTTCCAGGGGAAGCGTGCCGATGATGCAAAAAACTTCCAGTTCTTGAATAAAGATCTTGTCAGCCATGAGAGTAGCACCGTTTCGTATTTGATTTTACGGGTTAACGGTACAGCACCGCAAACCTATCAAATCAATATTAATGCGGTGCTAGTGTAGCGTTACGCGCAGCCATTTTCAACCGCGCAAGCTGAAAATAGTCCAAAAACAGGTCTCGACGCGGCAACGCCTCTTTCGTAGACTATCGCATCATGTTGACCCCGACGGCCGCATCCACAACCGTAAAACCCTTATGCTCGATCTTCGGTGCTTGCGGAGGATGCCAATATCAGGACATTCCGTATGAAGAAGAACTTTCCCGTAAAGAGGGGATCCTGAAGGCGCTTCTTGTAAAGGAGCTGGCTCTTCCGGAAGATGTTTTTGAACCAATCGCGCCATCTCCTGAAATCTATTATTACAGAAACCGGCTGGATCTGACCTTGCGTAAAAGAAATAATGGCGAACGGCAGATGGGTTTTATGCTGCCGGGGACTCAGCGGCTTGAGGAAGTAGCGGTTTGTCCGATTGCGCGCAAAGAGATCAATGATTTCCTTCCAATGTTAAAAGAAGAAGCGGTCCGAAAGTTTCCTGAGAATTACAAGGTTGCGAATCTGGTTGTGCGTGTGGGTGATGAAGGCAAGGTATTCTGGGGTGGGATCGGCCGGCGGTCACTTCGGATGAAAGAAGAGGATTATTTTTGGACGATCGTGAAAAGCCGTAAGATCTTTTATGCGCTCGACACTTTCTTTCAGGCGAATCTGTCGATCCTTGAAAAGATCGTTTCGAAGATCGAAGGACTTATCAAATGGCAGAAGGACACGGTTTTTCTCGATCTCTATTCCGGCGTCGGACTTTTCGGGATCGCATTGTCCGATCGCGCCAAGGAAGTGGTGATGATCGAAGAGTGTGGCGACTCTGTAACTCTTGCCCAATTTAATGCCAATTATCACCGTCTCACGCATGTCAAAGTACTTGTAGGAAAAGTCGAGGTGCACCTTCCGGAAGTCTTAACGGAAATGCATGGACGATCCTGTGTGGCTTTGATCGATCCGCCGCGCGGCGGCCTTGCGGGCTCTGCGATCGAGACCCTCGGACAGGCGAAAGACCTTCACTCCTTGTTTTATTTATCTTGTTCGCCGGAGTCGCTTGCACGAGATCTGAAGTACTTGGCGCGGGTGGGTTGGCGTGTCCGGAAAATCATGCCGTTCGATTTTTTCCCTCGAACGCGGCATTTGGAGACCTTGGTATGGCTCGTGCGTTCGTAGCAGAAAAATACGAACCCATTATTTTTAAAGAGTTTTTCGGGAATACTAATCCGGTTGAGATAGAGATCGGGTGCGGGAAGGGGAAATTCCTTGTCGCTCGCGCGATCGAAAATCCCAAGATCAACTTTCTCGGAATCGACCGTGTGAGCAAGTTCATGAAGATCGGTAAGACGCGCGCCGAGAAACGAACGCTTCCGAATATCCGCTTTCTTCGGGCCGAAGCACGAGCCTTTTTAACTGAAGCGATCGGGTCCGGAAGCATCAGCATTTTTCATATCTATTTCCCGGATCCTTGGCCAAAACGCCGGCATCAAATCCGCCGTGTTTTTTCAACGGAGCTTCTCAAACTACTTTATGCACGGCTCATACCAGGGGGGTTGGTTGAAGTCGCGACGGATGATAAGGATTATTTTGACGCCATGAAGAAAACCATAGCGGCTACAGAGGAACTCTGGGAGAATGTGCGCGAAACGATCAATGAAAGGATCCTGGACGGGATGAATAAAACCAATTATGAACTCAAGTGGGCGGCCGAAGGTCGTTCTCTTTATTATACGGAGCTTAAAAAACGATGAGGATCGCGCATGCTTTGGCCAGCGCGGGGCTTGGATCCCGGAGGAAATGCGAAGTTTTTGTCACCAACGGCGCTATTTCCGTGAACGGTGAGGTCGTGCAAGACCTGGGCCGGCAGGTGGATTTCGAAAATGATACGATCATGTACCGGGATAAAATTCTCCAGCTCGCACCGCATGTCTATTTTATTGTGAATAAGCCTGAAGGGTATGTGGTGACGGCTGAGGACCGGCATGCCAAGAAAACGGTCTTTGATCTTTTGCCGCGGCATCTCGTGCAGGCGACACGCCAATCCTCTACGAACCGTGTCCGCGTGTTTCCGGTGGGACGACTCGACAAAGATTCCTCGGGTCTTCTTCTTATGACCAATGATGGAGAGCTCGCGAACCGGTTGATCCATCCTCGTTTTCACGTGGAAAAATGGTATCAGGCGAAATTGCACCGCGCTTGGGATGCGAGAGACCGTAACAAAGTGCTGGAGGGTTTTCACTCTTATGACGGTTTCCTTAAATTGGAGGACATCCGACCGATTTCACCGAGGGTTGTGATGGTGGAGCTTCGAGAAGGGAAAAAACGCCAGATCCGGCGGGTATTTCAACGATTTGACTATGATGTGGTAATGCTCAACCGCTTCTCTTTCGGGCCCTTAAAGCTCGGGCATCTCGCGCCTGGCCAAGGCCGTTTTCTTACTTCCTATGAGGCTCGCGAGCTTCGCAAGGCGGTTGATTTATAGATGGGGGGAAGAGGATGGTTCAGGCTTTGCGTTGTCTGTTAGCCGCTTTTTACCATCCTGTTTTCAATCATTCCTCGATCATCTTTTTTTGCGGGTGATAAAAGAGGCGCTTCTTCGAATCCGCATCCTCCATGATGACCACCAGATGATCATCCACTGAAAAAGCCGGATGCATTCGAATGGCTTCACCCTTAATGCCTTTGCCCTTCAAAAAATCCAGAAGGAATTCCTGCTCGGGTTCTTTCAGGGTGCTTTTGATCTCCAGAAAATCCCGCACCAGATATTCCCACGTTTCTTTTGTTACGATACTCATGTTTGTTTCCTCCTTTACTGATTTCTTGCCCAAAGAGTAAATGCAAGTCCTGTTTTCAGGAAGGAAACGAAAAGTTATTAAAAGTTGTTAGCCTATTACTGATAGGAGGCTGTCTATTATCCATACTGTTTCTGTTACGGGTTTTGACTGGATCTTTCCAGAAAATTAGTTAAAAATAGATTTGACAAACAAAAGATGATTAGCTATATTACCACCATTAATCTATGGGGTAAGTAGACTATGATATCCAAGAAGACAAAATATGCTCTTAAGGCAGTTCTTTTCCTGGTTGATAAATATTCAACCAGGGCGCCGGTTCTTATAGCAGAGATTGCTGAGAAAGAAAGAATCCCGAAAAAATTCCTCGAATCGATCCTTCTGGAACTCAAGAAGGGCGGAATTCTTCAAAGCCGGAAAGGGAAGGGAGGCGGGTACCTGCTTGCCAAGTACCCGACCGAAATTACTTTCGGAGAAGTGATCCGGATCTTTGAAGATCCTTTCGCCCTGCTGCCGTGTCTGAACGAAGGGCCTTATGTGAAGTGCGAGGATTGCAAAAAAGGGAACACATGCGGTATTCGAATGGTGATGCAGGAACTTTACAATGCGACTTCCAGTATTCTGAATGTAACGACTTTTCAGGAAGTTCATGATCGAATGCAAAGCGTCCAACAGGAAGTGATGTATTTTATCTAACGCGATTTATTAACCCGGGGAGATTATCAAAATGAGCAAAATCGATTCAAGATTAAAAGTCGAAACGCTGGCCTTACACGGAGGACAGGAGCCGGACCCGACCACGGGTTCGCGTGCCGTTCCTATATATCAAACCACGTCGTATCAATTCAAGAATACTGACCACGCGGCGAATCTTTTCGGGTTAAAAGAGTTCGGGAACATTTATACCCGGCTTATGAACCCGACAACAGATGTTCTTGAAAAGAGGATCACTCTTTTGGACGGCGGGGTTGGCGCACTTGCAACCTCGAGCGGCCAGTCGGCGATCTCTTTAGCGCTTCTTAATATCGCACAGGCAGGGGATGAGATCGTTTCCGCGGATAATCTTTATGGCGGGACCTACACTCTTTTTCATTACACATTCCCGAGGCTCGGTGTGAAGGTCAACTTCGTGAAGTCGAACGATCTGACAGCCCTCCAAAAGGCAATTACGCCAAAAACTAAGGCGATCTACGCGGAATCCATCGGTAATCCAAAGCTGGATGTGGCGGATCTCGAGGGGATTGCGGGCATTGCTCACAAGAACGGTATCCCTTTTGTGCTGGATAATACGGTTGCTCCGTATTTGCTCCGGCCATTCGATCATGGCGTGGACATCATTGTCTATTCCGCGACGAAATTTATCGGCGGGCACGGTACCTCGCTTGGCGGGCTTATTGTGGACTCCGGGAAATTCGACTGGACGAACGGGAAATTTCCGCTTATCTCGGCGCCGGATCCCAGTTACCACGGGATTAATTTTGTGGAGGCGCTGAAACCGTTCGGGAACATCGCCTACATTATCAAGGCTCGCGTTACACTCCTGCGGGATCTCGGGAACACGCTTTCTCCTTTCAACGCGTTCCTGTTCCTGCAGGGGCTTGAGACATTGCATCTCCGGATGATCCGTCATTCCGAGAATGCCTTGGCCGTGGCCCAGCACCTTGCGAAACACCCGAAAGTCGCGTGGGTGAATTATCCGGGGCTTCCTTCGAGCCCGGAAAAAGATTGTGTGAAGAAATATCTTCCAAAAGGCGCCGGCGCGATCATCGGGTTTGGTATTAAAGGCGGGTTAGAAGCAGGAAAAAAATTCATCAATTCTCTCGAGCTAATCTCACATCTTGCTAATATCGGAGATGCGAAAACGCTCGCGATTCATCCGGCCACGACGACACACCAACAGCTTTCAGCCGAGGAGCAACTCGCGACCGGAGTCACACCTGATTTTATCCGGTTGTCTATCGGGATCGAGCATGTGGACGACATTATTGCCGATATCGACCAGGCTTTGAGTAAAACTTGAAAAAAACAGTATGACATCCGGGATCGGACATCAAAAAAGGAATAAGGCCATTTTATGGCAGAAGATCCGAAGCAAAAAAAGAAAGGAAACATTCTTAACGACGCGATCATCAAAGACATCGCGGAGATCCTGGCCTGCTTGAAATACGGAGAAATTGTCATTAAGGTTCACGATTCGAAGATCATTCAAGTCGAAAAGACCGAGAAGTCACGATACGACAGTTACTACGTGGAACAAGGGGGAGGGATCTGAACGCACGTTAAGTTTTTCGTCTACCGGACCGCCGGCTGACACAATGATATAACAATCAAAAAAATTCGCCTTTCCGACCAGACCACTGGATGACAGGGCACAAAAGATCGGACAAGGAGAATATTAAAATGAAGAAGTTCATTGTGTTGGGGCTTTTGGCCTCTTTTGTCAGCTGGCAGTTTGCGGGGGTCTCCTATGCCGGAGTTCCCTTGAACAACCTGGAAGGCGTCGGAGGTATCGCGTTTAACCCGTTGGCGTATCTTGCCAATGCAGGAAGTAAGTGGAAGAAAGATCAGCCCGAAGCGGACAAGGCAGCAACGGAGAAAGGCAAAAAAGCCTTCGATGGATTCGGGTTGTTGAGTAAAATCAGTAAACCTCAGGCGGGTGCGTGGTACGTTCGTTTGCCCGAGGCTCATGTGGACTGGACCGCTCTTGGGTCGGCTTTTTCGCTGTATGACCGGGTGGAAGTTTCATACGGTTGGGAAGCGATCGCGCCCCATGGGGGCAAGACGATCTATAAAAATAACGTTGGCACCAAGCTTCTTTTAGTTCCCGAAAATGCGGGAGGACATAATTTTATTCCCGCAATTTCATTGGGCGGTATTTTAAAAAATACCAACTATGTGCCGGCGAAGACGAACCATGTGGGATTTGACACATACCTGGTGGCGACAAAGCTGATCAAGGAATTGCCGCTTCCGGTACTTGTGTCGAGCGGCTTGCTGGCGACTAACAGCCGGACAACCGGTGTTTTTGGATATGATAAAAATTACCGGTTCACATGGTTCGCCAACGCGGATGTGATCCTTTTCAAAAAACTGGCGGTCGGTTATGAATATAAACAAGGCGCCAAATTCCATGGTTGGCATGACGCGGATTACCAGGACATTCATGCGGCCTGGTTTATCAATGACAAGTTGACTCTTGTTGGTGCTTGGGTGTATGCCGGGAAGGCAAAAAGCACCAAGGAGGTCGGGCTTGGTGATGGATTTACCGTGAGTTTACACTATGCATTTTGATATCAAAAGGAGGCACGTATGAATGTTTATTCGGACATTACAAAAACGATTGGGGGGACGCCGCTCGTACGCTTGAACCATCTCGTGAAGGGACTTGAAGCGACGGTTTTGGTAAAGCTCGAGTCTAAAAACCCGCTTGGGAGCGTGAAGGACAGGATCGGTCTTGCTATGATTGAGGCGGCTGAGGAAAAAGGCCTGCTCAAAAAAGGAGCAATCGTGGTCGAACCAACGAGCGGGAATACCGGGATCGCGCTGGCATTTGTTTGCGCGGCCAAAGGTTACCGGTTGATCTTGACCATGCCGGATACCATGAGCGTCGAACGCCGCCAGCTTCTGAAGATCCTTGGCGCGGAACTGGTGCTTACAGAAGGTGCGAAAGGAATGAGGGGCGCGGTAGAAAAAGCGGAGGAGATTGTTAAAACGACTTCCGGTGCTTATATACCGCAGCAGTTCAACAATCCCGCGAATCCCGAGATCCACCGTAAAACTACGGCCGAAGAGATCTGGAAAGATACGGACGGCACGGTCGACGTTTTTGTGGCGGGAGTCGGGACCGGAGGAACGCTTACGGGTGTCGGAGAAGTGCTGAAAGAAAGGAAACCTTCTGTTAGAATCGTAGCGGTTGAGCCCAAGGATTCTCCGGTGCTCTCCGGCGGTAAGCCGGGGCTTCACAAGATCCAGGGGATCGGTGCCGGATTTGTACCGGGAGTTTTGGACACCAAGATTTATGATGAGATCCTGCAGGTTCGTCATGAAGATGCAGGTGGGACTGCCCGGCAGCTTGCCAAACAGGAAGGGATTTTGGCCGGCATCTCAAGCGGCGCGAATGTTTGGGCCGCTCTGGAGATCGCGAAGCGAAAAGAATCTAAAGGGAAAACCATTGTGACCGTCATTTGTGATACGGGAGAAAGGTATCTTTCAACGTGGCTTTTCCAGGAATAGGAATTTTTGGAATGAAAAAAGGCGTCGGACCGATCGAGACAAAATATTTTACGTTCGCGGAAGCGGAAGGATTCAAACTGGAATCCGGGCGTACGCTTGGCCCGATCACGCTTGCGTATGAAACATACGGCCAGCTGAATGCGGACAAGTCGAACGCGATTCTTGTCATGCATGCCTTTTCCGGGAATGCGCACGTCGCAGGCCCTGTGACAGGGGACCAGGATCCGGCTTGGTGGGATTTTATGGTGAGTCCGGGCAAAGCGCTTGATACGGAGAAATATTTTATTATCTGCATCAATGTGATCGGCGGCTGTAAAGGCAGTACCGGGCCTTCTTCCGTCAATTCCAAAACAGGCCAGCCCTATGCGCTGGATTTTCCGCTGATCACAATCGGAGACATGGTTTGTACACAAAAAGCCCTGATCGACCATCTCGGGATCAAAAAACTGCATGGCGTGATCGGCGGGTCGATGGGCGGAATGTTGGCATTGCAATGGGTTGCTTCTTTTCCAGATGCCGTGGAATGTGTGATCCCCATTGCGGCCACACTTAAACATTCGCCGCAACAGATCGCTTTTAATGAGGTCGGCCGCCAGGCAATCATGGCGGATCCGGCGTGGAATAACGGCAATTATTACGGCGGGACTTTACCCGAAAAAGGACTTGCAGTCGCGCGCATGGTCGGACATATCACTTATATGAGTAACGACTCGATGGAAAAGAAATTCTCCCGGCGGCTCAAAGATGACAACACGGGTTTTAAGTTCTCCGCGGATTTTGAAGTAGAAGGCTATCTTCAGCATCGCGGACAGACTTTTGTGAAACGGTTCGATGCGAATTCCTACCTCTATATCACAAAGGCCATGGACTATTTCGATCTTTCGGATGCCCGATGGATCCCAGAAAAGGGGCTTCCGGGCGTTCGGTTCCTTGTGATCGCGTTCAAGTCCGACTGGCTCTATCCGTCTGCCCAGTCGCAGGACATGGTGCGTCAGCTTCAGATGCGTCAGATCGACGCAACCTATTGCGAGATCGATGCAGGCTATGGGCATGATTCTTTTTTGATCGAAAGTGAAGCCGAAAAGCAGTCGCATCTTATCAAGTATTTTCTTGCGAAGAGAAAGTAACTTCCGTTTTTCGTTCTTCTTTAGATCCCGCATAGTTTTTCTTGAAAAAATCCTTTGAGGAGAATACTATTTCGATCCTATGACACCGATCATTAAGCGGCTGGACCATCAGGTGATTTGCGGGATTGTTGAGCCGGGTTCTAAAGTTCTGGATCTTGGCTGCGGAAATGGGGACTTGCTCCATCTGCTTGCCGAGCGGCGGGACGCGAAAGCCCAGGGAGTGGAACTCAATGATGATGCTATCCACGCCTGCGTGGAAAAGGGGCTGAGCGTTTTTCACAGCGATATCGA
>Ga0247841_10006157_pt1 | contig 18787 bp, 12 predicted proteins | sample LaCruzMarch2015__2_FD_192410 | JGI IMG/M metagenome (GOLD analysis project Ga0247841, IMG submission 192410) | Freshwater microbial communities from meromictic Lake La Cruz, Castile-La Mancha, Spain - LaCruzMarch2015_18m | ecosystem: Environmental > Aquatic > Freshwater > Lake | place: Spain... | reverse complement strand
TGGCCGGCTTATCAAGTAGGTGTGGTGTAGATAAAAGCCTACTCACCAATCCAAGAACGCAGCCTACATTGCCATGCTTTCGATCTTCCCAGTGTAAATATTGGTAGTGTGTAACATCACTTTCTTGTCCAGCAATCGAGATTCTAAGTGATCGTATCACAAATCCATGAGGCGTTTCTGAATAGGGAGACTGAGTCCAGGATAAATCAGTTATAACTTCAGGATCCTTAAGAAGTCTAATGGATGCCTCTCCTGCAACTCTTACTACTCCTACTCTTTCAGGCCAATAAGAGTAGCAGATATAATCCGAGACCTCATTTAGCATGACAATCGCTGAGGATCCTTGTTCTAAAGCCATACGCCAAAAATCTTCTTCAGCCGCTTGAAGGGGCGCCTGGGTACCTATATAAGCTTTGCCAAGTACGAGGTTTGCATTAACAGGTCTGCCTGCTTTTAAATGAATAAGAGTGGAATCGAAGGGGAAATTTTCTTCTGGGCACCGGCTTTTGTGTTTATACTCAGCTCTTCGGAAAATTTGTGTATTTGCAATATAAACACTATCTCTTGCCTCGGCTAGTGTATTGAGAGCATGGATTTCTTCTAAAATACCAGCAGAGGATTTATGTAAAGAAGCGGGTACATGGGAGAGGTTTTCCACCAAAAATCCCAACGCAGGTTTTTCAACACTACCTGCACCACCAAGCATTTCTCTTGTCAGCATAAGAGAGAGACCAAGTTCATTATGACCCGTCCCTTCTTTTCCACATCCCCAGAATTCATCATCTTTTATTGCTAGATAGGAATCCATCGTAGATAAAAGAGCGCTTGCGTATTCCGGATTTTGGGTAAACTTAGCAAAGAGGATATTGTTCATAATCACTGTTTTTACCTTTGGTGTTTCCCAGTCCGTTCTTCTGTCAGAGAAGTGTTTAATAAGAAAATAAGCAAGTCCCTCTTTGTCAAGTGAGGCGATTTCTCGTTGAAAATCTATACGATGAGGAAATATCTGAGCGAGAAGAGCATGCTTTGCAGAAGGGTATCTTACGCCACTAAATTCAAAAGAAGCAGGAGACTCCAGCAGGAGTCTTGCAACAGAGGGCTCTGCTAAAGAGTCTATTACTACCACCGGCCTGCCCTCACATATGCCACGGGGGATAAAAGGAATAATCGAATCGGGAATTGGCGATGTTTTAGGTAAGCTTGAGATAACTCTTTCGACGAGAGGTAATTCTTTGTGACCCGGATTTTTTTTTGCGAGCTCTCTTGCTAAAAAGTGGATTCTTACTAAGGCAATTTGTCTGATGAGAATATCTTGAGGAGAGATTTCCGCAGAGGTTGAAAAAGAGGCCTCTCTGACAAAGATTTCGCTTGCTATCCTATGAAATTGAGCGAAATCTGTAGGGTAAACTGAGGAACTTACAGAGGTTGTAAAAGTCATTGGGTCTCGCTGGTTTTTTTAAAAAATATTAATAAAATCTTCATATTGTTTTGAAGAGATATTGCTTAAAAAATAGTTATTTTTTGAGAAGGCGTAGGGAGTTAAGACCAACAAGTACTGTTCCTCCTTCATGGAGTAAGACAGCTGCCCAAAGAGGAACCCAGCCAAGAAGGGCTGGTGTTGTTGCAAAAAGAATGACACCAAGAGCGAGTGCTAGATTTTGTTTAATGATAAAAACTGTGTGATGAGATTTTTTAATCAGCCAATCAAGAAGGGAGAGATCATCTTGGAGAAAAACAACATCAGAGGCATCAATAGCAGTTGCACTTCCAATTTTCCCCATAGAGATTCCAACGGTGGCTCTCATCAGTGCTGGCGCATCATTGACGCCGTCACCGATCATGATAAGACCTTTTTCTTTGGAAAGCTCTTCTACTCGTAATAGTTTGTCTTCTGGTCTTAAGTTAGAATATACAAGATTGATCCCTGTTTTTTTAGCGACTGCATCCGCATTTTCCTTGTGATCGCCAGTGAGCATAGCTACATCCATATGCAGATTTTCTCTTAATTGTTTCACTAAAAAAGCAGACTCTTGTTTTATGTCATCGACGAAAGTAGAGCAGAAGAGGGCATCACCGATGAGTATGTAGCTCATCACTCTTCCTTCCGACGAGGGAGTAGGGGCATATCCTTTGAGGTTTTTCTTTAAAGAATCGGAGAAAAAAGAGGAAACAAACCCAAAATGGCCGATGTAAACTTTTTCTTGTTTGCCATGGAACGAGGCCATTGCTTGTACTCCAGATCCTGCAATCGATTTGAAGTCTTCGATAGGGACGGGGGCTGCATTCATTTCTTTGGCGTGCAATAGCATCGCATCGGCGATCGGATGGACAACATGCTGCTCGACACTTGCAGCGATTGCAAGCGCCATCTCTGTATCAGAGCCGTTACCAGAGATAGCCTCAAAACTGATACATTGCAGTTTGCCGGTCGTGAGCGTTCCTGTTTTATCAAAAGCGACACTCTTGCAACGAGCGAGTGCATCTAAAATGATACCTCCTTTGAGAAGAATACCTTTTTTAGCGCAGCTGCTGATAGAACTTAAATAAGCGGTAGGTGTTGCAATGACAAGAGCGCAGGGAGAGGCTGCAATCAAAAAGGTAAGCGCACGGTATACCGATCCTTCTTTACCAAGAAAAGGTAGTGATGGGGATATAAAAGGAAGTCCGAGTGCAAATAATAAGGAAAGTCCCATGATGGTTAGAGCATATTTATCGCCGAACCTGTCGATCATTCTTTGGAGCTGGGGTTTTGCTTCCTGAGCATGCGTGATCAGTTGAACGATACGGGCAAGGGTTGAATCGGCGCTTGTTCTTGTTACTTGAAGCGTCAGCGTGCCGTCGAGGTTTCTAGCTCCCGCTTGCACTTCATCGCCACTTTTTTTAGCGACAGGAAGGCTTTCTCCCGTTAAATGACTTAAATTCACAAATGAGCTTCCTTTAAGCACTACTGAGTCAAGAGGAACGATTTCTCCAGCTTTGACGAGGATCGTTGTACCCACTGCGATATCTTTGACTGACCTTTCCCAAACATCGCCGGTCTCTCCAATGATAAATGCGCGCGATGGAGAAAGCCTATTAAGATTGGAGAGCGCGCCCTTAGTTTTTTGTGTAACGCTATTTTCCATTGCAGCGGAAAGTTCGAAGAGGACAAGCAAAAGAGCTCCTTCAAAGCCACTGCCGATGATCACTGAAAGAAGAGCGGCAAGTGTCATCAAAACATCGATGTTAATCTCAAAGCTTTTAATGTCTTCGATCGCATCGATAAGGGCGGGTGTTCCAACAAGAAAGTATACCAGGAGCAGCATAAGATTAGCTGCATGGGGAAAGAAAGTAGATATACCGAAAGCTACTGCTAGAAATACCGCTGCGAGCAAAGATATTTTTAACGAAAGATTTTTGCCCCACTTGCGAGAGTCGGAGGTAAGAAAGGGACTGATGCTTTCTTCTTTTCCCGAAGCAAAAAACTCATCAAAAAGAACGGGCTGGTTATTTAGATCCATTTTTTGCTCCTTTTAGCTCTTCTCAGGCGAGCATTTTGCTGACCATGTACGCAGCGGCTCCAATGCAGCCCGCGACTGACAGATGCCAAACAAGTCCTGATGTTTTTTTGTTTCTCTCAAGTCTTGAAGTAACAATAGCTGAGATTACGATTAAACACGCCGCAACGATAGGTAGGCCGTAGTAAGGAGAGAGCCAAAAAGAGAGGATAAGAAGTGCGGCACTTAATATGACAGCTAAAGCTGCCCCGCCAGCTTGTTTTAAGGGGTGTTCGTGGATTTCCAGGGTAAGTCCAAGTTCTTCTTCCAGCATGATCTGTAAAAGCCTGTTGTCATCCGACATCAGAACGTCGATAAGCTCTTCTAGTAATTTACCTGAAAACCCCTTGCCAGCATACATCTCTGTGAGCTCTAGTTTTTCCTGCTCTCTATTGTGTTCGATCTCCCATCTCTCTTCTTCGATGAGTCTATGCAGTCTCTCTAGTCTTCCCCAGCCGAGCAGAGCGCTACGAGCAGGCTTCCAAATAAGCCAGCAGGTAGAAAAAACAATCATCAGAGATAGCGAAGTAGAGGCGGGGAGTAAATGCAAACTCACTGCCCAGATAACCAAAAGAGCGATGGATGTGTCTTTAAGAGTATCAGCAAACGCGGCTATGTGTCCCGGCATCTCCATTCCATGGATCTCGGAAGAAGCGATCATCCCTTTAAGCCTTGCTTGCTTTAGGTGGTCATTAGCACTTTTTCCTTGGAAATGATCTGAAGAGGAGCCTGGCATGTTTTACGTCCTGTTATAGTTCATTTTTGAGTGTGTGTGTAAGGAAAACGCACATGTCGATAAAATCTTGGCAGGCAACGATTTCTCTTGTTGAATGCATAGATAGTTGAGGACATCCCAAATCTACAGTCTTAATGCCCGTTTGGTGCGCGGTTATGGGTCCTACTGTACTTCCGCAGCCCACATCACTTCTAGTGACAAAAGACTGATAAGGCAGATGCAGCTCGCGGCAATGCTTGATTACAAAAGAGGCGGAACTTGCATCAGTGGCATACTTGTTATCCGCATTGTACTTAATAGTAATCCCTTTGCCAAGAAGAGGTCTGTGGCTTGGTTCGTAACGTGCTTCATAGTTCGGATTGAATGCATGCGCCATATCAAGTGAGAGGCAGATGGATTTGGACTTAATGATAAGTCTTTCTTCTTCACTTAAAGCGCAGCTTGCAAAGATACGGGCCGTAATATCTTGCAGAAATGTGCTATAAGCCCCATCTGATGTTTTAGAGCCGATCTCTTCATGATCCCAAAATACAGCCATTTGCAGGGTAGATGTAGGAACATGGCTTGTATTGCCAAAAGCGGTAAGAGCTGCATGCACAGATACAAGATTGTCGATTCTATAAGAAGCTAATAGCTCGCCACTACTTCCAATAAAACGGGCAGGCTCCGCGGGAACGAGGAATAAATCAAAGGAGATAAGACTATGAAAAGAAAGAGATCTTCGAAGAAGTGTCTCGAGCGCTTTTTCCTTCGGTAGATTAAGGCCTAGGATGGCACGGAGATGATCCTGCTTATTTAAAATAAGCCCTTTTTCATTTACCTCACGGTCTAGGTGAATCGCAAGCTGAGGAATACAAGCAATCGCATCATCGAGCAAGACGAGTTTTTCTTCTACTTTTCCTTCTTTCGTGCTTACAACAACTCTCCCAGCGATGGCAAGATCACGGTTGAGCCAGGAAGAAAGCAAAGGACCGCCATAGACTTCAAGCCCAAGCAGGGTCATGTTGTCTTTTACAATTTCAGGCTGAGGTTTGACCTTTAGCGCTGGACTATCGGTGTGGGCTGCAAGTACCAGCATTTTTTCTGGAGTCCTTTCTGGCATATGGAATGCACAAAAAGCCCCGCCTCTAATAACGAAGTATTTTTTTCCTTTCTCAAGTGACCACTTCTCCGATTCTTGCAACGGGGTGTAGTCATGGAGAGCGAGGCGGTTTCCCATTTGTTTGACAGCATGCCACGGTGTGGGAGAGCTATCTAAAAAACTTTTCAGGTCTTCGAGCACATCGGTCATACGGGCTCCTTAAGATACTGGTTTTAGTACCTTGATTCCATTCATGTATTTGTGAAGCACTTCCGGGAGGATCACAGATCCATCCTCTTGTTGATTATTTTCTAACAGAGATACCATTAAACGCGAAGTGGCAAGTCCAGATCCGTTGAGAGTATGGATAAGTTCTGGCTTGTCATCCTTCTTTCTAAAGCGGATTTGAGATCTACGAGATTGGAAGTCTGTGCAGTTAGAAACAGAAGAAACTTCATAATAGCGGTTTTGTCCAGGAAGCCAGGCTTCGACATCCACTGTTTTTGCTGCAGCAAACGACATATCGCCAGTCACTAAAAGCATACTGCGGAAGTGGAGATTCAGTCCGTTTAGAATTTCTTCCGCAGAGGACTGCATGTCATCGAACATTTTGTCACTTTGCTCAGGCGTTGTGAAACAGAACATCTCGACTTTATTGAATTGGTGCACACGAATAAGACCTCTTTCTTGGGACCCTGCAGCGCCGGCCTCTCTTCTAAAGCAAGGGGAGTAGCAGCAGTATTTTTTTGGAAGCTCTTCTTCTTTGAAGATCTCATCGATATGAAGGCCATTGAGTGCAACTTCTGAGGTAGGGATAAGAAACAGGTTATAGTCTTCATCTTGGATTTTGAAGAGTTGCTTCTCAAATTTTGGAAGCTGTCCGGATCCAAACATCGTTTCCGGTTTTACCAGGTGAGGTACCATCCACATCTCAAAGCCATTATTGATATGAGTATCTAGCATGTAGTTCAAAAGGGCCCACTCAAGTCTTGCTCCAAGACCTTTGTATGCGATCCATCCACTACCTGATGTCTTAGCAGCTCTTTGGAAATCGAAAAGATGCAATTTTTCATTCAGTTCAACGTGATTCTTCGGAGCAAAAGAAAATTCTCTTTTTGTTCCGACACTCTTTATTAAGACATTTTCTTTTGGATCTAGAGCGACTTTGATTCCGTCCATAGGGATGTTAGGACAAGAAGCTAGTTTATGACTTAGGTCTCTTTCTAATTCTACAAGCTCGTGATCTAAAATGGAGATCTTATCGCCAAGGCCAGATACTTCTTGCATGAGCTCTGTTGTATCGAGTTTATTTCTTTTTTTCTCTCCGATCTCTTTTGAGGCGCTATTGCGTGTAGCTTTCAGCTCTTCGACGGTAGTTTTAATGACGCGGATTCTTTCGTCGAGTGCAAGGATAGGGGAAAGATTTACTTCAGGGTCTTTCGTTTTGAGTTTCGCTTCAATAGCGTCTTTGTCTTTACGAATGAGCTTAATATCTAACATTTCAGGTCTCCGGTAAAGGGCGAGGAGTTTTGGTGGAGTGATAAAATTTTTAATTATAGATGGGTAAATAGTAAAAGCTCTCTAGCAAAAAGTCAACAACCTCGTAGAGAAGTGGATCTTATGAACAAATGTGACAAAAACGAATCCAGAGAATTTGGTTTTTTTTGACACATTTACGACATTCTAGGATAGAATTCTTTTTAAATGCCTGGTGAAAAAATAGTTGATTGGTTAAAAATTTTTGTTTTACAAGAGGATCTTATGATAAAAAAATCAGTAGGTAACTTTTTTTTAGTCTTTATCGCTTTGCTCTTTGGCAGCATCACTTATGCAGAAGACTCACTTGCAGATAAGCTGACCATTATCACAAGCACAAGTTGGATTCCGTCCAACCCAAGCACGGAAATGCTTGAAATAACGCAAAATAGCTTATTTATTGTACCTGAATTCAGGAATTGTAAACAGATCATCGTTTTCGATGGCGTTCCATCATCATACCATAGAGGGGCTATGGATGCTTATGAGCTTTATATCCAAAATGTCGAAAGCTTGGTGAAAGAACATCCTGATTTTGCCAATGTAATTCTTGTGATCAACAAAGAACATAAGCATTTAGCACTCTCCTTAAAAGAAGCTTTTCTTTATGTCGATACACCCTATGTTTTTGTTCATCAACACGATTTTGCTTTAATCAGACCTATTGATATTATGAACCTCATTAAATCGATGGATGAAAATCCGAATTTGAAACACATTCGTATAAACCGACTTTACAATACAGCTAACCATTTTGATGGTGAAGTGGATGAGGTTATTGTCGGAGGAAGCTATGTTCCACTCATTCGCACCTTTGGGTGGTCAGATAACGATCACGTTACAAGAACAGATTATTATCACAATTTTGTTTTCCCAAAAATAGTTAGTAATGGAGCCATGGAATGGTTTCTACATGATCGAAGAAAGATAGAACAGGATCATCTATCTTATGGAACTTATATTTATGGTACTTTGAATGAATCAGACCCTTATCTATATCATCTTGATGGAAGATCCTATAGAGCAAAACGGTAAAAAGTTTTCTTTGCCATGTAGCCTGCGTTAAGCCATTGTTTGAGGATCTTTATTTTTGATTGGGCTTTTTTCTACTTTTTTTGCCGTGTCTTTTTTTTAATATCAGGTAAGATCTGCATGACAATAACAAGATAGACATAGGAATAAGCAGTAAAAAAAGACTTTCATAATCATCCATAAGTTGTAAAATTTCGGGTAACAATAACTCAAGATTCACTAACTACGTCAAGATAAAAATGATATGTGATTCGGCTTGAAAAAATCCGATAATGAAATCTATTCTTTTACGTTTTTCTGGTAGTAGACCTACCAAAGGCTGAATTATTTCTGCTAATTCCACTGGGACTTTTGCTTTGGAGTTAGAACATTCGTTACCCAAGGCTTGGTCTTTTCTTCTAAAATAGAACTGGAAAGCTGATGTTGGGGAAAAATAGAAGAAGTGCTTTTTGCATGTAAGGTATGAATCACCAAGTGATTAAAATCAGGGACATGGTGAAGGTTCTTTTTAAGAGCCTTCGCTTTTAGAATAAATCGCAGATCTTCTCCTCCATTCACATCTTCAAAAGAACACTCTTTCCAAAGAGATTTTTTATAGATGTAAGAAAAACCGTAACCCCATGTGTTTGCATCTTTCCATTCATTAACCTGTTCCTTACTTTCAAAAAGAGGTGCGGTTTTGACTAAAAGATTTGTATTGCTATTTCCTGAAAGCTGATAGTGGGAATCTCCCACGACATTTGTATCCCACTCCCAGAGAGATTCATCGAGTTCTCGATAGGCAAGCCATCGAGAAAGCTTAATTAAATCAGCGTCTCCCATCTGATTTATCATTTCCGCTAAGTAGGTAGGCGCATAGTAATCGTCATCATCGAAATGTGCAATGACCTCACCCGAAGCTTTTTCATTAAGATAATTGCGCTTAAATCCAATAGAAAGGCGTTTCGGCATATGGTAATAGCTTACCCTGTCATCTTGAAGCTGAAGAAAAAAAGAAGAAGGGGTAGGAGAGTCATCTAAAACAAGTAATTCTTTATTTTCATAATTCTGCCATGCAAATGCTTGATACAAATTAGCATGTTTATCAGGACGATTATATGTGGGACAAATGACGCTGATTTTTGGACGTACAGTTTCTGCATAAACATGAGCAATCGTACAAATTTGGATAAGAACAGAAAGGTAAAAAGACAGCAAAAATCTCATTTTTGAACTCCCTTAAGCGAAGTAACTATTTGTTTCTTTAAGAAGTTATCCTAACTGCATGAGATGTTTACGTAAATATTGCTTTGTTATTTTAAAAACCTGAGCTTGCGATCTCACCAGAGAGGACGGTGAATACCGTCCTCTCTGGTGAGTGTAAAAGGATCTATCCAATTATTTTTTTCTAAAGACCATGATGGTATTTTGGAACCAAGGGAGTGAGGCATTCTTACGAAGGTTCGTTTCCGCTTCCAGATCATTCTCATATCCATAATCGGCCATCATCTGTTTGACATACTCATTGTCCTGCTCGTTAAAGTGTCCAAATCCTGTCTGACCTTTTATGGCCCAACTTAGGACAATGCCCTTTACATTGTGTTTATCCAGGTTCTCAATGAGTGTTTTTTCATATTTTTGGGGTAGGTGCTCACCCACTTCTAAACATAAAACCCAGTCAAAGTGTTTCTTTAAGTCAAATGGTTCTGCTAGATCTACTGTCTTAACAAGGCCATTTGAAATTATTGCGCTGTCAGGATTTCCGTCATATCCCTCACATTGGATTTTTTGCTCACGAAACGATTTAACATAATTCCCTGGTCCACATCCGAAGTCTACGACGTTTTTTGCTTTCTCCTTTTGGAAGAAGTCAGCGAGCGCTTTGGCGAGTGACGGATCATGTTTGTGTTCATCCATGATATCTGTCCCGATCCAATATCCATGATCGTGGATGTGTGGATCAGAGGTCGGAGAATTTGCACTGATATTGGGCTGCGTATTACCAAGACGACTACGCGCTAATTCGTAGTTGGCAACCACACTCGGCCTGTATGCAGATGGAAGGTAAGGGTTTGAAAGCAATTTGCCACAGGCTTCAAATCCCTCATCAAAATTCCCCAAAAGAAGAGCGCAGTTAGCAAATTCGATGAGCAAGTTATAACTATATGTATCCTCTTCGACGAATAATTCATTTTTAGGGTAGGGAAGAGATAAGGCATGTTTAGTTAGAAGATAACCTAGAAAGACATTGTTTTTTTCTCGATGGATTATGGCGCATTGAAGTAGAGGTTCAGCACGATTGGGACGCATTGCATAGGACTTAAAAAAAGCTTCCAATGCTGCATCAGGGTTATTTGCTTTTTTTTGAGAAAGGCCCTGAGCATAAAGCTCAAAAAAGGGATCTTGAGCAGTAGCAGCACAGAGGGAATTATTGCCTGTATGTGTATCGGATTGCGATAATGTGTCGAAGGTTGCGAGATCGTATCGCAAGCGGAACATCTGAATATTTGGAACGAGAGCTATCTCGTGGTCATACGGGATAAATATATGGTGTTGATTTGCAAAATCCAAAATCTTTTTCATTCCCGCCCTGCGTATGATCATAGAGTGGGTTCTCATCCTACTACCAATTTTTACGAAATCTTCGCTTAACACACTTCTTTTGGCAAGCGACGACCTGTCAGATAGATTCATGTCTGGACGTTCATAGAATGAGAGGTCCGCTGTTAAATCCTTTTCTAAGTCTTGTTGTTTATTATAGAGGGGAGATTCTAAAGCATCTGAACCATCTGTATCAGTATAGAGGATATCCCAGCCTTTTTTACCGACTAGTTTATCTAATTTTTTCACTAGAGAAGAAAGCTTATGAGGATCCTGTTTGATAACGATATCATCTTCCATGACCCAGATCGTTTCGAAGCCTGCATCATAAGCATCCTGTAAAACTGAAAGATGACTCATAGAGCAGCCAATGGTACCAACTGTCATCGTACGGTAAAAAGCAGTTTTTCCATAGCTGTCTTCATTTAATTGTTTATACTGAGCGACGATACTGTTTCCTGGTCCGTCAGAAGAGAAACAAACAGCTGGTTGTTTCCCTTTATTCATCCCCGGCATAAATTTTAGTCCGACGCTATTGATGGTTTCTGGGGGTAACTCTGTGCCATAAATAGCAGAAAATCGATGTGGGGTGATTTTATAGGGTTTCAGTTGATCTAACGATTTTTGAAATTTTTCAGGTCTGTGATCAAGGTTGATCATGTAGATAAAATCGATGTTTTTGATTGGGCATTTTTCAATTTTTTCTGCAGTGTCTTTTTTTAAGTAAGGAGTAAGATCTGCATGACAAAAACAAGATGCACAAAGGAGTGAACAATAAAAAAAGACTCTCATAAACACCCATAAGTTATAAAAAATTTGGGTGACAATAACCCAAGATCCGCTATCCATGTCAAGATAAAAATCCATTACGCGGAGCTTTCACAAAGGATCTGCTTGATCCGTTATTTTTTTCTAAAAACCATTAAGGTATTTATCAAATTTCTATTCATCTTCGCTATCTATCCGGATCCAATGTCCATTACTAATGCGACTACGCGCTAATTCGTAGTTGGACTCGACACTAGATCTGTATGCAAGTGGTAGGGAGGGGTTTGAAAGCAATTTGCCACAGGCTTCAAATCCCTCATCAAAATTCCCCAGAAGTAAGGCGCAGTTCGCAAATTCGATGAGTAAGTTATAATTATACGTATCCTCTTCGACGAATAATTCATTTTTAGGAAGGGGAAGAGATAAGGCATGTTTGCTTAAAAGATAGCCCAGTAAGACATCACCTTTTTCTCGATAGATTTTAGCGCATTTTAATAGAGGTTCAGCACGGGTGGGACGCAATTTATATGCCTGAAAAAAAATCTCCAATGCTTCATTAGGGTTATTTTCTTTTATTTGGCCAAGGCCCTCAAGATAAAGTTCGAAAAAGGGATATTGAGCAGCACCTTCAGAGAGCGAATTATTGCCTGTATGTGTATCGGATTGCGAAAACCCGTCATGGGTTACGACATTGTATCGCAAGTGGAACATCTCAATATTTGGAACGAGTGCTATCTCGTGGTCATATGGTATGCAGATATGGCGTGCTTTTTCAAAATCCAAAATCTTTTTCATTCCTGACCGACGTATGATCATAGAGTGGGTTCTCATTCTGCTGCCAATTTTTACGAAATCTTCGCTTAACACACATCTTTTGGCAAGGGATGACCTATCAGATAGATTCATATCTGGACGTTCAAAAAACCAGAGGTCCGCTGTTAAATCCTTTTCGAAGTCTTGTTGTTTATTATACAGGGAAGCATCAGCAGCATCCGTATCAGTATACAGGATATCCCATCCCTGTTTACCGACTAGATCATCTAATTTTTTCACAAGCGAAGAAAGCTTCTGAGGATCCTGTTTGATAACGATATCATCTTCCATGACCCAGATCGTTTCGAATCCTGCATCATAAGCATCTTGTAAAACTGAAAGATGGCTCAGAGTGCAGCCAAGAGCGCCGGCTGTCATCCTACGAAAAAAAACAGTCTTTCCATAGCTGTCTTCATTTAAGAGGTTGTACTGAGCGATGGCTTCTCCGTTTGGTTCGTAAGAAGAGAAACAAACACCTACTTTCCCTTTGTTCATTCCTGGCATAAATTTTAGCCCAACGTTATTGATCGTTTCAAGGGGTAGGGCTGCGCCATAAACTGCAGAAAACCTATGGGGATGAATTTTATAGGGTTTAAGCAGTTCTTGGGATTTTTTAAGTTTTTCTGGTCTTTGGTCAAGGTTGATCAGATAGATAAAATCGATATTTTTGATGGGGCTTTTTTCGACTTTTTTTGCCATGTCTTTCTTTAAGTAAGGGGTAAGATCTGCATGACAAAAACAAGATAGACATAGGAGTAAGCAGTAAAAAAAGACCCTCATAATAACCCTTAAGGTTGTAAAAATTTTGGGTGACAATAACCCAAGATCCACTACCTATGTCAAGATAATCTTGATATACCGCATGCGGTATATCAAGAAACCTTAAGTTGTTTTAGTGACACTTTTTATGGAAAAATTCTTATAAATGTTTAGTAAAAAAACTTTATAGTCTAATTAATCTCTAGTCTATTAGTGATCAATGTCTTGTATTTTGCACATTTGGTTATGTTCTGGCTTCTAACTTTAGCGTAAGGAAAAGAGTCTAATGCGGGATTGCTTTTAAGATCACACAATTTTATACTCTTTCTCCATGAACATAACTAAAAATATGCGCCTTTTCCCTCTTCTTCTCACAGTCTTCATAGACAGCCTTGGCTTTGGTCTTGTGATGCCACTCATGGGCCCCTTAGTGATGGACGCAAGTTCTTCATTTCTCTCAGCGTCTACAACTTTGGAATCTAGGGGATGGATCTTTAGCTTTTTAATTGCTTCTTATTGCATAGGTCAATTTTTCGGCAGTCCTGTTTTAGGGGCCCTTTCCGATAGGATGGGAAGAAGAAAAATTCTTTTATCCACTGTTGTGCTTGGATTTGTTGGGTATTTAATAGGTGCAGCAAGTGTTGGTCTCTATAGTATTATAGGCTTGTTTGTCTCTCGGCTTTTCGCAGGGGTCTCAGCTGGTAACTATCCTATAGCTCAGTCTTATATTGCTGATGAAACCGATGGTAAGAACAAAGCTAAGAATTTTGGATTACTTGGTATGGCGTGGGGGACTGGATTTGTTATAGGCCCCTATGTTGGAGGCAAATGCGTTGATTCTAGTATTTGCGGACTGTTCACATGGAGCACTCCTTTTTTGATTGCAGCAGCTCTTTGTTTTCTAAATACTTTTCTTGTCATTCTGTTCCTTAAAGATAGTAGTTTCGTTCCTAAGATGCGAAAAATCTCTTTAACTGCTGGTTTTGTAGATGTGAAAAAAGCCTTTCAGCATCCAAAGCTCCGAACTCTTTTTCAAGTGATGTTTATTTTTTGCTTCGGATGGGGCTTTTTCATAGAGTTTTCTCCTTTATTCTTAATTCAAAAGTTAAACTTTACTGTCGGGGATATTGCCAATTTTTTCGCACTTGTAGGCCTATGGGTAGCTTTATGCCAAGGGATCCTGATTCGTCCTCTTTTGAAGCGTTTTTCTTCTCAGATCCTTTTGGCCTCCGCTCTTTTAGGATTCAGCTTACTGCTTTTTGCCACATCCTTTGTAAAGACATCTTTTCAAGTGTTTCTATTTCTGCCTTTTCTAGCTTTTGTTGAATCTCTGATTTTCCCATCAGCGGCTTCCTTGATATCAAACCTTACTTCTAAGGAAAATCAAGGGGAGATCCTAGGTATTTATAATTCAGTACAATGGGCCGCGATTGGGATCACTCCGCTTTTTTCTGGTTCTTTCATTACAAAATTCCCAAGTCTTCCCTTCACTGTCTCCTCGTTTTGTATGTTCCTCGGATTCAGTGTCTTTGTCTGGTTCTGGGCTCGAAGTAAAGAAAAGTTTTTGTCTGATATTGTTCCATAGAGAAAAGAATTTATTTGCCCTTGAACTGGCCGTTTTAATATGGTAGTCTATACCCACTGATTATGCCTTAAGGAATATCTATGAATAAGTCGTATCCGCAAGCGCAAAACCCCTTGCTTCTCCGCTTCCATCGATTGATGGATGCATTTGCTAAATCTGATGATGAGCGCGATTTTTACCTGGATAAGGTAGAAGGCTTTATTGTTTTTGTCGACTTAGACAAAGGTGTTAAAGAGCTCGAAGACCTCGAAAATGAAGTTATCCAGCACGCTGATCGTTATTGCCTACTTCCTAAAATGACTTTTTACGAAACCAAGAAGTTTATGGAAGGATTCGTCAACGAAAAAGTGTATGACATTGATACCAAAGAAAAGCTTTTAGATATCATCCAGTCCAAAGAAGCTAGAGAAAACTTCCTTGAGTTTATCTATGACCATTTGACTGAACTTGAAAAATGGCAGCAGTATTATTCCGAGCGTTCAAGAATCCGTATTATCGAATGGCTTCGTAACCAATCGATCCAATTCGTATTCGAAGAAGATCTAGATCTTACTAAGAATGTCATGGAAAAAATTAAAAGACATTTATTTGATGTCAAAGTGCCGAAAGATGTGGTTGCAGCAAGAGAAGTTCTATCTGCTAAAGCTAAGACGTACTACTCCAACGAAGCTCTTAATCCTCGTCCTAAACGGGGCCGCCCTCCAAAGCAAGTAGTGAAAGTAGAGATGGAGCCGCAAGTAACGGTCGACATGTATACAACAGTTCCGCAACCAGCGCTACAGTTCCTATACCTGCCGGAAATTACGAGCGCCGCCTCTGTTACGTTCTCTGCAAGATACGATACAGAAGCTCAGCTTCTTGCAAGTCTTAGAGGTAGCTCTAGAGTTAAAGTGGATGCGAAGCTGCAAGCACTTTCTGAAAGACTTGAATCTCTGCGTCACTTATCTAGCAGAATCACTGATATCCATGAGATCACAGGATCTGATAGAGATGACAAGCTGATTCGCGCGGTAAGTAAGGCGAAAATAGACGATGAAGATGACGATGATGAAGAGACTCCTAAGAAGAAGAAGCTCCTCGATGTTGTCAAAGATTTCCTTCCAGGGAAAAAAGAAAAAGAAACTAAACCTGCGCCGAAAGAAGGTGAGGGAGTTCAAGCTCCTAAGAAGCCTGCTGTTAAGATCGTATCGCAGATCCAAAAAAAACATAAGAAGTAACCATGACCTTATTCTTACACACAGATCCATTAGTAGAAGAAATACAAGAAATCTCCTCTGAAAAGCAAAAGTGCTTGCAGCTCCTCGAGGCTATGTATATCACTCGTCTAACTGATGATAAGATGAACAAACTTGTCCGTCAGAACAAGGGAGGCACATTCCATCTGTCTGTGTGTGGACATGAAATGATCGGTTGCGCAAGTGGTCAGGGACTCGTCTCTGGTAAAGATTGGGGCCTGCCTTACTACCGCGATCGAGCGTTTGCTATCGGTCTTGGGTGCGATCTTACTGATCTTTTTGGAGCGTTTCTCGCAAGAGATGTAGCTCATCACTCTGGTGGTAGAATGATGCCGGAGCACTTTTCTCATAAAGAGCTTCGCATCCCTTGCCAATCCAGTGTTGTAGGCTCACAATTCCTTCAAGCAGTCGGCGTTGCTAAAGGTTTGCAGATCCAAGGAAAAGATGAAGTTGTCTACGTCTCAGCAGGAGATGGAGCCACATCGCAAGGGGACTTCCATGAAGCTCTGAACTTTGCCTCACTTCACAAGCTTGGCTTGATTTTTGTGATTCAAGATAACGGTTGGGCCATATCTGTTCCTGTTGAGCACCAAACGGCTGGCGGTTCTATAGCTCACATCGCAAGAGGTTATAGTGGCCTTACTGTTCATTCTATTGACGGCTGCGACTACGAGCAGGTCTCAAGAGCTATTGAAGAGTCTGTGCGGAAGGGAAGAGAAGGCAGAGGTCCATCTCTTATTGTTGCAAAGGTGCCTCGTATTGGAGCACATAGCAGCAGTGATGATCCAGGTAAGTACAAAGATAATGAAACAGTCCAGTTGGAAAGACGCAAAGATCCTATTCCTCGTTTCGAGTCCTTCATTGTAGCTCATGGTTATGCAACAGAAGAAGAGCTGAGTGAGCTTAAAAGTAGCTGTTTTGTAAGAGTCGAAAAAGCAGCTGAACAAGCTGATAAGATTCCTTTCCCTGATGCTAGCTCCTGTGACACGAAAGTTTTTAAAGATCACCATATTGATGAAGTATCCTACGAAGCAGACGACTCTTCTTCTGGGCAAGATGCTGTTGTTATGGTCGATGTGTTGAATCACGGTCTTGATGAAGAGATGAAAAAAGACTCTTCTGTTGTTGTCTTCGGACAGGATGTCGCCTACGGAAAAGGGGGAGTATTCGGTGTAACACGAACTCTTACTGATAAGTATGGTGTGGAAAGATGCTTTAATACCCCTCTTGCAGAATCAACCATTATCGGACTTGCGATCGGTATGTCATTTGTTGGATTAAAACCTGTAGCTGAAGTGCAGTTTGCTGACTACATTTGGACAGGAATGAACCAGCTGATGAATGAACTTGCCAATATCCATTATCGCTCTAATGGCGAATGGAACTGTCCTGTTGTAGTACGTATGCCTTATGGCGGCTATATACAAGGGGGCCCTTACCATTCACAAAGTATTGAAGCCTTTCTATCACACTGCCCAGGACTTAAGATCGTCATTCCAAGTAATGCGGCTGATGCGAAAAAGCTTTTAAAAGCAGCGATCCGTGATCCAAATCCTGTTATGTTTTTAGAGCATAAAGCCCTATATCGTCAAAGGGTGTTCTGTGCGAGGAAAGAGCCTCTAGAGGACGAAATCATCCCTCTTGGCAAAGCGAAGATCGTAAGATCTGGCTCTCACGTTACAGTGGTTTGCTGGGGCATGCTTGTATTTATGGCAACTCAGGTAGCTGATAGCCTTGCAAATGAAGGGATCTCTGTTGAAGTGATCGATCTTCGCAGCATCGTTCCTCTTGACATGGAAACAGTGATTACCTCGGTAAAAAAGACAGGGAAATGTTTGATCGCTCATGAAGCTGTAGGTCATGCGGGCCTGGGAGCTGAGATCTCTGCGAGAATCGTGGAAGAAGCGTTTGCCTATCTAGATGCACCCGTTCAGAGAGTGACTGGCAAAAATTGTATGGTCCCTTACTGCAAGATACTTGAAGATGAGGTTCTTCCGCAGCTGGACGATGTCGAAAAAGCGATACGTGAATTAGCTAGTTTTTAAGCCTTTTCTATTTTTACCGATACGAGGCTTTTTTCGAGGCATCGGAGAGGTAGAAGAAAGTTCTGAAGAAACACTCTTAATAAAAGATGTATTCAGCTCGCTGAATTTCTTAAGCTTCTCTTGAAGCTTTATGAGCACGTTAGTTTCTTGCAATTTCTTCCGTTCATTTTCTTTTATCAGCTCGCTCGTATGCATAAAACGAGCCATAAGGCTCTCTTGAGTCTTATGCATTGCTTGCATTTCTGTTTCACTGATTTCACTTAAAGAAACATCACTTACTGTCTCAATATTCAGAAGTAATTGATTTAAAGTGGAATCTAATTCCGCTAAAATCTCTTCTTTCGATCTAAACATAATTTTGCCTGTATTCGTTTTCTAATAAATTTGTTTTTTGTTTAATAAACAAATCTAAATTCTCTTATAAATTATTATTTATCTAATTTGTCAATAGAATATTTTTAACTGTAGGTGAATCTTTTTAAAGATTTAAGAATGTTTGATGATTTGGAAGGGTTTAGTTATTTATTTTCTAATATAAATAATTGATCTTTTTTAGTGTGCTATTCATATTTTAAAATTGTATCTAAATAGCTTTTCACTTGTGGATTAGATGGGTTTGTAAAGAACTTGTTTGTTGGAGCATGTTCTATGATTTTGCCTTCCGCCATGAACACGATCTGATCTGATATGCGTCGTAAGAAGGGAAGGTGGTGGCTGATGATCATAAAAGAAGTCCCTTCGGCTTTAAGCTCGAATAAAAGATCGAGTACCTCTGATGTCATCATCGGATCAAGTGCTGAGGTGGGCTCATCTAAAAGTAGAACGGAGGGCCTATGGGCTAAAGCCCTTACTATGGCAACTCTTTGATTTTGTCCGCCGGAGAGCTGTGAGGGCTTTTTACTGGCGTGGGTAAGAAGTGCAAATCTTGAAAGTAGCTCGCTTGCCCTAGAGTAGGCCTCATCTGCAGACAACCCGTGAGCTACACGGAGAGGCAGCATGATATTTTCTATAGCACTCAAATGTGGAAAAAGATTCCAGGACTGAAATACGGTGCCAAGAGATTTCCTATACTCTAAAAGCT
>Ga0247841_10006156_pt1 | contig 18787 bp, 20 predicted proteins | sample LaCruzMarch2015__2_FD_192410 | JGI IMG/M metagenome (GOLD analysis project Ga0247841, IMG submission 192410) | Freshwater microbial communities from meromictic Lake La Cruz, Castile-La Mancha, Spain - LaCruzMarch2015_18m | ecosystem: Environmental > Aquatic > Freshwater > Lake | place: Spain... | reverse complement strand
CGCCTTTTTAATTGTTTTGTCCAGCGGGTGACTCGGGTGTTTTCGCAGCGCGTCAGCGCAAGAAAATGCCCGAGGCAGGACCCGCTAGACAGCAAAACGAATTTACACACAATTGAGTATACTACCGGTAGTGAGATTTTCTTGACTTAGGTTTTTTTGTGTGTATAATTAGTAAGTTGTCTAAAATTAAAAGTTTCAATAAAAATCTAAGCAGAGTAATGTTGCCCCCTCGCGGGAGCTTGAGGGTCATTTTTCCCCAAGCGCCGGAGGCTGGGGAAAAATGAGGAGAGTTTAAGATGGCTAGGATTAAGCGAGTTTTGGCACGAGAAATTTTAGATTCACGCGGTAACCCCACAATTGAGGTAGATTGCTTTCTGACTAATGGTATTTTAGGCCGGGCTGCCGTTCCATCGGGCGCTTCTACCGGAGATAAAGAGGCTTTAGAGTTAAGGGATAATGACCCTGCTAGGTATTTAGGCAAGGGAGTATTAAAGGCAGCAGCTAATGTTAATACTGTAATTAATTCTGTTGTCAAGGGTCAAGCGGCGGATTTTGTTAAAATTGATAAACTTTTAATTAAACTTGATGGCACGGAGTTTAAGTCTAAGTTGGGAGCAAACGCTATTCTAGGAGTTTCCCTGGCAGTAGCTAAGGCAGCCGCGTTGGCTAAAAAACAGCCGCTATATCGATTTTTGGGAGGAGAAAAAGCAAAAATTTTACCGGTTCCTCAGATGAATATTTTAAACGGCGGCATGCACGCGGATAATAATTTAGATATTCAGGAGTTTATGATTATGCCGCAAGGCGCCTCGGCCTTTTCCGAGGCTTTGCGCATGGCTACCGAGGTTTTTCATAAGCTAAAATCAATCCTTAAATCTAAAAAACTTTCAACAAGCGTTGGTGACGAAGGTGGTTTTGCCCCGAATCTTAACTCTAATGAAGAGGCCCTGGGTTTAATTATCGAGGCGATTAAGGCAGCCGGATATATCCCGGGCAAAGATATTTCTTTAGCTTTGGATTGCGCGGCTAGTTCTTTCTGCAAAGACGGTAAATATACCTTTGAAGGATCGTTGAAGGCCTCTGCGGATCTAATCGCTATTTATGAAGGTTGGCTTGCGCGTTATCCGATTTTATCTATCGAAGATGGCCTTTCGGAGCATGATTGGAGCGGTTGGCGCCAGATGACTGAGAGAATCGGTGATAAAGTGCAACTGGTAGGGGATGATATATTTGTTACTAACCCTAAGATATTTAAAAAAGGGATTGCGGAAAGAATTGGCAATGCTATACTAATTAAAGTTAATCAGATTGGTTCGCTATCAGAGACGTTGGAAGCGATTGCGATTGCTAAGAAGAATAAATACCGCGCTATAATTTCGCACCGTTCCGGGGAAACTGAAGATACGACGATCGCGCATTTAGCGGTGGCTACCGGGGTAGGGCAAATTAAAACCGGCTCTCTTTCGCGCACCGATAGAATTTGTAAATATAATGAGTTGCTTAGGATTCAAGAAGAATTAGGCAAAAAGGCAGTTTACGCGGGGATGATTTGGAAGAGATAAATGCTTTCTAGGTTAAGAAAGTCGTTTTGGCTTTTTAGTTTCGCAGTTTTGCTTTTAATTTTATTTTTGCCGGGTTATATTAAACTGCAGGAATCTAGGGTTAAGAATCGTCAATTAGAAGAGAAATTTCGCAAGATGGCGATTGAAAATTCTCTTTTACAAGAAGAATTTCGGCGGGTTCAGAATGACCCGTTTTATCAGGAAAAGATCGCTCGGGATAAGATGGGGGTGGTCAGGAAAGGCGAAATTCCCGTCAAGATTTTCTCGGGCAAGAAACAAGAAAATCGGTTTTGGTAATTTAGATTAGCAGATTTCGCGGGGTGGAGCAGCCTGGTAGCTCGCAAGGCTCATAACCTTGAGGTCGTCCGTTCAAATCGGGCCCCCGCAATGAATTTGTAATACCGTTCTCCCGCCAATATCTTTTATTTTGGAGGCGGGATCCCGCCTGAACTTTTAAGATAGGGCGGGAAAATCGGGCCCCCGCAATGAATTTGTAATACCGTTCTCCCGCCAATATCTTTTATTTTGGAGGCGGGATCCCGCCTGAACTTTTAAGATAGGGCGGGAAAATCGGGCCCCCGCAATGAATTCAGGGGACGGTTCTTTTTTTAAAGAGAGCCGTCCCCTTTATTTTTTATTACCATTTTTGTAATAATAGTGGTATAATTGCTAAAAATGGGGGGGTTGTATGCTAGAGCGCAGAAGGTGTGTAAGGATTCCTGAGAATTTGCCTATAGTTTATGAAGTTGTTCCTGGCCAGACAAGAAAGGAATATGTCACCAAGGACATTAGCCAGATTGGGATGAGATTTTTAGTCAATGAGTTTATTCCTAAAGAGAGCCGTTTGAGAATTAAAATCAGCTTTCATGGAACGTTATTTAATTTAGAAACCTGGGTTAAGTGCGTATGGATTAGAAAGATGCCTTATAGCGATAGATACGAGATCGGTGTGGAGTTCGTAGATATGCCATCGAAAGCCGCGGATTATCTGGTCAGCTTCATAAAAGATTACTTAGATACTAAAGCTGAATAGTTAAAGACAAGGTGACAGTCACAAAGAACGTGACAGTCACCTTTTTCTAAAGCTGAATAGTTAAAGACAAGGTGACAGCCACCTTTTTATAAAAACAGGCAGAATTTAACATAATAATGTTCCCACTCGCGGGAGTTTGAGGGTCATTTTTCCCCAAGCGCCGGAGGCTGGGGAAAAACTCTCCCCCTCGCGGGAGCTCGGGGTCATTTTTCCCCAAGCGCCGGAGGCTGGGGAAAAATGAGGAGGAGAATTATGGCAGTAGTTAATTATTCGTTTCAAAAGAATCTCAAAGAACAGGCAAGAAAAAAGAAACAAGAGGAGAAAAGGCTATTGAAACTAAATAAGAAGCTGGCCAAGTTAAAAGAGAGCACGGGGCCGGTTATTAATCAGAATGGATTTTAAGTTTTTTTACTGCTCTGTCTAATTGCCTACCAGTAAGTTAATTTGAATTCCGATGGAAAATAATTTATATAATTTTACCGATGATTCAGGCAGCTTTAAATCTTTTTCCGCGCAGAAGATAAAAAGCCTATATTTACCGCTTGGTAATGAGCTGTTGATGTCTTCTATAACCGCGGATTTAGGCGGAGACATAAAAAGCGGCCAAAATAGTTTTTTATTGGAGCCGGCCACTAGAGCCAGCCTTTTGCTTTCCAAGGTTTCCAGAAATTTTTGGGTTTACGTGAATAAAGATAAGGTTTGGTCGGCAACCGGAGTTTCTAAAAACCTTAAGCAGATGCGCCAGGATGAATTTAGCCTAGAGGCTGGGCAGCTTTGGCAGCGGGTTACTCGAAAAAATAATAAAATAGGCTTAAAATCTGAAATTTTATCTTTTATTCCTATCGGGAAAGAGGCATTAGAGCTCATGCAGGTTGTGATCACTAATGTCAGTAAAAGAAGAATAGGCTTTGTTCCTTATGTGGCGATACCTTTATATGCCCGCAGTGCCGATAATTTACGCGATCATCGCCACGTGACCTCTCTTTTAACTCGAATTAAAGAGGGAAAATATGGAATCAAGATTAAGCCGACATTGCTTTTTGACGAATCCGGGCATCGGCTAAATAATACGGTTTATTATGTAGCTGCTTGTGATAATAAGGGGAGGGGGCCGCAATATATTTATCCTACACAGGAAATTTTTTGCGGAGAGTCCGGAGACCTGGAAGCTCCGGAGGCTGTTTTTGAAAATAAGCTTCCCCAGAAAACATCCGTGCAAGGCAAAGAGCCAATGGGGGCAATGCGTTTTGCTAAAATCATCCTACCGCCGGGAGCTCAGGTAACCTATACTATTGTTATGGGTATTGCTCAGGGGGATTGTAATTTAGGTTCTTTGATTAGTAAATTCAATCATCGGGCAAAAGTAAATCTGCATTTTGAAAAAACTAAAAAGTTCTGGCAGGCGCAATCAAAGTTAATCGAAGTTGCCAGTGGCAATAAACATTTTGATAATTGGCTGCGCTGGGTAAGCATCCAACCTCTGCTTAGAAAGATATTTGGCTGTTCATTTTTACCGGATTTTGATTATGGCAAAGGCGGCCGGGGATGGCGCGACCTTTGGCAGGATTGCCTGGGGCTTATTTTAAATAACCCGCAGGCAGTCCGCGGGCTTTTAATCGATAATTTTTGCGGAGTAAAAATTGACGGGTCAAATGCAACTATTATTGGCAAAAAACCGAAAGAGTTTATCGCTGATCGTAATAATATCAGCCGGGTATGGATGGATCACGGGGTTTGGCCTTTGATTACTTTGGATTTATATATCCAGGAAACTGCTGATTTGGGGATTTTACTGGCGCCGGCGACTTATTTTAGGAATCATCAACTAAACCGCGCCAGGGATATTGATTATCGCTGGAGCCCGGCGTACGGGAACCGGCTAAAAACAAAATCCGGGAAGATTTATTCAGGTACGGTATTAGAGCATTTACTGGTTCAGAATTTGGTGCAATTTTATAATGTTGGCGCGCATAACCATGCGCGCCTGGAGGGCGCGGATTGGAATGATGGCTTGGATATGGCTAAAGAACATGGGGAGAGCGTGGCTTTTTCTTCGATGTACGCGGCAAACCTCCTTACTTTATCGCGGTTATTGATTAAGGCAGGCATCAAAGATTTGGCGGTGGCCCAAGAGTTGAAGATTCTACTGGTTGATTTCAATTATTCGGATATAACGCGAAAGCACAGGATCTTAGAGCAGTATTTTTCTAAAACTAAAATTCATCTTTCAGGGAAGAAAATTCGTTTAGATGCGGCGATCTTGAGCCGCTCTTTGAGAGAAAAATCTCTTTGGATGAGCAAGCATATTCAAAAAAATGAGTGGTTAAAAGCAGGATTTTTTAACGGGTATTACGATAATCGTAAACATAGAGTAGACGGTAAAAAAGGGAATTTTGTGCGGATGACTTTAGCTTCTCAAGTATTTCCGATAATGAGCCAGGCCGCCAGCGCCGCTCAAACTCAGAAGATATTAATTAATGTTCAGCGTTATTTATATGATAAATCTGTCGGTGGTATCCGCCTGAATACTGATTTCTCCCGCACTGCATTTAAAACATCTGGCGGGATCCCGCTAAAAGCGGGAAAAAAAGAACAGCGGAATTTAGGCAGGGCGTTTTCGTTTGTTTATGGAGACAAGGAAAATGGGGCGGTGTTTAGCCATATGGTGGTTATGTTTGCCTATGCTTTATATAAACAGGGTTACGCGGACGCTGGCTGGAAAGTTTTAAATTCACTTTATAAAATGGCCGCGAATACAGCGCGTAGTAAAATTTACCCTTGCCTGCCGGAATATTTTAATCTCCAGGGGCGGGGGATGTATCCGTATTTGACTGGTTCAGCCAGCTGGTTTATGCTTACTTTGCTTACTCAATCCTTCGGGGTTAAAGGGCAGAACGGGGATTTGCTGATTGAACCCAGATTCTCTAGTGAACAGTTTAAATCGGTAAATAAATTAACTATTACGCGGGTTTTTTCCGGAAGAAAATTAAAAATAATTTTTTTAAATCCTAAGCGCCTAGCCGCGGGCAAATACCGGATTAAACACTTTACGCTAAACGCAGAGCAGATTCTTGTAGAAGAGAATGCTTGGGCAGCTATCTCTAGAAAAGTTATTCTTAGCTTGCCAAAAGATAAGCTCAATATCATCGAGGTACATTTGGGATAAACAAGGGGACGTTTCGGGTTTTTATATAGCTATGTGGTGGGGATAATAGAAAAGATATGGAAAGGTGATAGTTTTCATTTCTAGAAAAGTGACAGTCACAAAGAGCGTGACAGCCACTTTTCCTTTTCCGCCTAGAAAAGTGACAGTCACAAAGAGCGTGACAGCCACTTTTCCGCATGAAGTATTCTAGATTGATATTTCCGCTTTACAAAATATTAATCTGCCGTTATAATAATTTCTCATAGGGATACTTTTAAATAAGAGGAAAATTTAGCATGGAAGATAAGGTTTTAAAATTAGGTTTACCAAAAGGCAGCCTTCAGGAGGCTACCTTCAAGATGCTCAAAAAGGCGGGGTTTAATGTAAACCTTTCCAGCTCGCGTTCTTATTTTCCGTCGATAGATGATAGCCAGATTCAGCCGGTGCTTTTGCGGGCGCAGGAGATGTCGCGTTATGTCCAGGATGGGGCATTGGATTGCGGGATTACCGGCAATGATTGGATTCTGGAGAATAAATCCAGGGTGGCCAGGGTTACGGATTTAACTTATGCTAAGCAGAGCTTAAATAAGGTCAGGTGGGTTTTAGCCGTACCGCAGGATTCCGGAATTAAAAAAGTTAAAGATCTAAACGGCAAGCGCGTAGCTACCGAATTAGTTAATGTCACTAAAGAGTATTTCAAGAAGAATAAAGTTAAGGTTGAGGTGGAGTTTAGTTGGGGGGCGACGGAGGTTAAAGTTAGCGCGGGGCTGGTGGACGCGATTGTGGAATTAACCGAAACCGGCAGCTCTTTACGGGCGAATAAGTTAGTTGAAATTGCTACGCTTTGCGAGTCGACCACTCAATTTATCGCCAACATTGGCGCTTATCAAGACAGTTGGAAGAAAGCCAAAATGGAGCAGATTGCCCTGCTTTTAAAAGGAGCGATTGCCGCGGAAGATAAAGTGGGATTAAAGATGAACGTGAAAAAAGAAAATCTTAAGGCTGTGATTGCCCAGCTTCCGGCATTAAAAAAACCGACTATTTCCGGCTTAAGCGATGATGGTTGGTTTGCTATCGAGACTATTATCGACGAGAAAGTTGTGAGGGTGCTTATCCCGGCATTAAAGCAGGCCGGCGCTCAGGGGATTATTGAATACCCGTTGAATAAGGTTATTTATTAAAGTTTACAGTTTACTGTTTATTGTTCACAGCATGCTTTAACTGTAAACTGTAAACTTTTAAAGTTGCTGAAAGGAATGAGGTCATGCCTTGTGGAAAGAAAAGAAAAAGACAAAAGATTAAAACCCATAAGCGTAAGAAATTACGCCGCCGCCTGCGCCACTTGAAGAAGAGAGCTTGGGGTGGCAAAGGTTAAATATCTTAACAGTGTAATCTGCTTTTGCTTTACATTGGTTTTGAGCGTTTTACCTGCCCAGGCTCAAGATACGCGTAAAGACGATACCAAAAGTTTAAGCCACTATATTGCCGGGGTTTATTACGAAAACCTAGGGGATTTAGAGGGGGCGGTTGAGGAATATCAAAAGTCGTTAGAAACTGATCCGCAAAGTTCTTGGTTACATTTGAGTTTGGCATCAGTTTTCATTCAAAAGGATAATCCGGTTTTAGCCATTAAAGAATTAAAGCAATCAATTCAGCTTGCTCCGGAAGCTGTGCAGCCGCACGCATTATTGGCTTTAGTTTTCGCCACCCAGGATAAAACGGATTTGGCGGCCCAGGAATATATTCTGGCGCTCCAAAATGCCGCCAGCCTTGAGCCAGGGAATATTGATATCTACAAGGGCTTAGGCGCGATTTATCTGCAGCAGAAAAAATTAAAACAAGCAGAGGGTATTTTTAAACTGATTGTGAATATGGCCCCGGCAGACCCACAGGCGCATTTTTATTTGGGCAGCGTATATTATAATTTAGAAGATTATTCTTCCGTAGAGAAAGAGCTAACCAGCGCGGTAAAATTAAAGCCCGATTATCATCAAGCCTTAAATTTCTTAGGGTATTTTTATCTGGAACAGGGTAAAAAAATTGATCAGGCGGGCTTAATGATTAAGCAGGCATTAGCTTTGGATCCGGAAAACGGCGCTTACCTGGATAGTTTAGGGTGGTTTTATTATAAAAAGGGGAAATTTAAGGAAGCATTAAGCAATTTAGAAAGAGCGGCTTATTTTTTGACTGATCCGGTGATCTATGATCATCTGGGGGATGCCTTCTTAAAATTAGGTAATTCCGCCAGCGCGAAATTGAATTGGGAGAAATCCCTGAAATTAGATTCTCAAAGCGCTAAAGTAAAAGCCAAGCTGTTTAAGCTTACTAATCATGGCCAATAAGCAATTAACTCCCGAGGAATTAGCGGCGCAGGCGCGCCAAATCCGGCGTTTGATCATTCAGATGCTCGCCCAAGCCGGTTCAGGGCACCCCGGAGGAAGCCTCTCGGCCACAGATTTGATTACCGCGTTGTATTTTAATGTTTTACGTTTTAATCCCGGCGATCCACAATGGCCGGATAGAGACCGATTCCATATGTCTAAAGGCCATTGTTGTCCGCTTTGGTATGCGGTATTAGCCCAGTCCGGTTATTTTCCAAAAGAAAAATTATTCACTTTACGTCAATTTGGTTCGATGCTTCAGGGGCATCCGGACCGTAAAACTCCGGGGGTTGAATCCGCTTCCGGTTCCCTTGGACAGGGGCTTTCTATTGCTTTAGGGATGAGCCTGGCGGCAAAAGTAGATAAAAAAGATTATCGGGTTTATGTTTTATTAGGCGACGGAGAGGTACAGGAGGGTAATATCTGGGAGGCGGCAATGGCCTGCGCCCATTTTTCCTGCAGTAATCTTTGCGCTATTTTGGATTTTAATGGCTGCCAGATTGATGGAAGATGCCAGGATATTATGGGAGTAGAGCCTTTGGCCGCTAAATGGCAGGCATTTGGCTGGCAGGTTATCGAGATTAACGGGCATGATATGCGCCAAATTCTAGCCGCGTATGATCAAGCTAAAACCATTAAAAATAAGCCAACCATTATTATTGCCCGGACCGTAAAAGGCAAGGGTGTTTCTTTCATGGAGGGAGTAGTGGGTTTTCATGGCCGAGCCCCTACTCAGGAAGAAGCTCAGAGGGCTTTAAAGGAATTAGAATAATGGCAGAGCAGCTTTATCAAAGAGATGTTTATGGAGCGGCTTTAGTAAAGCTAGGGTCATTGGATAAAAATATTGTGGTTCTGGACGCGGATCTTTCCAGTTCTACCCGCACTAATCTTTTTGCCAAGCAATTTCCGGATAGATTTTTTAACTGCGGCGTAGCCGAGCAAAATATGATGGCCACCGCGGCGGGATTAGCCAGCTGCGGCAAGACGGTTTTCGTTTCAACTTTTGCCGTATTTGCCTCCGGCCGCGCTTGGGACCAAGTGCGGGTTTCTATAAGTTATAATAATTTTAATGTTAAAATCGTCGCTACGCATGCCGGTATTACCGTCGGGCCGGATGGAGCCAGCCATCAGGCTTTGGAGGATATCGCGCTGATGCGCGTGTTGGCGAATATGAATATTATTGTTCCTTGCGACGCTGCGCAGACAGAGGACGCGGTAATGGCGGCCGCGGATAATCCGGGGCCTTTTTATATTCGCTTAGGCAGATCCAAGGTTCCTACTATTGAGAATAAAGGTGAGTTTAAATTTGGCCAAGCCCAACTTTTAACCGAAGGTAATGATGTTACGATTGCCGCCTGCGGTATGATGGTTACCCAGGCGCTTTTAGCCGCAAAAAATTTGGCAGCCAAAGGCATTAAGGCGCGCTTGATTAACATACACACTATTCGGCCGCTAGATAAAGCCATTATTCTTAAGGCGGCAAAGGAAACCAAACTGATTATTGCTTGTGAAGAGCATAATATTATCGGCGGTTTGGCTTCCAGCATTGATGAAGTAGTTGCCGAGAATTTTCCGGTTAAGGTAATCCGCGTAGGCGTGCGTAACCGCTTCGGCCAATCGGGCGAGCCGGAAGAGTTATTAAAAGAGTATAATTTAAGCAGCCTGGATATCGAGAAAGCGGTTTTAGCAAATATTTCTTAGTGTAGAGGAGGTTCTCTGAAGAAAAGTGACTGTCACGGTCTTTGTGACTGTCACTTTTCTTCTGGAGATTTCAGATAAGGTGACAGTCACAAAAAACGTGACAGTCACCTTATCTAGTTATTCACATCTGTGGTGGAGGTTTAGATCTCCACTACTGTAATTGGTAATTCGCCGTTGGTTATTAAATCCTTCGCCAAATTAAATCTCTACCTGCAGGTTTTAAACAAGCGTCCAGATAACTTTCATAATTTGAGCACATTGTTTACGCGTATTGATTTAGCGGATACGCTAATCTTTAGAAAACGCGGGGATAGTTTAATTAAGATTAAGTGTGACAGCCGGCAGGTGCCTAAGGATAAGGCTAACCTTTGTTATCGCGCCGCGGCATTATTAAAGCAGGAACTTAGGTTAAGTTTAGGGATAGAGATAGAGCTTAAGAAACGCATACCCGTGGGCGCGGGCTTGGGCGGAGGTTCTTCTAACGCTGCCAGCGTGCTTTTGGGATTAAATAGATTCTGGAATTTAAATTTATCTAGAACAAGATTAGTAAAATTAGGGGCTAAATTAGGCAGTGATCTCCCGTTTTTTATATATCAGGCGAAATTTGCTTTAGGGAGCCAGCGGGGAGATAAAATTAAGCCGTTAATTTCTTTGAATAAGCTTAAACTTTGGTTTATCCTGGTTTATCCTAATATTAAGGTTTCTACGCCTTGGATTTATCAGAAATTTGATGCTTATCTTTCGGCTGGCAGAACCTTGACAATGCCGCGTTGTAATGTTAAAATATTTACTTCACATTTGCTGAGAAAGGGTAAGCTAATTGATCCCCGTTACCTTTTTAACGGATTAGAGCCTATCACGAGCCACCTTTTTCCCGTGATTAATCAAGTTAAAAACGTTCTTGCTGGTATGGGGTTAGTTAAAGTAATGATGTCCGGGAGCGGCCCAGCGGTATTCGCAATCTGTGATTCTTGTCTGCAGGCTCAGAGCTTAAGGAGAAAGTTGCGTAAGCAGTATAAATCCTGGCAGGTTTTTGTAGTTTCTTGCGTTTAGTGATCGCGCGGGGGGGGGACAGGCGTGGAGATAACCGAAGTTAGAATAATATTAAAGGATTCTCAGGATAAGAAATTAAAGGCTTACGCCACAGTTACTTTTGATAATGTCTTTGTGGTCAGAGATATTAAGGTGATTCAAGGAGGTACGAGTTTATTTATCGCTATGCCTTCTCGTAAATTAAAGCATGCCTGTCCCAAGTGCGCTTTTAAGAATGAATCGCGCAGTAAATATTGCAATCAATGCGCCGCGCTCCTGCCAGTTGAAACTAATCCGCAGCGCGCGGAAGAGATATCCAGCAGCCAGGCTGAGCATCGGGATATCGCTCATCCGATAACCCAGTCATTCAGGGAACAGCTTCAGAAAAAAGTTCTCCAGGCGTATACTCAGGAAGAAGCCAAAACGCAAACTGGGCTGTCTGGCGAATAATTTTGGGATGTCGTCCAATGGTAGGACTCCAGAATTTGGGTCTGGCTATCATGGTTCGAATCCATGCGTCCCAATGGATTTAAAGTGACAGTCACAAAAGGCGTGACAGTCACTTTAATCTAAAGTAATTGAAGGCCAGCTTCTTTCAAATGAATTCAGCGAAAGTGAAAATGCCGAATAGAATGAAAAAAAAGATTGCCGTAATAATTTTAGCCGCGGGTAAGAGCACGCGCATGAAATCTGAGTTACCCAAAGTATTGCATCAAATTTGCGGCAGGCCGATGCTCGGTTATGTTCTGGATTTAGCAGGCGCTTTGAAGCCCGCGCAGGTGGTCGCGGTTTTAGGATATCAGCAGGAATTAGTGCGTAAGTTTATACCTAAAGGCATTAAAATTGCCATCCAGAAAAAACTTAGGGGCACAGCGGATGCTGTAAAAACGGGGCTGGCGGCATTAAAAGGTTTTAAAGGCACGGTACTGATTCTTTACGGAGATAATCCTCTGTTAAAGAAAGAGACGCTTAAGAAGCTCTTGGATTACCACTTCGAGAATAATGTTGATGCTACTTTATTAACCGCGCAACTGAAGGAACCCTCCGGTTATGGCCGGATTACGCGCGATAAATATTTCAGTATTTGCGGTATCGTTGAAGAGAAAGACGCGGATGAGGTGCAAAAAGATATTCAAGAGATTAATACTGGGATTATGGCGTTTAAAAAAGAAAAGCTGCTTGGCAGTATAGGATCCATTCGGCCGAATAATCGTAAAAAAGAATATTATTTGACGGATATAATTGAGATTTTTGCCAAAAAAAAATATCTGGTTGATGGCTTAAAAATCAAAGATACTCAGGAAGCTTTGGGGGTCAACACCCGCGCGGAATTAGCCAAAGTTAATTGCCTGATGCAAAAAACGATTAATGATAAATTCATGCAAGATGGCGTGACGATAATTGACCCGGTGTCTACCTTTATTAATTTCGGGACGGCGATTGGCAAGGATACGGTGATTTATCCCTTTACAGTAATTGAAAGGGGTGTTAAAATTGGAAAACGCTGTTTCCTGGGCCCTTTCGCGCATTTGCGTGAAGGTGTCAGCCTGGGAGATGATGTGACTGCCGGCAATTTCATTGAGATGGCGCGTTCACGGATTGGCAATAAAACATTGGTTAAACATTTTTCTTACCTAGGGGATAGCACTGTAGGCTCAAACGTGAATATCGGAGCCGGGACAGTCACGGCTAATTTCGACGGTAAAAATAAAAATTACACGGTGATTAAAGATAATGTTAATATCGGTTCGGATACTATAATTGTTGCTCCGGTAACCATTGGTAAATCCGCGGTTACCGGGGCTGGAACGGTAGTGATTAAAAACATTCCGGATAAGGCAGTGGTGGCCGGGGTTCCGGCGAGAATTTTAAGGAAGAGATCTTGATAAAGTGGCAGTCTGGATAAAGTGACAGTCACAAAGGGCGTGACAGTCACTTTATCTGTGGCCAAAGGGCGTGACAGTCACTTTATCTGCGGCTTGATAGATGAAATAAGAAAGAAGGTGCGGGGTGGATAAGCTAGCGATTTTTAGCGGTAACGCGAATTTGGAGTTGGCGCAGAGTATTTGTAAAAATTTAAAGGTAAAATTACAGGATGCCCTAGTGGGCAGGTTTAGCGAAGGCGAGATCCGGGTTAAGATTAATGAGAATGTGCGCGGCAAGGATGTTTTTATCGTTCAGCCGACCTGCCCGCCTTCAAACGATAATCTCATGGAATTATTAATTATGATTGACGCGCTGCGCAGGGCTTCAGCTCACCGGATTACCGCGGTTATTCCATATTTTGGTTACGCGCGCCAGGACAGGAAAGATCAGCCGCGCGTGCCGATTACGGCAAAGTTAGTGGCTAATCTTTTAACCGTCGCCGGGGCAAGCCGGATTTTGACCATGGATTTACACGCCGGCCAGATTCAGGGGTTTTTTGATATTCCCGTGGACCACCTATTTTCGGTGGGCGTATTCGTGGATTATTTCTCTAAAATGAATATTAAGGATTTGGTGGCTGTTTCTCCCGACGTGGGAAGCATTAAGATGGCCAGGGCTTACGCTAAAAGGGTTTCCGCCGGCCTGGCGATTATTGATAAACGCCGGGTTTCTCCTGAAAAGGCCGAAGCTATGCATATTATGGGAGAGGTAGAGGGTAAAAACGTGATTATTGTTGATGATATGATTGCCACCGGCAGTTCGCTGATTGAGGCGGTGGAGGTTTTAAAGAAAGCCAAGGCTAAAACTATTTACGCGGCAATTACCCATGGTATTTTATCCGGGCCGGCAATCGCGCGTATTGATCAATGCCAAGGTTTAGAGAAGCTGCTTATTTCTGATAGCGTGCCTTTGCCGCTTCAAAAAAAGTGCCCAAAAATCCAGGTGCTTTCAGTGGCCAATCTTTTGGCGGAAGCAATCAAGAGAATACACAACGAGGAATCAGTTAGCTGTTTATTTGATTAGAAACTAGGGGACGGTTCTGTTTTTCCGAAAAACACGGGGACGGTTCTGTTTTTTATAATTTAAAGCACGGAAAAACAGAACCGTCCCCTGGATTCAAAATAGAACTGTCCCCACGATTCTTTAAATAAAAAGAAAGGTAAAAAATGGAAGAGATAGTTTTAGAAGCAGAGTTAAGGGAGGGTAAAGGAAGGGCAAAATCTAAAGATTTAAGAACTAGCGGCTATTTACCTTGCGTGGTTTATTTTCATGGCCAGGACGCTTTATCGGTAAAAGTTTCCCGAAGCGCGCTCTTAAAATTAGTGCATCAGTATCGTTTAGAAAGTGTAATTATTAATTTAAAGATTAAAGATGACAAGAAGGCCAAAGGCAGGCCTTGCCTGGTTAAAGAGATCCAGTATGACCCGGTGCGCGAAGATATTATCCACATAGATTTTAATGAGATTTCATTAACCGAGGCAATTAAAGTTAATGTCCCTATTCAGACTAAGGGTGAAGCTATAGGCGTTAAGCAGGAGGGCGGATCTTTAGAGCATTTGCTTTGGGAAATTGAAGTAGAATGTTTACCTACGAATATTCCCAAAGATATACAAGTAGATATTACTGCCCTTAAAATGGGCGAGGCTATTCATATTAAGGATATAATTTTTCCGGAGGGAGTTAAGCCTTTAAATGACCCGGCCGCGATTGTCTTGCATGTGGCTGCTCCGATGAAGGAAGAGGCGCCGGCTGAAGCTATTGAAGGGGAGACTGCCAAGGAGCCTGAGGTAATTAAAGAAAAGAAAGAAGTTCCTGCTGAAGCCGCTTCAGCTGATGGGGCTAAAGAAAAAGACAAGAAGTAAGTTCTATTAGGGTTTGGATAAGGTGACAGTCACAAAAGGCGTGACAGTCACCTTATCTTGGCCTTATCTGAAATGAGGAATATGTTATTTCTAAAAACAGGCAAAATTTAACATAGCACTGTAAATGATTTTTGATGGTATAAAATTGATTGTGGGTTTAGGGAATCCCGGTTTAATTTATGCTGGAAGCCGGCACAATATCGGTTTTGCGGTTTTGAAATCTTTAGCCAGTTCTTTAAAAATTAATTTTAAAAGGGATAGTTCGGTTTCGGCGTTAGTGGCTAAGGACAAACTGCTGGCGCCGGATATAGTTTTAGCCTTGCCGCAGAGTTATATGAATTTAAGCGGCATAGCCGTCAAAGCCTTGCTTAAGAAATTTAAAGTTAACTTGAAAGATATTTTAGTCGTTTGTGATGATTTAGATTTAGAATTAGGCAAAATGAAGATTCGCCCGCAGGGCTCAAGCGGCGGGCAGCGCGGCCTGGAATCAATCATTGAGCATTTGGGAACGCGGGATTTTGGCCGTTTGCGGATTGGAATTGGACGGCCAAAAAGCTCAGCTGATGCCGCCAAATATGTTCTTTCGAGTTTTTTACGCAAGGAGAAAACAGCTGTTGGGCAGATAGTAGAAGACGCTGTTAGCTGCTGCTTGAGTTGGTTGGAGGATGGAATAGCGCAAACGATGAACACATTTAATGTAGGTACACCTCGCGCTTAGCGGAATTGCGCGGGTGTTCCCCCTCGCGGGAGCTCGGGGTCATTTTTCCCCAAGCGCCGGAGGCAGGGGAAAAATGAGGAGATAAAAATGAATAAGTATGAAGCGATGATAATTATTAAGCCGGCTCTATCTGATGAGGATAAGAAAATGTTATTTAAGCAGATCGATGACGCGATAATTAAGAATAGCGGCCGGATTACGCAGTCAGGAGTCTGGGCGGAAAGGCGTAAATTATATTTTCCGATTAATAAATTTATGGAAGGGATTTATTATTTGGCGGCTTTTACCGCTCCGGCAGCGGCGATTAAAGAAATACGCGGCAGTTACAAGCTTAATGAAAATATTTTAAGAGTTTTATTTACCCGGATGGATATTTAGAAAAAGTGACAGTCACAAAAAGCGTGACAGTCACTTTTTCCGGTCTACCCGAATGGATATTTAGAAAGGTGACTGTCACGCTTTTTGTGACTGTCACCTTTCCTCATCGTTGTTAAGCAGGAGGATTTATATGGCTAGTTATAATAAAGTATTATTAATGGGTAATCTTACCAAAGACCCGGAGCTGCGTTATACTCCTTCCGGCGTGGCGGTGGCTAATTTACGCCTGGCGGTAAATCGTAAATACCGCACTAAAGACCAAGAGTTAAAAGAAGAGGTTTGTTTTATCACCGCGGTGGTTTGGAATAAGCAAGCGGAAACCTGCAATCAGTATTTACATAAAGGAAGCGGCCTTTTTGTTGAGGGGCGCCTGCAGTCGCGTTCCTGGGAGGATGCTGCCGGGGCTAAGCGTTCAGTGATTGAAGTTCGGGCGGAACGGGTGCAATTTATGGGTTCTGGCGGCCAGGCTAAGGCGTCCAGCCCGGCTAGCAGCCCGGCACAGCCTGAGGCATTAACTGAGGAGCCAAGCAGTGAATCAACCTGGTTAGCAGAAAGCGAGGATGAAACACATGAAGGTTAAAACCAGAGGTTTTGGCAAAGACAAAAAAATTATTAAAAAGAAGAAGGACGCGCTGGGCCCGGTGAGAAAAAGATTTTGCCGGTTCTGCGCGGATAAATTAGGCAGTATTGATTATAAGGATATTAAGAGATTAGAAGTTTTTATGACTGAGAAGGGTAAAATTAATGCCAGCCGTTTTTCCGGTAATTGCGCTAAGCATCAGAGGAGAATTAAGGAGTTGATTAACAAGGCTAGATTTTTATCCCTGCTTCCTTATACCCGTTAAAATGGACCCCGCACCTTCTAATTATTCCGCTATTAAAGGCATGCGGTTTGATAAATTAAATAAAATAGGGGGGTTCTAAAAGTGACAGTCACAAAAAGCGTGACAGTCACTTTTAGAACCGTCCCCGCGATTTAAAAAAGAAGGTGCGGGATGGAAGTAATTTTAAATCAAGACGTGGAAAAGATTGGCCGGGCAGGCGCGGTAGTTTGGGTTAAAGAGGGGTTTGCCAGGAATTTTCTTTTTCCGCATAACTTAGCTAAGCCGGCTACCTCTAGCAGCCTTAAAAAATTAGAGCAGGACCAACAAGCTCGTTTCGCGCAATCCGCTAAAATTAAAGAAGAGTCGGAGCTAGTTAAACAGCGCTTAAGCGCTCTGGCTTTAACTATTCCGGCGTTAGTTGGAGGTGAAGAAAAGTTATATGGCAGTATTGGCGTTCTGGAGATAGCGGAAGCCTTAAAGGCGGAAGGTTTTTTAATTAACAAGAACATTATTGTTTTGGCTGAACCGATAAAATCTTTGGGAATTTACCAGATACCGGTGAAATTGCATCCGGATGTAATTGCCACGGTTAAACTGTGGGTAGTAAAAAAATAAGGTGACAGTCACAAAAAGCGTGACAGTCACCTTTCCTAAAAAATAGAACCCTGCCTGCCGGCAGGCAGGCGTCCCCGAGATTCTAAATAATATGGCTAAAGACTTAATTTTAGATAAAATCCCCCCCCAAAATCTTGACGCGGAGATGGCGGTGTTAGGGTCGATGCTGCTGGATGAAGAAGCAGTTTCAATTTCCGCCGAAAAATTGGATGCCGCCTGTTTTTACAAAGATACTCACCGCAAGGTTTTTCAGGCAATCGTTAATCTTTATAATGCCAATAAAGCCGTGGATTTAATTACTTTGACTGATGCTTTAAGGATGGATGGCACCTTAGATCAGATCGGCGGGGCAAGCTATCTAACCTCTTTGGCCAATGCCGTTCCCACCGCGGCTAATATTAATCATTATGCCGGAATTGTGGGTGAAAAATATATTTTAAGGACTTTAATTAATAATTCCACCAAAATTATTACTGTTTGCCATGAGAGTGAAGGAAATATCGCTGAAATTGTGGATATCGCTGAGAAGCTTATTTTTGAGGTTAGCGACCGTAAAAATCAAGGCACCTATTTACAGCTTAAAGAAATTATTAAGGAAACCATTGAAACTATTGATAAGCTTTATCAGAATAAGGCGCACGTTACCGGAATACCTACCGGCTATATAGATTTTGACATAAAAACCGCGGGGCTGCAGCCGTCGGATTTAATTATTATTGCCGGCCGGCCTTCCATGGGCAAAAGCGCTTTTGCTTTGGGGATTGCTGAATATGCCGGAGTAATTGAGAAGGTGCCTACGGCGATCTTTAGTTTGGAGATGTCTAAAGAGCAATTGGCGCAGAGAATGCTTTGTTCGCACGCGCGGGTGGACGCGCATAAAGTAAGAACCGGGTATTTGGCGACTAGCGATTGGCCGCGCCTGACCGCGGCCGCCGGAAAACTCTCAGAGGCGCCGATATTTATTGACGATACTCCGGCGATCTCGGTGATGGAGCTGCGCGCCAGGGCCCGGCGCTTAAAATCACACCACGGCATAAAATTGATTATTTTAGATTACATGCAATTAATGCGCGGTTCAGCGATGAACATGGAGAGCAGGCAGCAGGAGATTTCTGAAATTTCGCGTTCTTTAAAAGCTTTGGCCAGAGAGTTAAATGTGCCGGTGATTGCGATTAGCCAGTTATCCCGGGCAGTGGAATCGCGTACCGACCATCGGCCGCAACTTTCAGATTTAAGAGAGTCCGGGGCAATTGAGCAGGACGCGGATGTGGTGGTGTTGATCTTAAGGGAAGAGTATTACAATCCTTCTCCGGATAACCAGGGGGTGGCCGAAGCAATTATTGCCAAACAACGTAATGGCCCGGTGGGGTCTTTAAAGTTAGCTTTTATTAAGGAATTCACCAGATTTGACAATTTATCCCGGGTTGAATAATTAGAAGTGCACAAAAGTGACTGTCACTTTAGTGCTAAGTAAAGTGAGACTAAAGTGACTGGTTAAGCTCAAGTTACTAGTGCAACACCTAGCTTTGGTATAATATACCAAAAGAAAGGAGTTGCGCATGGTTAAATACAAAAGATTGAATCTGGCTGAGCGCGAAGAAATCAGCCGC
>Ga0247841_10006155_pt1 | contig 18789 bp, 15 predicted proteins | sample LaCruzMarch2015__2_FD_192410 | JGI IMG/M metagenome (GOLD analysis project Ga0247841, IMG submission 192410) | Freshwater microbial communities from meromictic Lake La Cruz, Castile-La Mancha, Spain - LaCruzMarch2015_18m | ecosystem: Environmental > Aquatic > Freshwater > Lake | place: Spain... | reverse complement strand
TGAACCGCTCTTTTATCACTCCTTTTGACCGCGAGGATATCGGCCTGTTGGCAAACTCCCTGGACGATGTTACAGACCTTATCCAGTCGGCAGCCGATACCATGGTGCTATACAAGGTAAAAACACCCGGTAAACGCGCCAGGGAACTGGCGGACATCATAGTCCAGATCACCACTGAGGTTGAGAATGTCATGCCCAACCTGCGCAGGCACAATGCCAACCTGGAAAAAATCTTGAATAGCTGCGTAGAGATAAACCGGCTGGAAAACGTAGCCGATACCATTTACCGCACCGCTTTGACTGAACTTTTTGAAGATGATTCCGACATAGCCGACATCATCAAATGGCGCGAGATTTACGAGCACATGGAGAGCGCCACGGATATGTGCGAGGATGTGGCCAACGTGCTGGAAAGCGTCGCCCTCAAGCACGCCTGACCACAGATTTCCCGGCATTATACCGGTTAACAAGCTCGTTTAGCATCCCCCCGGGCCGACTGTGGTTTTCCGCATCTCCAGCCTGTTGCCTTCCTTCAAATCAAAGTCATACCTGACCCCGTCCATCATCTTCTTCATCATGTATATGCCCAATCCGCCCACTTTTCTGTTCTCCAGGTCGGTATCAACATCCGGGAGTGGAACGGAATTCGGGTCAAATGGTTTGCCCCTGTCGCTGATAATAACAACTATCTCGTGACCCTGTAATTCACAGGATATCCGGAAAAAACCGGCCTCACCATGGTAGGCATATTTGATCACGTTGGTGCTGGCCTCATCTACGGCTGTTTCAAGCGGAAACGAGTATTGATCCAAGCCCTGGCTTTCAAGCCATCTCACCACAAATTCAACAATTCGGGGTAAATCGCTTAAAACCGCCTTCTCTATCGTTAGTATATGCCTATCCATATTTTTCCTGATTCAAAAACCAGGCCGAACGTATTTTTGTTGTTATCAGCCTACTGCTGCCGTGGCAGGTGAAATCACTATCTCACTGCCGTTTATTTTCTTCTCAAGGTTAGCCTTCATAGAGTTTATCACCGCCTGGACTTCGGCCATTTTTTTCTCGCCGTCGAATTCAAGGAATATCTCAATATACACATTGGCGCCTGACCTTCGTGAACGGATGCCATGGATAGCCTCATATTCGTCAAAATAGCCGGCTAACTCACGCAGTATGACCAATTGCAGCGACTCTTCCAGTGCACGGTCTAATAAGTCGTACACGGACATGGCGCTGATATTGTAGATGGACTGAACGATGAAGAGCCCGATTAATACCGAGCCCAGCGGGTCAATATATGAGGCCCAGGGCTGATCGCTGAATATGGCGCTCATGGCCAGCGAAGCTATTACCAGGATTGAAGCTATAGTTTTAAAGCGGTACATGCGCCACAGCGATTCCAGCACCGGGGAATATTCCTCCCTGGAAAGGTGATGGTCATGCCGCCACAGCCAGGCGCTGGTCAGCAATGCAACCGCCGAAAAAACTATCGCCAGGTCGAGTCCGCCCGAATGCAGTTCAACGGGGTGCTGGAACCTCTCAATGGTATGGCCGATGACAATAATAAGTGATATGACAAGCACCACCGCCACGATCAAACCTGACACACTTTCCAGCTTGCCGTAACCGTAGTTATAACCCTCGGTGCGGCCGCGGTTCACCTTCCTTATGCTCAGGTAAGACAGGAAAACGGCCGTCACCAGGCCGATATTCTTGAGAATCTCGGATTCCAGGGTCAGGGAATTGGCGATAACGGCAGCGATGATGCCAGTAACCAGTCCGAATATTCCCAGCAGGAGCCCCAGCAATATGGAATTCTCTTTGGCCTTAGCATGGTTAACGGGTTTTGATTTTGTGTGTTTCGGCATGTTATTGTTCTGCATGGCTATTTTCCATCCGTCATGCAGGCAGGCATATTTTGGCATGATTCGGTTATTTATTCAAAAGAGAGGCCTGTAATGGTGACTCAGGCTTATTCCCAAAACACAAGAAGGGAGCTATAATGGGACTTAAATATTAGATATGGGCTTATAACTAAGACAGTATGCTCTTGAAATCAGATTGGCGCTACCATTCAATAACGGTGTCGATGTTGTCGTTGCTGTCACTTGTTTTAGTTGCTTCCTGCACAGTGGCTAAAACGCCGGGTCCTGCCAGCGACAATGCTACCATGCCTGTCGGTGCGGTCCCTGCTACTCTGCTTGACATCAAATCTTTCCGGGCTCAACCCAGGACCATAAAAGACGGCGAGACTACAACACTTGCATGGGATGTCACCGGGGCTTCAACATTGTCAATTGAACCGGTTATCGGTCCTGTTTCTGGAAACACCGGCAGCGTTTCTATTGCTCCTAAGGAAACTACCCTGTACACATTAAAGGTGTCTGACGGCCGACTTGCAACTTCGACTAGATTCCTCGTAATAGTAAAAGCGGCAGATGGCTCAATAATCTGGCCCAATAGCAGCTCTGATAAGGCGACAGCCGAGCAGATATATGAAGGATGGACGTATTATCCAAATAAATACGTGGAATGGAATATTACTGACCGCTATGGAGACCCCTATAGTGAAACGGATACTTGCTGGCACTTAGGATTCATCACTAATAACCACCCCGAATTGATGATGACCGAATTAAGTATCCAAAACAGAGTGGTACTGGCCTTTATGTTACCAGGTGAGAAAGGTGGCTATACAACCAGCATGGACTGCAAACAGCTACCCGAGCTTAAATGGAAATGGAAGATTTATAAGTAACCGGCCTTTACAGGAAACTTATTACTGAAAATGCGACAACGATGCAAACCGATGAATAGTTTTGTGAATAAAGCCGCCTTCGTAATTGTTCTGATGTGCATTGCAGCAGTTTCCCTGTCATGCTTTCTTTTCGACCGCCCGATCGACAACTATAAGAAAGGCAACGAGTATTACAGCCAGAAGCAGTGGGACAAGGCCATTGACGAGTACACGAAGGCGATAAGCATGGACTCCAGCCAGCCCTTTTTCTACATTAACCGCGCATTATCCTATAACCAGATAGGTGAATATGACCTCGCTATTGCGGACTGCGGCAAGGCCATAGGTAAAAAACCCAATATCGCGTTAGCGTATACCACTCGCGCCTCCGCATATAACGAAAAAGGCCTTTACCTGCTGGCGCTCGCCGATTCGGAGAAAGCTATTGAGCTAAACCCCAAATATGCACTGAGCTACATTAATAAAGGATGGGCGCTTTATGGATTGGGCAGATACAGGGACTCGGTAACCGCCTGCAGCGCAGGTATCCAGATCGAACCCGAAAGGGCCATGGCTTACATATTCAGGTCTATGAACTATAACGAGATGGGCAAGTATGAGCTTGCACTGGAAGATTGCAATAAAGCTATCAAGCTTGATCCAACACTGCCGCTGGCATATGTTAACCGGGCATGGGTATATAACCAGACCGGTGGATTTGAACTGGCCATACAGGACTGCACAAAGGCTATCAGCCTGGATCCCCGGGTTGCCATGGCCTATGTCAACCGTGCCTGGGCGCAGACAGCCAGGGGAAACTACGACCTGGCCATCGCGGACTGTGATATAGTTATTAAACTCAATACCAACCTGCCCGCAAACTACACACAGCGCGCCTGGGCATATTTTGAGAAATATCCCTATGATAATACCAGGGATTGGTGGAAAATGGGGATGGATGACTGTAATAAGTCCATTGAATTAAACCCCAAATCTACTTTAGCTTATAACATGCGGTCACGCGGTTATATCCTCAAAGAAGAGTACCGCCTTGCGATTGCCGATGCCACCAGGGCAATTGACCTGAGTCCTGAATTTGCAATTCCATACGTTACGCGTGCCTGGGCCTACAACAATTTACAGCAATTCGACCTGGCAATAGCCGACTGTGATACTGCTATATCCTTAAATCCCAAGCTTTCATCAGCGTGGGCCAACCGGGCCTGGGCCTATAATGGCAAGGGCATATACGAAAAAGCGCTGGCTGATATAAACGAGGCCATACGGCTTCAATACGATTTTGCCTGGGCTTATTTTACGCGCGCTCTAATCCACAAGAATATGAATAATATCGATAAGATGAAATCCGACATTGAGCTTTGTCTGGAATACACCACCGACCCCAAGCTTATCGAGGCAGCAAGAGCGCTCTACGGCACACCATAGCCGTTTTTTTGTACGAGGGACAGAATCATCACCTAATCTGCTTTAATTTGGCGATTTCTAACCGAATAGTCAGCCAGAGGTCAGTCCCGGTTACCGGCAGGTACCAGTCGCACGTATCGTCCCACTGGCTGACCGGTCCCCAGCAGAAAAATGTTATACCATCGAGATTCGTTATTGCCGCTGAATTATCGACGTCGCGCTTAAGACTATCGGTAGTCGGCCTCTGAAATATTTTTGTGTATTGAAATGCTGCTAAAGACACCCAGACCTTAACGTCAGGTGCTTTCTGCTTAATCGTATCCACAAAATATGGCGCCGCGTCTGCTATCACTGTTGGCCATTGCAGCTTTCCTTGATCAAGGTAATTGGAGTACAGGTTCAGCGAAATAATATCCGCAATTTTGTTGCCCAGCAATACGCTGACGTGTGAAGGCATCTTCCCAACATCCCAGCCATACATACGGACGTGTATCGGCCTTGTAGGATCAGCCTCGAGCACATCGGCCTTTGACTGTTTAATCTGTTGAATCGTAATCATGCTTTCAGGCCAATCCGAATTCTTTAAGCCTGCGCCGCTGGGCAGGTTTTCCCCGAACTCATTGCAGATGTCCCATGCATATACAGCAGGATGACTTTTGAGCGCCCTGATCCATGCCTGGACACGGTCCTTCTGCCACACCGGCCTTTTACCCGTAGGCAGATGATCCCAGTCATCATCCGTAAAACCCCAGGCCCTGGCGCTGAAACCACCGTCCATCACCACTTTCAGCCCCGCTTTATGGGCTTTATCCAGAAAGACTATTGCCCTATCCACACCATCTTCCATACCCCATTCGGTGGCAAGAATATCGATGCCGGCCTTTTTCATACCATCGAAATCTTCCTGCGGCAGGTCAATTGCCACCCCTTTCATGCCAAACACCGTTTTAAGCGCGGGATCCGGTGATGGTGTGTCCTGAGCCTGCTGCTGCACCGGCGGAGTTTGCGCCGGCACTGTGGCTATACAACCGCTAATAAATAATGCTGCAAACAGTACCGTTAAAAGCCTGCAATATCTCAAGATACGTTCTCCTTTCAACATTCCACTATCATAATAAAATATACATGCATAAAAGAGAAATTACTCGTAATTTGACCGGGGGACGTCCAGGTCTTATGATAGAAATGTGAACAACCGTAAAGTATTGTTGATCAATCTCGTTTTATGCTTCAGCCTGTTGGCTTCTATCAACTGTTCTTCGGCGCCGGTTAACACCGGGATAATTCCTGCCACTACCCCGGCGAACCAACCGCCACACGTCAGGAAACTGACAACTCCGGCATATGCGGGAGGCGGCGGGGTAATTTTCGTACTCGATCAAATCAATGATAGTATACCGCAGGGGACATTGGACAAGGTCATCAGCCTGTTCGCTGAAAACAACGCTCCGCTTAACGTTGCTGTGAAGCCTTCCAGCCCGGGGAATACACTCGACGCGACTGTAAAGGAATTGACGTATTTTGCAGACGCGGGCATTGTCGATATAAGCGTTGATGGTACCTCCACGGAATGGTTGAAATTCCAGACCCCTACTGCGAGCCAGAAGTACAGCAGCCTGGTTGCCAGTCTCCTGAACGCGCGCGAGCAGGTCAAGTATGCCATCGGGTCGCCATCGTCCGCATGCATTTTACCCGCGGACGCCGTTAACGAAGCTAATTATTTGGCGCTACAGGAGAGCGGTTTCAAGGTCCTGTGCTCCCCGGATGCGAACACTCTCTCTCCTTCGATTAAACCTGTTTCATGGTCTGGTGAACTGGCCTCCAATGGCCTCTACCGTTTACCCATAATCGAACCCACCAATTTTGCACAGGGACCAGATGCTGCGCCCGAATTGATTGATACGATCAAAAAGAATATCAGCAATATGGGTATAGCGGTAATAGAGATACCGCTTATATCAGTTTTAGACGGCAATAACAAAACCGATGATGCAAAGCTTATCCAGTTGGCAAACCTTATTAAATCCTGTCGGAGGATGGGCGATATAACTACCCTCGAGAATTGGTACAACTATATTATCGGCTGTCCTCCTGATGCCACGGGAGTAAAGCGGCCTTTGCCGCCGTATAATGGTGGACCTATCATCATTTTCAGGCTGGATGACGTATCGAAGGGGTATCGGGAAGAGGCGGCGCAGGAGATAATCAAGCTTTTCCAGAGAAACGGGGTTCCGTTGGACTGCGGTGTGGTTTCCAATGTTGGCGGCACCGATTCATATGAGATACCATGGCTAAAAAAATATGTCGATGAGAATGCGGTGGGTATCAGTGTTCATGGTTATGACTGGACTTTCTATCAACTGGATATTTCGAAAAAATACCTTGAACGTATAGAAGATAATACATGTATTAACGTAAACGTTGCTAAGGCTGAGGCTGAAAAAGCCAAGTTATCCTATGATGACCTGAAATTCAAGCTCGTGCAGGCGCGCTGTAAATTCCTCAAATTCTTCGGCATTATGCCCGTGTCATTTACCGTTCCCACCGATTTTTATGACGAACTGGGTTACAAGGCAATCCAGGATGCCGGGTATAAAGTCTTTTCGGTACATAAATCGGTTGAGCCGTGCCCGTCAACGGAACCTGTGGATTACAATTGCCGCATCGATCTCACCAAGGGTATGTACAGGATCCCCACCGCGTCTGACCTGTGCAACTGGTACGAATGCAAATGGACTGATGTCATCAACATAGATAAGCCCATGGCCCAAAAGGATTACTGCATTTACATTGATGCCTGGGGCGAATCTATTGAATATAACGACTATGGAATTACTATCTGTAGCACCATGAGCGCACTGGGAGTTGTAGCCATAGGACTCCATCCTGATTGCTTTATCGATAAATATGGAAAACCGGATATGGCCAAGCTTGAAAAAGTGGAAACCATAGTAAAGTGGTTCAAATCATTCGCCACTATAATGACGTTTGAACAGTGGTACCGGTACAGGACGGGGGAGAAATAGCTTCAATCGGGATAAATGAGGCGGTTATTCGCGCTTTTTATACCAGTCAATATACTTCTGCAAGCCTGTTTTCAGACCTGTGACAGGTTTATACCCAAGCAAAGTCTCAGCTTTTGCAGTGTCAGCTACGCGGTTAAACACTTCGATCTCCAACGACCGTTGTCGATCGTAATTTACATACGTTGTATTGATCCGCCCTTTCAAATTCAGCGAAGTAAGCACCATATCAGCCAGCGTATTGATGGATACACCTTTACCTGTGCCGAAGTTTAATACCTGGTTGACACCTTCATGCATAATACCTGCCAGTAATGACATATGAACACTGTCCTGCACGTAAGTGAAATCACGGGTCTGGTTCCCGTCACCGTAAATATTGAGTTCCTGGCCTGCCAGCGCCCTGTTTACAAAGCGGGAGAGCACAAACCGGCCGTCTTGCCGCGGTCCGTAGGAATTAAAATAACGCAGCGCGGTATATTCAAGGCCAAATTTCTGATAGTACGCCATGCAAAAATGTTCGCCGATCAACTTGGTCAAGGCATAGGTGGACCTGGGATTAAACGGCCCTTCCTCTACCATTGGTTTCAACGAATCACCGTAAACTTCAGAGGATGATGCAAAGATAAAGCGTTTTACCTTGTTTTTAGCGGCTAATGCAATGACATTAGAAGTGCCCACCACTTCAACGTTGAGCAGGTTGACCGGTTCGTCCTGCGTTTCTTCAACCCCGACCACCGCGGCAAGGTGAAACACCATATCCTGGTCTTTAAAATGAGGCGCAATGCCACGAACACTTAACACATCCTCTTTATAGACAATCAAGTTATTGTGCCCGGAAAGGCGTTCAATCTTATTTCCACAAAGCATGGTATCTATCACAGATACACGCGCGCCAAGCTCAAGGAGCATCTCAACTAAATGAGACCCGATAAATCCAGCGCCCCCGGTGACCAGCACTTTCAAACCTTTGTATTTATTTAAAGTATCTTTCATATTCCTCTTTATTCAAACAAACACTGAATCCCATGTAATTATATATTAAAATAGGACGGGTATTAGCGCCCCGTCTATTTAGCAGGTTTCTGCGGAATTTGCAGGATTGAACTTGCAGCCGCCGGACGCTGCGAAAATGTGGCATCGCCTATTCTGGTAACCCTTTCCCTCTTCAGATAAGTCCCCCCAGCCAAAATTATATCGATTAAAGCTATGATCATGGTGAAATCCAGGAACTGCTTGTAACCTACAATGAAAAGGGGTGCATATATTGCCAGCTTCAAATCGTCATCGGCAACCAGTATGGCAAGTATGGACACCATTATTTGCAGAGTACAGAAAAGGGCGAAAGCGAGCACAAGTGTCATCCACTCGCCATCTAAAAGCATTAAAATTGACGTTACCATAACAATAAGGCTGGCGAATGGGACCAGCGTCATGGATAACAACATGTAAGGAAAGGTCAGTTTGCTCATTATTCCAAACCTGGGGTTGAAAAAGGCATCCCTGTGTTTCCAAAAATTCTGAAAATCACCGCGGAACCAGCTTAGCCTTTGCCTGTAGATATCGCGTAAGGTTTCCGGGGCCTCTGTATAACAAACAGCCTCGTTGCTGCCATGAAGTATCTGGTGTGACTTCAGCAATTTGATGGTTATATCAAAATCCTCAAGCAGATAATCCGGGTCGTAATTTCCTGCTTCCTGTAAAGCGGTCTTGCGGAATGCGCTAAAGGCGCCCGAAGCCACGGTTAACGAGCCGAAATTTTCAAACGCCCTCCGCACGATTTGTATCTGAACGATATATTCCAGGGCTTGCAGTTTAGTCAACAGGTTGGTCCGATTGAATACCTTGAGATTGCCAGCCACACCGGCAACTTCCGGATTTTCAAAACCCCTGACTATCTCACTCAAGGCCGCCCTCGCAATCATGCTGTCGGCATCCACCGTTATGATTATTTCACCAGATGATACTGCAATCCCTGTGTTTAAAGCTGCAAATTTCCCGCCATTCGGCCGCTTCACAACCTTAACGCCACGGTGAGTGAACTCTGAAGCTATTTCATAGGTGTTATCCTTTGAACCGTCGTCCACCACGATAATTTCTTTATCCGGGTATTCTGCTTCAATCAGGGTCTCTATTGTCCTGGCCACTACCTTTTCCTCATTATAAGCAGGAACTATGATACTGATCCTCGGTTGGTAACTGCTCGGTGTAAATACCTCCTTTCGTTCCTTAAGCTTGTGAAAAATAGCCAGTGGAACGGTTAGGAAGTTCACGAGCATAGTAAATATCAGGGAAACCAGCAGGACGTGTACTAAAAGCGAGACTTCGATATTCCAAAGAGTCACAATAAAAACCAAAAATATTACAATAATGATAAAAAGAAGGGAGGTCATATTTTGCCAGGGACTTGGGTTCGGTTCCCGTACCTTTTTGCCTTTTATCAACCTCGAAACGAAATGAAAGACTATAATGGCGACCAGCGCACCTAAACCTATCCAGATGGATTCAACGGGCATGAAATAAAATATGCCCAGCAGCAATATCAGGAATAACGCCGCAACAACAAAAATAGCTATATTTTTCATGTGTTGCCAGTCAAGGATAGCGTATTTAGTACACGCATGTAATATCTACAGTCAGTAAAATTCACGTGAGCTTTCCCAGATCCTGCTGATCAAAGATATCGATCCTTTGCTGCAGAGCGAACTGTTTTGCCTGCTCACTAACCTGCGGAAGACCAAAAAATACTTTGTTGCGTATGCCTGCATCAAAAGCCGCAGCATCAAATTTCGAAATCTCGTCTAACCCTACCGGTTGACCGGTGGCGCTGCTGGCAATACCGATGGCGATCGTAGGCACTACGATTTTATCGTCTTTACGTGCAAAAATATCAAAGACGTGTTCAACACCGGATTTACCCAGTATGAGCGCCCTCTCATAAACCTCATAACCGCGGTTGCGCAGAAATTTCACCACCGCCGTCCTGGCGCTCCCTGATGCAGATGCCGTTTGGTTTTCAATCGCTTCTACCCTGCTTTGCATACCAATCCTGGAACTGTCAAGGTGCATTAAGTCTGCGACTACTGCTGCCAGGGTTTTAGCTTCATATGCCCTGATCATCTGCCTGCCGGCAAAATTCATAGCTTCCGGATTCAGCTTGGGTATTGCGATAACCACTTTATAATTAATACCGATATCATAGGCGCGTGTATCGAACCTGAACAAAGATTCCAAACCCACTTCCGGTTCGCCCGTAGCGGCCACCAGGATACCTATTCCAAAGTAGATTTTAGTAATTATGTCATCCCTGATAGCCAAAACATCCACTGTATGTACTGCTCCGGAACGGCCGGTTAACTGGGCCAATTCATGCACCTGGTAGCCCTGGTTTTTAAGAAAATCCACCAGTTGGTTTTTCGGTTTCATCTGAAACTCCAGCCAGTCCTTTTTATCCGGGCTGAACCGGTAGGAAAAAGTCTCCACCTCCTTCAGTTCTTCCACATTCCATATTTTGCGGCTCTTCATGTTACGCCACTTTATAATCGGTGTCGTGAATACCTCATTGCATTCCTGGCACCTGTAGTGTATCCCCACGTTGCGGTAATCTGTGCCGATTAAGCGCAAATCCTTTCGGCATTTGGGACATACATAGCGGCTTTCCTGCTTGAAGTCCCTGTCCAATCCAACATAACCACAGGAAAAATGTTCTACCAGTTGCCCTTTGACAATGTTGGCTGAATCACAGCGCGGGCAGCGCTCCGTAGGTACGAGTTGAAATAAACCGTCTGGATCGGTGTAAAACTTTTCAAAAAGCTGCTTAATCAGGATGCCGTTGTCAGCCAGCGTTTCAAGTATATTAATAGTATCCTGTTCAGACGTATCTATCAGGCTGCTGACCGCTGGAAATGCATAGCCTATCTTGTAACTGAAATCTATCACAGGTGTGATATCAGGAAGTTTGCCGCTGACCAACGCATCAACCAGTTTGATAACTCGCGAATCGCTTAATATTGCAGCCCCAACATCATCATCTTTCGCCGGCGGCTGTAACCTGCCGGGCATAGCCGGTTGCTGCAACGGTACAGGAACCACCGGTCCCTTAACTTTTTTCTGTAAATCTCTTCCCAGAGGCGGTACAACGGTTGGCGCGGGTTCATGACTTTGCGGTGCAACCCGTTGGGGATTATTGACCGCTGCTTGAGGATGAACCTGTTGTAACGTATCCATAGAAATCTGTGGTCCGCCCGGCCGAACGGTTACCATCGGCGCCTGGCCATACGTCTGCTGGGCCGGTGTCGACGATGGTTGCGAGTATACCTCCTGTACAGCAGGCGCCGGGGTTGCAAATGGGACATCGGGTTTAACCTGATCTGTGGACCTCCGGTCATATGATTGCTGAATGGGTTCTGACTGTGACTGGATCCGGGCTGCAGGTTGGGCAGGAGGCGCTGATGGCGGATTACCGGCGCCTTGCGGTGCGATGGGAGCTTTTTGAATGGGTTCTGCTGTTTCAATCGGCGGAGCTACTGTCCCTGGTCGCGGCGGAGTTTGCACAAACGGCTGTGGCTCGGGTAGAACCTCGGCAACTTGCACTTGTGGCTGAACCGCCGGTTGATCAGCAGGCTTATCCTGTTCTTCATCCGATTCCGGCCTCCTCAGCATCGACTTGATACGTGCGAGCAATTCACGGGGACTGACAGGTTTGTGTAAATACAAATCAAAGCCTAATTCCTCTACCCTGGCCCATGCATCTGAATCGGGTATGGTACCCAGCAATACGATCAATACTCCCGATTGCTGCCTCACCTTCAGGCAAGCCTCATAGCCGCTGACATCGGTGAGTTCATCATCAATTACAACTATTTTATACTTGTTCTTATCAAGTATGATAAGCGCTTCAAGACATCCCGACGTGCCCACCGCATCAAGTCCGCTTTGCTGCATAATCTCGAGGTTTTTTTCCTTGAGTACGGGGTCGCTTGAAATAAAGAGTACCTTACTCATATCCGGTCCCTCACAATAACACCAGGTAATACCCTGTGAAATAATATGTATCTTACACCGTTATCCCTGAACATATTTATATCCGTCATCTTCTTTCAATAGTATCTTAGGGTTTCCGGGATCATCCTCCAATTTCCCCCCCAGGCGATGCATATATTCCTGCAGATAAGAGGTGCTGCCAATATACTCCTTACCCCAGATCCGGCTAATTATATCATTAGCTGAAATGACCTGCCCGGAGGCTACAGCCAGATGCTTTAACAAATTCAATTCTGTGCTGGTCAATTTCATTATATTGCCATCTTTATAAACAGCGTCCTTTGCGAAGTCGATAACTATGCGATTGGCTGCTGATTTATTCCTGACCCTGAGTGAATCAGACTGATCCGCGTAATCCTGTTTTTTCACTACTGACGATATCTTTTGCCGGTGATGCAATACGGCCCTGATACGCGCCAGCAATTCCCTGTGGCTGAAGGGTTTCACAATGTAATCATCCGCACCCATCTCCAGACCTCTGACCTTGTCCGTCTCCTCGCCACGAACGGTTAATAAAATAACAGGTGTATTACTATAACTGCGCATCTCTTTGAGAACCCTCATACCGTCCATATCCGGCAGGCCCAGGTCCAGCAACACCAAATCAGGAAGCTCTGATTTCATCATAGTGAGTCCTTCAGCACCATTGATTGCCTGGATTATTTGGGCTTCAGACCAGTGTATTTCAAATATCAGGCACGTAATTTCACGTATATCTGCATTATCTTCTATGAGAAGTATCTTTACTCGTTCAGACATAAAACTGCGTTTCCTACTATTTCTCTCCTAAAGGCAGGGAAAACGAAAAGGTACTGCCGCCGCCGAGCTCGCTCTGTACCCAGATTGAGCCGCCATGCAATTCCACGATCTGCTTGCAGATCGCTAATCCAAGGCCGAGACCGGGTGTCCCTGACCTGTCAGTAGACGGATGGTAATATGGGACAAAAAGTTTCTTTTTTTCCTCATTCGGGATACCGGGTCCGCTATCCTGCACATTCACTACTAATCTTCCCCCATCCTTGCAGGCCCTTAAGTTAATTGCACCGCCCTCAGGTGTAAACTTGATTGCATTAGACAACAGATTTAGCAGCACCTGCTCAATCCTCTGATCATCTGCATGTATCTTAATGTATGGGGTAACATCCAGATTCAGGGTCTGGTTCTTTTGCTTCACCAGGGATAAAACCTGGTCAGCCACTTCCGCCGCCAACCGGGAAAAGTCGAATTCCTTTTTACTTATCCCAAAGGTTTCTTCTTTACTTTTGGATAGGTTTATAAGCTCGCTCAACCTGTTTTGCAGACTGGCGGCGCTGCGAGATATATTTTGCGCCATTCTTAATAATGTCGATTCCTGTTTGTTCTCCAGCTCTTCAATCAGCAGGCCGGTAGATGCGATAATCGCCGTCAGGGGCGTTTTCAGCTCATGACTTAGCGCGCTTAAAAACAGATGGGTATGCGTAATCTCATCCTGCTGCCTGCCTATCTCTGCTTCCTTATGATCGAGGCTGGCACGGCTACACACATCAGAAATACATGAACATATAGCTGACATCAACTTAATTTCGTTCAATTTGAAGAAACTCGCTTTTGTCGAAAGGCCACCGACCATTCCGACTAATCTACCGAATGAAATCACAGGAGCAGCCACCAGTGAGCGAAAACCAGCTTTAGCCGCGGCATCCCAATTGAGATTCTGATCGCTACTTACATCTTCGCAGGATATCGTTTTCCTGTCTAATGCAACTTTGCCTATAGCATCCGTACCGACCTGTACAGATTCCAAATCATTTAGCAGCGACTCTGGCAAGCCATGCTGTACAACCAGTACCAGGGAATTTGTGGGAGCATTAAATTTCTGTATCCAGCAGGCATCAAGCTCAATGACATTACCCATTTCCCACAGGACGCTATCCAGGATGTCCTTGTCTGCAAGAACACCGGATACAACATCAGAAATATCCGACAATAAGTATAGATATTTGTTCGTTTGCTGCCCTGCTTGCTGCATACTCATTCAGCTTCAATTATACCCAATGTTGTAAATATGTCAATTATGCCAATGTATATTTTTCAAGTAAATTTTATTCGGCCATATGTATTTAGTTTCAGTTATTCATGCTCAAACCATTCTTTTGACACGGCTTTATCTCACGGCTAAACTATACGTAATTAATTGAATGATAAATAGAGTTATAGCGGGAGAGTATCATAATGCCGCGTGCCGAATTGACAGTTGACGATTTACGGAACCTTGAGAGCCGGATAAAAGACAAATCAGCCGAAATAGGGATAGTCGGGCTGGGTTACGTGGGATTGCCCCTGGCACTGGCCTTTGCCGAGGCAGGATTCAGTGTAACCGGCATCGATTCTGACAAGGGACGTGTTAACAAGATTATCCGTGGTACCTCCTATCTGCTTGATATAGAATCAACCCGCTTAAAAAAGGCCATTACCAGCGGGCGGTTGAAAGCAACAACCAGCCAATCAATCCTGCGCCGGGTGGATACCATCATTATCTGTGTGCCTACCCCCTTGACCAAAACCAAGGAACCTGACCTGACCTACATAGTAAGCGCCACCAATGATATCGCCCGTTATTTGCGACTGGGACATCTCGTAATACTGGAAAGTACCACCTATCCCGGGACCACACGTGAAATCGTGCTGCCTTTGCTGGAATCGACCGGACTCAGGGTGGGAGTCGATTACTTCCTGACCTTCTCACCCGAACGCATCGATCCCGGCAGCAAGAAATTCACCATCCGGAACACGCCCAAGGTGGTGGGCGGCATGGAACCCAAATCAACCAAACTTGCGGCACTGCTCTACGGGCACGTTTCGGATAAGGTACTGGAGGTTTCCACTCCCGAGGTCGCCGAGATGGACAAGGTATTTGAAAACGTTTTCCGCAGCGTCAACATCGCCCTGGTCAACGAACTCGCCAAGCTATGTGAAAAAATGAACATAAACGTATGGGAGGTCATCAAGTGTGCTTCGAGCAAACCTTTCGGTTATATGCCTTTTTATCCCGGACCGGGCGTGGGGGGGCATTGCATACCGTTAGACCCTTACTATCTTGCCAGCAAAGCCAGGGAATATTTATTTCACACCAGGTTCATCGAGCTTGCCGCGGAAATCAATGAGACTATGCCTGAATACATAGTCGAGCGTATCATTGATACACTTAATACCAGCAGCAAAAGCGTTAAAGGTTCCAGGGTCTTGATATTGGGAGTGGCCTATAAAAAAGACATCGAAGATATCAGGGAATCGCCGGCTTTGCATGTCATCGAATTGCTCCTTGAGAAAAAAGCCAGGGTGGATTACCACGATCCATATATAATTGAGGTTAAAGAGGGGAACCTTAAGCTACGCTCGATTAAGCTCGAAAATAAAAGTATAAGCTTTTATGATTGCGTTGTCATCGTGACAGATCACAGTTGCTACGACTTGCAGACTATTGTCAAGGACGCAAAGCTTGTTTTCGATACGCGCGGCTGCACGGTGGGCATAAAAGCTGATAACATTATCCGCCTGGGTGAATGATTCATTATTAAGGCCGGCGGGACCTGAGCAACGGCGATGGTGGTGCTATGATTTGGGATTGCTTCGTCGCTGCGCTCCTCGCAAAGACAGTCGCAAAAATGTCATTGCGAGCCCGAAGGGCGCGGCAATCTGTCCGTCAGTGAGGTTATGTCCTGGGATTGCTTCGTCGCCGCGCTCCGCGCAAAGACAGTCGCAAAAATGTCATTGCGAGCCCGAAGGGCGCGGCAATCTGTCCGTCAGTGAGGTTATGTCCTGGGATTGCTTCGTCGCTGCGCTCCGCGCAATGATGAGGTAAGTGATGGCTCCGCGCAAAGACCTATTTCCGGAACTTGCTTATCCGTTTGTCGGTTATCGACTCGACCAACCAGGGAAACAGCCTCTTCATATTGTAGGTGAACCTGGTCCCTGAGCCGGGCAAAATCATAAATTCCCCCTTTGCCATGGCATCGATGACCGCCTTTGCCACTTCCCCTGCTGTCATGACTTTCGCCGTTGCTGAGACGGCCTTCGTCTCCTCAGGCTTAATTCTGCCTGCCCTTTCCAACATGGGGGTATCCACGTCGGGCGGACAAAGAACCGATACAGTGACATCAAATCGCTTGAGTTCACTGCGCAAAGCTTCAGAGAACCCTATGACGGCAAACTTGGAAGCGCTATAGGCGGTCATGCCGAAGATGCCGATATAGCCGGCCACCGACGAAACGTTGACTATATAGCCGCAGGTTTGTTTTAAATACGGCAACAGGTTTGAGACGGTATTCCAGGTACCATAGAGGTTCACCCGCATTATCTCGTCATACTTTTCAAAGGGTATATCCTCGAATTTCTGTGGAAAAGAAACGCCCGCGCTGTTGATTAAAATATCAGGTGGGCCGAATTCCTTGACTGCGCTTGCCAGAGAATCCGCAACCCTGTCTTTGTCGGACACGTCCAATTGAACGGTAGAAAAACGCTGCTTTTCCGACACTCGTTTTGCCTCAATTTGCTTGATGGCAATTTCAAGCTGGCCGGAACGCCTGGCCATTATCAGCACGTTTGCTCCCCTGGCAGACAGCATCTCGGCACAGGCCAGGCCGATACCGCTGGAACCACCTGTGATATAAGCCGTTTTACCCGTGAAATCTGTTATTTTCATAATTGTCGCCTCCTCTTTAAGCAAATCGGCAATCCCGCCGAACACAGAATTGCCGATATCACTTACTTATCCCTGAATTGGATCCTCAGCCAAGGTCGACTAAATTCTTCATCCCGGCACGCAGGCGGGAGAGCTGGATGAAATGCGTGGGGTTGATGAAAAGCTCGGTGAGGTTGGCGATTTCGTCTATGGTCGCGCCTTTCTTCAGCATATAAAGCAGGTACTGGAAGGAGTCCTTGCCGCCGTAGCCCACGTGCTGGGCGCCCAGGAACTTCCTGGTTTTGGCGTCGTAGATAATCTTCTGGTATCCCGACAGGTCGGTCCACTGGTGGGCGAATTCCATGGTGCCTTCGCACAGCGGCAGCGGCAGCCAGTTCTTGTAGCCCTGTATGGGCATTTTAACCACGAAAACCTGGTCCAGCTTCTCCTTGGCCTCTTTCTCGGTCATGCCAACCCAGGTAGTCTCGTAGAAAGTATGCACTGTGTCGGCGAAAAGGTCGGTTTCAAATTCTGCGGGATCTCCCAGTATATTCTTGGAGGCCAGCATACCACCCTGACGGGCCTTCCACATCTCCATGACACCGCCCGTGATGTCGCCGCTGGCATAGATGCCGGGCACATTTGTGGCCATATGCTTATCAATGATAATCTCTTTCTTGGGTCCGGTCCTGACGCCCAGCGGGGTCACAAGCTCCGACCGCGGCGTGCAGCCGGTGCCCAGGTAAACGAGGTCGGCCTTGATGACCTTTTCCCTGCCATCTTTGCCTTTAACGGTGACCGATTTCACGGAGCCGTTGCCATTGATCGAAGTCAGTGTAGTTTCATCCAGCACGGGCAAACCCCTGATTTTCATCATGCGCAGCGTGTAATCACGCACGTCGTCGTCAATGGGGAACTGGCTGAGCGCGGGGGCCATCTCAACTACCGTTGTATTGCAGCCGACAGCGTTGAAAAAGCAGGCCCAGGGCAGTCCGCTCTTGGAGGCACCCACCACGACCACATCTTTGGGCTCATAGTCCAGCTCAAGGAAATTGGCGTAGGTGTAAACGCCTTTGAGGTCCTTACCCGGGACATTAGGCACGGACGGCCCGGCGCCGGCGGCCACGATGATATTCTTGGTCTTAAACTCGCCTTTGCCGTCAACTTTGACCGTGTGGGGATCTATGACGGATGCACGCTGGTTGAGCAGGAATTGCAACTTGAGCTGTTCCTTGCTCTGGTGGAACATGAAATCGAAGACATACTCGCGCCCGATGATATAATCACGCAATATGGGGAGTATCTCAACCTTACCGTTCTTGCGAGGGAATTTGGGCCAGTATTCCTTCTTGTCCCAGATGCGCGCCTTGTCCAATTCAACCGCTATCTCGTAGAGGTAGTGGTGCAAAACGCAGGCGTTCTTGCAGCACTTACCGCCCAGGTGGTTGTCCATCTCGATAGTAAGCTGGTTGCCGCCCATCGCACGGAAATAAGATGAGCCGAACCGTCCCGAGGCGCCGCCGCCGATAAAAATGGCATCCCACTCCTTAGTAGTTGCATCGTAATTGTCGTAAGGTCTTCTGTCGTCATAAAAAGTAGTCATTTCTTACTCCTGTAGCTAAATCGATTACCCGGTCAGTCCTTCAGGACATGGGTGACGGTGCGGATACAGTCCAGCTTGTTGCAGGTATTTTCCATTTTTTCACCGTCACGGAAGGCCAGGCCAAAGTTGTCCTTGTTCAGCTTGACCTTGCAGACAAAGCATTTGAGCTTCCCCGCCACCAGGTTGTCCCAAATACCCAGGTATTGCAGGTGGTCCTTGATCTCTGTTTGATATGATTGCAGACGCATTTTTTGCCTCCCGTTAAATTTGCAATATCATTCCCTGTTACTTTACGAAG
>Ga0247841_10006154_pt1 | contig 18796 bp, 16 predicted proteins | sample LaCruzMarch2015__2_FD_192410 | JGI IMG/M metagenome (GOLD analysis project Ga0247841, IMG submission 192410) | Freshwater microbial communities from meromictic Lake La Cruz, Castile-La Mancha, Spain - LaCruzMarch2015_18m | ecosystem: Environmental > Aquatic > Freshwater > Lake | place: Spain... | reverse complement strand
AAGGCTTGGACTCATCTGCGAGGGTATGTGTTGCCAGATATTAATTAAAGATTCCATAGTTTAAATATCCTAATTCAAGAAGTTAGTAAGTCTCGCCTTTCAAATCTTCAATATATAGCTCAGCGATGTGTATCGCATTGGCTCCATCGCCTGCGGCAGTGATCACCTGACGGAAAAGTTTCACCCGGCAGTCTCCGGCTGCAAAAATTCCGGCGGCGCTTGTTTTTAAATTCTCATCAGTCTTAATAAATCCGGTTTGATCTAATTCCAGGAGTCCCCGGAAAATATCGGTGTGGGGAAGGCGGCCGACAAAAATGAAAACGCCTTCGGCTGCAATTTCGCTTATTTTTCCGGAATGGACATCGGCAATCTTTACTCCGGTGACAAAATCTCCGCCGGCAACTTCCGTCAGTATCGCATTCCAGATAAATTCAATTTTCTTTTCGGCAAATGCCCGCTTTTGTAAGATTGCTGCCGCACGCAGCCTGTCGCGGCGATGGATGACCGTGACTTTTTTGGCAAAGTGAGTCAAGAAGAGAGCTTCCTGAATCGCCGTATCGCCACCACCGACAACAATTACATCCATATCGCGGTAAAATGGCCCGTCGCAGGTTGCACAGTAGGAAACACCTTTCCCCGCAAATTCAGTCTCCCCAAGCGCTCCCAGATTACGCCAATGCGCTCCGGTTGCCGCGATTATGCTCAAAGTTTTAATATCGGTTTCTCCGACGGTAACATCCCAGATAACGGGAGAGGAATTATTTCTTTTGATTGCCAGGACATCTTTAGCCATTACTTCCAGATTGAATTTCAGCGCTTGTTTTTTGAAAAGCTGCATCAGATCAAAGCCATTGATACCTTCAGGAATACCCGGATAGTTTTCGATCAGGTCGGTAATAGTTATCTGGCTAACAGTAGAAGCGCCTTCGACAAGCAGAGTTTTTAGGCCGGCACGGGCCGCGTAAATGCCGGCGCTATAGCCTGCCGGCCCGCCACCGATGATAATTATATCGTAATCATATTGAGGTAATTTTGCCGTCCCCATTGAAAAAGTCTCCCTGAATATTTTGTTTTTGACTTTAATCAGGATAAAGCTTTTTTGTAAAGTCAAAATTTAGAGTAAAAAATTGTTTTTATGTCTTTGACATACTGAAATATTGAGCTTATACTTCAGTAAATTTTGCTAAAATACAGAAATTAAATAAGGGGGGAGAGTAATATGCGCGTATTTAAAAATGCTGATTTTATTTCCTGTGAGGATAATAATCGTATCTTCAAATACCTTGTGGAGAAAGACGGAAAAATAATTTTCACCGGCGATCAATTACCGGAGGTTTATGCCGGGGTTGAACAGGTAGATTTAAAAAACCGCTTCGTCGTTCCCGCCTTTGCCGATACCCACATGCACTTTGCCTCCTTTGCCCTTTTCAATTCCAGCCTTGATTGCAGAGATGTGCGTGATTTTTCTGAACTAGGCGAAAAGATAAGCAAATACATTGCTCTGGGTAAAAAAGAAAAAGTAATCCTTGGCTTTGGTTGTTCCGCTCACACAGTAAATGAAAAAAGACTCCCCGAAAGAAGTGATCTCGATAAGATCACAAATCAGCCGCTCATGATTGTAAAATATGACGGTCATGCATCCGTCGGTAATACCGCGATGATCAACAAACTACCAGCGGCTATTCTTGCTGATCCCGGATTTGACAAGGCCACAGGATGGTTTTATCTTAACGCTTTTTATCGGGCGGTCAACAGCATTTCACAATCTATATCACTTCCGGCTCTTTTCAAAAATATGATTGCCGGAAGCGACAATCTTGCTCGCAAAGGCATTTCGCTTATACATACATCGGAAGGGGTTGGCTTTCCGCTGGATTTAGACGTAGATATAATGCGGTTTGCCAATCGGGGATTACCTCAAAAGTTTCAAGTATTTTTCCAGACGATGGATATCAAAAAAGCATTGAGCCGCAAACTGCCCTGTATTGGTGGTTGCTTTGCCACTGCCCTTGATGGCTGCTTCGGTTCTGAAGATGCTGCTTTGATCAAGCCTTATTCAAATAATGCCAAAAGTTCCGGCACGCTCTTTTATCCACAGCAGCAGGTGACTGATTTTGTCAAAGCGGCAAACCGCAGTGGTTTGCAGGTAGCGTTGCATGCAATTGGCGATGCGGCAATTAAGCAGGCGCTGATAGCTTTTGAAGAAGCATTGACGGACTTCCCCCGCGAAGACCATCGGCATATCATAATTCACGCTGATTTGATGTATCCCGAAACGATTGAAAAAGCGGCGAAGCTTGGGCTTTGCGTTGCCCTGCAAACACCATTTCTGTATTGGCAGCAGGAACCGATGGAGTATCTGCAAAAGATTTTGGGAGATCGAATTAACAACCTGATTCCTTTAAAGAGTATGCTTGCGGCAGGCTTGGTTATTGCCAGCGGTTCTGATGCTCCGTGCACTTTGCCTGATCCCATCGCGTCAATTTACGCCGCCTGCAATCATCCCAATCCACAGGAGTCAGTTTCTGTGATGGAAGCCTTGCGGATGCATACATCGACAAGCGCCAGACTTTCCTTTGATGAAAACAAGCGTGGGACTCTGTCCGATGGCAAATTGGCCGATTTTGTTGTGCTTGATAAAAATCCTCTGAAGATACCGGTAGAAAAGTTAAAAGAACTGAAAGTAGAAGCCCTTTATTTGAAGGGCGATAAATATGTTGGGCAGGAAAATCGCGGCAGTGGCGGTCTCTTCATTGATTCCCTGAAAAATGCATACCCGTCGTAGGGTCGGTCATTGGCAGGGTTGATGATACAGGTCGCTTCTGCCGATCATCGTAAAATCACCCTGCTTTAGAAAGGGGAAGCCATAGCGGCATAATGCGACTATTGTGCAGTGCTTTGCTCAGTTATCAGCTTAGGAAACGAGATTGTGTCGCAATGTCTTGGCCGAAATATCATAAATAAGACTTTTCATGTACCAAAAAAATATTTTTGAGCAATCAGTCTTCATATCCGCCGGGGTTTTTTGATTGCCAGTTCCATGAGTCCCTGCACATATCCTCAATACCAAGCTGCGCTTTCCAGCCTAATTCCTTCTCTGCAAGTGACGCATCGGCATAACATTCCGCGATATCACCCTCTCTGCGATCTACGATGCGATAAGGCACGTGCTGCCCACTGGCCAGTTCGAATGCGCGCACAACCTCCAATACACTTTTACCATGCCCTGTTCCCAGGTTGAAGGTATGAACTCCTTTGTGCTGCCGCAACCAATCCAGCGCGGCAATATGACCATGTACAAGATCTACAACGTGAATGTAATCACGAATGCCTGTGCCATCCGGGGTAGGGTAATCACCGCCAAAAATCTGCAGTTCCTTTCGCCGCCCTGCCGCAACTTGGCTGATGTATGGCATCAAATTATTTGGAATGCCTGAGGGATCTTCGCCAATAAATCCGCTTTTATGAGCGCCCACGGGATTGAAATAACGAAGCAGGGCGATGTGCCATGAATCATCCGCGATGATCAAATCACGCAAAATATCCTCAATCATCAATTTGGAGCGGCCATAGGGATTGGTCGCCGACAAGGGAAAGTCTTCAGAAATTGGAACGCTATGCGGATTGCCATAAACAGTGGCTGAGGAACTAAATACCAGTGATCTTACCCCGGCTTTTTGCATGGCACTAAACAGCGCCAAACTTCCGGTTACATTGTTGGCGTAATACTGTAATGGTTGAGTTATAGATTCGCCCACTGCCTTTAGTCCCGCGAAGTGAATCACTGATTCAATGTCGTGTGCGGCAAGAATTTCCGCAACCTGATCGCTATCGCAAACATCGCCCCTGTAAAAGATCGGGCGCAGGCCGCAAATACGCTCGATACGATCAAAAACAGCCGGTTTGCTATTTGAAAAATTGTCGATGACCACCACATCATGCCCGGCCATCAACAGTTCCAAACAAGTATGCGAACCGATATACCCCGCCCCGCCTGTAACCAACACTTTCATACTTCCTCCGAACCATGATTTATTGTGAAACTCCAATTCTAATGAAACTCAGATATTACAAGCACAGCGCAGTAATATCTGTAAGTTGAATTATCCCACGTGCGAAGCCTAGTGGGACCATGTTGTAATGAGACCCAAGCTTCAGAAACGTAGTGTACCCTGAAGGGCATCTGCGACACTGAAGTTTGCTGGTCGAATTATCCCGCATAAGCGGGGTATAATACCCCGCAGCTTGCCGCGGAATCTGTTTCCAAAGCTTGCTTTGTGGTTCATACCCGTGATTGTGAAAAGCTCTCACCTAATCTGTCTAAAAGTCTACACAAATTAATCTTCATTTGCAAGGCCTCTTCCCGGATTGTTCCCGGATATATTGCCTCAAAATGAAGGGGTTGACCAAAAGGTTGGGAAAATTCGGTGGACAGGCAGGAACCTGCATTCCCAAAGATAAAGAAAAATCTACTTCACTTTTTTGCGCAACACAGCGCCAATCGGTGCCTCCTGATCAAAAGGCAGATAAACCTGATTATCATTATTGGCCTCTTTCAGGGGTTTCCCGTTTGCATCAGTCATAGTGCTTGTATCAATTTGGAATGTGTCATCCGGTAATAATAATTCAATTTCATCGCCTGCGGCCAGATGATTACGAACCCCAAGTAGAATCCGTTTTTGAACGGGATCATATTGCAGCACAGTTCCGGCCAGTTCGGATGTCTGGTGGTATTTAATATCCGGGCTTGTTTCATTTATTTTTTCCCCAGAAAAAGCAAAGCCGGTTGTGTAACCACGGTTGGAGATTTTTTTTAATTCCGCTATCCAGTCGGGATTGTATTGATAATTCTCCTGATTTTTCATCAGGGCATTAAGTGCCCGGCGGTAGGTTCGGGCGACTACAGCCACATAATGAGTTGACTTCATTCGTCCCTCAATCTTGAGACTGACAACTCCGGATGCCAAAACTTCCGGCAGGTGTTCGATGAGGCATAAATCTTTGGAGCTTAGTAAATAAGTATAGTGTTCATCTTCTTGTAAAACCATCGGATCTGTGGGACGGGTTGATTCATAAAGCAGATACTCCCAGCGGCACGCCTGAGTGCAATCGCCTACGTTTGCGCTGCGCTGATTGCGGTATGCCGAAAGATAGCAGCGACCGGAGTAGGCCATGCACATTGCGCCGTGGACGAAAAGTTCCAATTCCATTTCAGGAACAGCAGCGGCAATTTCGCCTATTTCTCGTAAAGTTAATTCTCGCGCAAGCACAATACGTTTTATGCCCTGATCGTGCCAAAATCGGACGGCTTCAGCATTGGTCGTATTAGCCTGCGTGCTTAAGTGAATCGGAAGTTGCGGCGCTAAATTCCGGATCAGCCGGATCATTCCCGGATCGCTGACAATCAGTGCGTCAACCGGAATTGCGGCAAGTTCAGGAATAATCTTTCTTGCTTTTTGCAGGTCGGCGTTTCTGGCAAAAGTGTTGATAGCAGCATAGACTTTAACTGATTTGGTGTGAGCCTCATTTACCGCCGCCGCTAAATCAGCCAAAGGCATTTCAGCATTGCTGGCCCTCAGACTCAAGCCGGACACACCTATATAAACAGCGTCCGCGCCGTAAAGCACGGCTGTTCGCATTTTTTCCAGATTGCCCGCGGGAATCAGTAACTCCTGTTTTTTCAATTAAAGTTCCTTCAAAAGAATTCCTGAAAAATATCCTATCAGAAAAATTAATGAGACTCAAGTTTCAGCAACGTAGTGAACCCTGAAGGGCATCTACGAAACTGAAACTTTTAAGTCGTAATGAGACTAGCTGAAAACAAGTGTAGCGTGGTTTGAAGCGTTAGTCGAACTATCCAATAGCCACAGGCTATTGGGAATTATCCCATATGCGAAGCATACTGGGACATCCCGCGTAGAGACTGTGTCGCAATTAATTTTTTGTCATTGCACCCATTCCGTGCAAGCGAAGCGCGACACGGCGAAGTACCCTTCAAGGTAAATCCATTAATATCAGTAATTTCTGGATGCTGGTTTTCATAACCTAAAGGTCATCTACGACCGGCATGACGGTTTTGATACACTTTTTGCTATTGTGACACAGTCTCGTAGGGAGGATAATGACACCTTAATCAAAAGCGAAGCGCATTGGGATTGGCAAGTCGAATTATCCCGCGGATGAAATAAATAATCTACTGCTTCCTGTAAGTGAGAGAGGCTCACCATTTCCATCAGAATAAATGCTTTCAAGTGGTAATGTTTGTCTTACTGTGCGGTGCCTGCTGCTGATTCCAGTTTCTTCAATGCATTCTTCTTTCTGATGAGCCAAAAGCGGTTTAATGGAAGCCGTTGGGACCTCAGGGGCTAGTATATTGAAGCACCGGTCTTTGGTATGAAGTCCTTGGGTCTCAATTCGATCATTTTTATAGCATTCAAAGAACATTGGGACTGGCACAAGCCGCACCCCATACACTTTTCGGCATGGATAACGGCAGTACTCCCTTCACCATCCTCCCATCCTATAGCACCGAAGTTACAACGACCTTGACAAGAGCCGCAGCCGTTACATTCCACTGTATCAATATCGGCACGGAACCGGGAAGGATCGTGGAATGATGTCAGACCTTTCATGATTAATGACAGTCCCATGCAGCAGCAAGGGCAGCAATTGCATAGAAGCGGACCCGGATCATCTTGAGAATTTGCGCCAGTTAAATGCACGAGGCCTTCTTCTTCGCATTTCCTGAAAATCTCTAAAGCCTCCTTCGCATCTATTTTTCTACCGGTTCCCCTTTCAATATTGTAGTCGGCAGACTTATTTAAGACGATGCATGCCTCCAGAAGGTGGTTGCACTTTTTAGCCTTAATACGGCATGTGCAGGGAAGAACCGCTAGGCTTCTTGCATTATTGACAATTTCTTTAATGCTGTCAAAATGCATAACTTCCGACCTCGGTTCAACCCATATATTGGCTGCTATAATTCTGGTCGGAGGCTTACTGCCCTTGAGAACTGTCTCCATTTCGCGTGACATCTCCAAAAATTCTGTCTCAATCCATTGCTGCCATAGATCCAGAAATTCTTTGGGTGCCTTTTTCCATTGCACACTAGTATCGTGTAAATGGATGACCTCTTTCACAGTTCGATATGTTGGTGGAGAAGTCCTTCTGGAAACTAATACAATACCCTTCAGGTAAAGTTCGTGAAGCTTGTTCTCCAGTATTTCAGTGGTAAGATGAAGTTTGTCTGTCAGAGCGGGGATGTCAGCGGGTAACGCAAGCAGTATCTGAATATCTGTCTCATCCGCAAGAATTTGCAATAACCTGGGTAGGATGTTAGATTTTGGGGCATGCAAGCGTGCGGCCATCTCTATATAAAGGTTCTGGTTCATGGATACTCTCCTTACTAACTATTAATTGTACCAATTTTCATTAATTATCACATCTTCTTTATTGCCCGCACTATAAAATCGCACCTGGTTACTGCAGTTCTCAGCTGGGAGTCTAATAATCCGTGACGATTTATAATGCCCCTTGATATACTTTAAGATTATATACCACATCTAGAGTTAGAGTTAAACCAAGCTAATATTAACTTTTCAGAGATACTTAATATTAGCTAAATAATTTTTTTCTTCCTGAAATATAGCATCAAGCAATTTTATCAAATATACTCCCTTTCAATCGGGAATAATGAAAGACAACTGACCTCTAACTTGACTTGGGGGTACAAGTAAACGAAGCTTATCGCTACCAGCATGCTATTAATAAATGGATCGATACTTATGGTTTTCTTTAATCTTTGGTAAGTAACTTGAGTTTATGATATATTATTTTATAATCGTACTTAAATAAGTGAACCATGAAAAGTGAATTTTATGGATGAATAATTGCTGGCGAGCAAAAAATGCAACTAAACCAGAGTGACAATTAACCCCTTTGAACACTATGCATTGATCGAAAAAAACAAAGAAGAGAGGGTATGGATATATGGCTGAAGATGTATATGTCATAGGAACGGCGATGACCAAGTTCGGAAAATATCTTGACAAAGGAGTCAAGGTGCTGACCGGTGAAGTACTGGAATTGGTGCTCAAAGACAGCGGGCTTGAACGCCGCGACATTGAAGCAGCATGGTTTTCAAATTCCGGCTGGGGATACCACTCGTTCCAGCACGCTGTGCGGGGACAGGTGGCTCTGTCCGCAAATGGGCTCGATGGTCTCCAGATCGTCAATGTCGAGAATGCATGCGCCAGTGGCTCCACTGCCCTTCACTCGGCATGGACATCGATCAAGGCCGGTATCTATGATTGTGTCCTGGCCATCGGAGCGGAAAAGATGTACGACAACGACAAGGCCAAGACTATGATGATGTTCATGTCCGGCTCGGACGTGGAAGAGCTTCCGAATTTTATGGCTAAGTTCCAGGAAGAGGAACGGCAGCGCAAGGAAAAAGAGGCGAGGGAGAAAGGCTTGGAACCTCCCAAGGTAGATGCCGCTGGGCATTCGGCCTTTATGGACCTCTATTCTATAGGGGCACGCATGCATATGGAGAAATACGGGACTACCCAGCGCCAGCTTGCCTGTATTGCCGCAAAGGCACACAACAATTCTATGCACAACCCCTTTGCTCAGTATATCTTCCCTATGACGGTGGAAGAGGTCCTCTTGGACAGGGAGGTTTCCTATCCACTGACCAGGGCCATGTGTGCGCCAGTAGGGGACGGTGCTGCCGCGGTAGTGCTTTGCAGTGAAAAGTTTCTAAAGCAGCGGGCATCATCGGGCAAGGCCATTCGCATACGTGCCTCCGTCCTCAGATCCGGAACAAAAGAGGGGGAAAGCGACATATGTGCAAGAGCTTCCAAGGCTGCCTATGAGATGGCCAGCCTCGGTCCCAAGGATATCGATGTAGTCGAGGTCCATGATGCAACGGCTTTTGGAGAATTGTATCAGACGGAGCAGATGGGTTTTTGCCCGATAGGAGAGGGAGGACCTTTTGCTGAAAGCGGGGCAACAGCCATCGGAGGGAGGATTCCAATCAATCCAAGCGGAGGATTGATTGCCAGAGGACATCCAGTAGGTGCATCAGGTCTGGCGCAAATTTTCGAGTTGGTAACGCAGCTTCATGGTAAAGCTGGCTCCCGTCAGGTTCAGGGGGCACGGATTGCCATGGCCGAAAACGGCGGAGGTTTCCTCGGTCGGGGCGAGGCAGCTATGGCCATTCATATTCTTGAAGGGATTTGAAAAGAATGGAACTGAATATCTGGACAGTACTGACAAGTATTAACGTGAAGAAAATCTTATAAAAAAGGAAGGAGATATGTATAATGACAGCAGCAATTCATTTTTTCGATCGCGGGTGGAATATTAATCCCAACGGTGTAGCCTATTACATGGATGGGCAGGAGTTCACCTTTAACGAGATAGGTGAACTTTCGTGTCGCATTGCCAACGGCCTTCTTGCCAAAGGGTACAAGAAAGAAACCAAGGGAGCTGTATGGTCGCTTAATCATCCTATATCTTGGACTTGCACGCTTTCTCTTTGGAGAGCAGGGCTAGCTTGGATACCAGTAAACCCTCGTAGTCCACTAGAGGAAAACAATTTCATCCTTGAATCATTCGATGCTGAAGTTATATTCTTCACGAAATATTTCGCCAAAGAGGCTTTGTCACTTAAAGATAAACTTTCTAAAGTTAAGCTTTGGATCTGCATTGATGATGCGGTGGAGGGGTCAATTTCGCTTAATGATTTCATCAAGGATCAACCGGCAACGCCACCGCAAATTATTTACGAACCGGACGATGTTATCGCGATCTTCCCGACTGGTGGGACCACAGGTCTGCCCAAGGGTGTTATGAATACCAACAGAAGCATTTCGACTTTTTGTATACTATTCTTGATGAACATATTCTACCCGAACGACGAATATCCGGTCAATCTGGCGGCAGCCCCGATGACCCATACTGCCGGAGCCCTTTCACTTCCCTGTTCAGCGCGTGGAGGTAAAGTGGTGGTTGTCACTAAACCAGAACCGGCGTTGATATTTGAAATTATCCGCAAACAGCGCGTTACGGAATTTTTTCTGCCGCCTACAATCATTTATCGACTTCTTGATGCATTGCCTCCAATGAAAATGTTGATTGCTAAGCTCCTTAAAAAAATTGATTTTTCATCTGTCAAATATTTATGCTATGGGGCTGCGCCCATGTCAGTGGAAAAACTGAAAAAAGCAATCAAACTATTTGGGCCGATCATGGTGGGAGGTTATGGACAGACTGAAGCCCCAGGGGGGATCTCTTGTTTGCGTATTGAGGAGCACTTCAAAAGGGGAATCGGCAAGGAATTCGCCGACGATTCGCGGCTCGCATCAGTGGGGCGACCTGGAATACTCAACAAGGTTGTCATCATGGACGACCAGAACAAACCTCTTCCGGTGGGACAGACGGGGGAGATTTGTGTACAAGGTGATATCTTGATGAAAGGATATTACAAAGCACCTGAAAAGACAGCTGAAACTATCATTGATGGTTGGCTGCATACTGGAGATGTAGGTCACTTGGATGCAGAAGGCTATCTCTATATCACTGATCGAAAGAAGGATATGATCATATCCGGAGGATTCAATATCTATCCACAAGAAGTGGAACAGGTTCTCTGGACCCATCCAGCGGTAAGTGACTGTGCGGTAATTGGCGTGCCTGACGAAAAATGGGGTGAGGCAGTAAAGGCTGTAGTTGAGTTAAAGCCGAATAAGAAGGCCACTCCAGAGGAGTTAATTGCACTGTGCAAAGAGAAGCTTGGGAGTGTCAAGGCACCGAAAACCGTTGATATTACATCCGCGCTTCCACGCAGCACGAACGGTAAAGTGCTGAAGAAGGATCTGCGTGCAGAATATTGGAAGGGGGTCAAGGGGAACATCTAAAGAGATTATGCGGCGTCATCTCCTGACCGACTGGTATTGGTTTGTCGTTTAACCGGAACTAGAAGGGGTAGACGTAGTATAATTTTCACATGGAAAGTAGTTTCGCTGGCATTAGGGTCATAACCAAGAAAATATAGAATCATTGATGTTATCATTAAAGCAAATTCGCGGACTCGCAGTCAGGAAACATATCCCCACTACTCGACAGAGAGCATAAAAATTTACTTGAAGGCAAGAGATTGCAACTGGTAATTCTCACCTAAATTCCAAGCCAAAAACCATTGGCTTGTGGGTGGCAACATAAACATGACTTCCTGTTATCCACAAATCGTCAACCTCGACAAAAATGCAGGACTTGAATCCGTAATAAACACTGAAGCTGTCTTTTTACACTTTCTCTATGGGCATGGTCAGCCATCATCTGAACTCGGTCAATGGAATAACCTCCGACTTTAGCATCCCTTGCTGGATTTGATGTCATTTTGAATAATGATTAACTCATAACCATAGATTTTATTTTCTCAAAATGATAATTAACAAATATAATCATTTCACATAGGGGAGTAGTAAAAAATGTTAGACATTAGTTGTCTTAGCAAAGAGTCGGTTTATAACATCATGCTTAAGCATTTAATTGTTATGAACTCAGGGTGGTTTAATTTCGAGAATTTAATAAGAGCTAAGCATCCCGAAGTAATCAAAAGTAAAGAATACATGAAATTAATAGAAGAATATTCTTCAGGTCAAGCTAGGGCAATGTCCAAGGCCTTAGACGTTAAGGGTAATTGTATTGACGACCTGATTAAGCTTCTTAAATGTTCTCATTGGGCTATTTTTGAATGTATTGAAATAGAAAAGCTTACAGAAGAAAGTTGTAGGATGCGAATCATTGGATGTTCAACTCAGATGGCAGCTAAAAAATGGGGGATGGAGCACTACGATTGTGCAGATGCAACCCTTGCGTGTCTCAAAGGTTTCTGCAATCATGTTAACCGCGACATGATAGTCCGAAAGATTTTTGCACCACCCGAAGTTAATCCAAAATGTACCAATGAAAACGTTTCATGTGAGTGGCTGATTTCGATGGCAGGAGTAAAGGACTAGTTAAATCTGCTATTTGGGAGTGTATCTTTCAGGATTTGGGTAATCATCACCACAATTCCAAACCAAAAATACTTGATTTGTAGATGTTTTTCGATAGAATGAAAGGATAACTTTTCCATAAAATTTGTTTTAGTTCCGTTAATGAGTGATGTGCGGATATATTTACTTTTTCAAACTGACAGATTTACCTTTTATTGCGACTCAAAATTAAAAGGAGAGTTATAATGAACAACCACATCCATCATGTTCATATCTTTGCATCAGACCTCAATAGATCAATCAAATTCTATGAAGATTCTTTTGATGGGAAAATTGTCCTGGACATGGAGCTCGCTGGTGCGAGAAATGTGTTTATGAAAATCGGAAAGGGGAGAATACATTTTTATGATCAGCTTCCTAGATTTTCAGGCAGAGGGAGCATACACCATTTTGGAATCCAGACAGATGATATAGAAGGTGTAATCAAAAAATTAAGATCCAATGGCGTTGTACTTAAAAAAAACATTACAGATGCGGGATTTTGGAAATATATTATGGTTCCGGCACCGGATAACATTCTCATTGAATTATTTGAAGTAGATAAGAAACAGATCCCATCTGAATTTATAAACTATTTTGAATAGAAATATCTGAGCGAACTGGGGGATATGCAATAGATCGCTCTGGGTACATGGGTAACACTTTTCTATGAAAGCATAAAGAGGTCAATTCAGCCGATCGCTACGCTCTGGCTGTTTCTTCGTTATGCAAACATTGCGACTGGTAATGCTCAGTTTATTTTCCAATTATCATGTGTGTAGTTGTTGATGGTGCAAGGGATTCCGTTGATTCAGTAATTGTTTTTCTACTTTTATCTTCCTGAAATACACATATCGCCAATCTTGGCAAATATATATGATTTCAATCCGTTATAAACACAATTTTATCCATATTTTGTGGCAATATATCCTTGACATGCAAGCGCGGCTTCCCTATATTCACTTCCAATGAAAGCAAGGTCTTATTAAATCAAACAAAGACCATCAATTTACTCCACTTTGAAATAAAAAAGTGGCAAGGAGTTATCATGTTTCTTTTCGATCAGGACATTATTCTTAAACAGGTAGATGAATTAAACTTTAAAGGAATTATCGCCTCCAATTGGTCTGTTGACGGCAATCCCAACGGTGGATACCTGATGGCCTTTCTGGCCTCAGCCATGCAAAAACAAAGTGATAAGAAATGGCCGGTCATTGTCACGGCCAACTTTCTTACAAAATGCGCGGAGGGGAAAAAGTCCAGAGTAAAGGTGGAATCAATTTCTGCTGGAAAACGGTTGAACAGGTATCAGGCCAGCCTGATTCAGGATGGCACTGAGAGAACACGTTGTTGGGCGACGTTCATGGATGAGGGCAACTGTGACAAGAGTGACAACAGGTATGAAAAAGAAGTCCCGGAAATGACTATTCGCCAAGATTGTTTTTCCTCTCCGGTTATCCCTAAATATACACTGTTGGATAATATGGATATGCTGCTCGACCCGTCCTGCGCCGGATGGATTCAAAGCGGTGGTGTTTTATCGTCCATATCCGAACAAAAAGGCTGGATAAAATTCAAGGATGACCGGCCCGGCGATGCGCTGTCACTTCTTTTAATGGCCGATTCATTTGCCCCGCCGGTATTGGCCAGCCACGGAGCTATGACGTGGGTTCCCACTATTGAATATTCTGTAAGCGTCAGAGCGATTCCCGATACTCAATGGATAAAAGCAATTTTCCGTTCCCATTACCTGACCTGCGATATTGTGGAAGAAGACGGTGAGCTATGGGATGAAAACGGGAAACTGCTTGCTATATCGAGGCAAATTGCACAGTTTAGGAAGTTGTAGTTGCACCAGTTGCCGGCTCAATGATTATCCCGGGATATCACTGAGCGCAAGCAGGCGGAAGCGGATAAGATAAAACTTTCGTCTCAAACCCTACAGTACAGAAATCCGAAAGCCTAAGCCGTATGGCCGCAGCTATTGCCCATCACTTCAATAACAAACTTGGCGCGCTTCTCGTATTGAGGATTTTTTCGCACTGCTTCCTGTAATGTTGCTTTTCTGATTTTCCCAGTTCATACAACATTTCGAGCGGAAATAATCAAAAAACAGCGTAACTCTAACTTAACATCTGGTACAAGTATCGGGAAAAGTCAGTTGTCTCCAATATTTTTCATGAAAAATATGATCGGCATAGGAACATTTTTTAGTTAGCAAGGATATTTTTTATCTGCATCTGACATATTTTTAAGAATGCATCCTTTTAATTTTCTTGACACCCAAGGAACTTCTTAATATATTCAATTGCCACTAAGCAACATTTTGCTAACAAAAAATAACTTTTTGTTTATGCCATAATCTAGTGACTCGCTTACATAGGTGAAATTACATGTCCAAATCTATATGTTTCAGAATTAACACACCCCATGTAGTATTTGAAAATTATGAAGATGAAATCGTCCTTATCAATCTGGATAACGGTAATTACTACAGTTTGGCTGATGAGGCCGCGGCAGTCCTCGGTTTTGTTGAAAAAGGATTAACGCAGGATGAAATCCTCCACGAAATTTTTCAAAAATATCTGGGGAAAATTGAAGATATCCAGAGCGATATCAATCAATTCATTGAAAGATTACAGCAGGAAGGCCTGATTATATCGACGGAAAAAATAATAGTTGATAATAACCACAAGCATAATGCAGAAACGGAACCGATTCTTAATTCACAAAAGCCTGTATTCGCCGTACCTATTTTGAACCGTTATACCGATATGCAGGATTTGATTTTACTCGATCCGGTGCATGAGGTTGACGAATCGGGCTGGCCTAACCCCAAACAGACATCCGCTAATTTTAAAAAATGAATATTATTGATCGTCAGCCTGTCTCGCAACATAAATACGCTACGGGAAAATATGACGGTCCAACCGGTTTTTTCAAAGCAGTCAAAGGAACTTTTGCCTGTAATCAAAAAAAACAGATTGCCCGTTATTATGAGATTGGCGGATTTACGGTCAGGCTTAATTTTTCCGGTCCCGCTTTGATACCTTATCTGATAGAGGCTTTGGAGCATTTGTCTATTGAGTCACATACGACCCCTGAACTTACCATTCATTTATTGGACAGCGTTTCCACCAACGCGCCGAAGCCTGATATTCCATGGACGATAGAAGATCATGTTGTGCCGGGAGAAATATGGAGCTTTAACAACAAAGAGTTTTCGATTATTGCCCAACCGGAAAACAAGACAATTCAGCTGCTGGATAAAGAAACTAATCAGGCTTACTACTGGATTGATGATGCCGAGCATGTTCCTTATCATGATAAAGGCTCGCCTTTAAGGATGATTTTCAACAGATGGATGATGCAACGGGGGCGACAGTTGACGCATACCGCCGCAGTCGGTTTGCCGCAGGGCGGTGTACTCATCGCGGGCCGTGGAGGTTCGGGAAAGTCCATGACAGCTTTAGCCTGTCTGAATTCCGAGCTGTTATATGCCGGCGATGATTATTGCCTGCTTGCCAATAATAACGGCCCCCACGTATTTCCGCTTTACTGCACCGGAAAGTTAAACAAGAAGGACATTGAACGCTTTGATTTTTTACATCCGGCCCTGAGTAATGTTGGACAAAATACCGGTGAAAAGGCGCTTTTCTTTTTTCATAAATATTTGCCGCAAAAGATGTCTGCGGGTTTTCCTGTACGGGCTATTCTGATTGCGCAAATTACCAACAAGAAGGAATCAGGATTAAAAAGAGTATCACCGGCCCGGGGATTGTTGGCACTAGCTCCGACAACCGTTTATCAGCTCAGCATCGAAGAACAACAACAGGCAAATAAAATGCTCGGCGAATTTGTCCGCCTGGTCCCTAACTATATTTTAGAATTGGGAACCGATTGCACCAAAATACCGGGATTGATTTTAGATTTGTTGAGGATATGCTGATGGGGGAAAATGAGTTAGTCAGTGTGATTATTCCGGTCTATAATTGTGAAAAGTATCTGGCTGCCGCCATTGAAAGCGTGTTTGCTCAATTCTATCGCCCCCTCGAATTAATCATTGTGGACGACGGATCAACCGATGGAAGCGCGGCCATTGCGCAAAACTATAAGAATGTGCATTACATCCACCAAACTAATCAAGGAGTCGCCACCGCGCGCAATACCGGCCTTGCAGCAGTCTAGGGAATGTTTATCGCTTTTCTGGATGCGGATGATATCTGGCCTGCGAAGAAACTGCAAATACAGGTTGATTATCTGCGGGAACATCCTACTGTCATGTATACAATATCGAAAATAAATAATTTTCCGGAACCGGGATTGAATATAAATCCACAGTTATTGCAATCAATCCTGAAAAGCGATCAGATAGGTATGGCGACAATAGTTGCCCGTAAGACAGTTTTTGACCAAGTAGGTGGTTTTAATCCCAGTTATCAGGTAGGTGAAGATTTTGAATGGTTCACCCGGGCTAAAGATGCAGGCATACCGATGGTTATTTTGCCGGACGTTCTTTTGCACAGGCGTATTCATAACTCCAATACGTCGATAAGTCAGCCCCAAGTATCCAAGACCGCGAGATTGCGGACAATCAAGGCATCCATCGATCGTCAACGCGAAAAGAAAGCAGAAAAGAATGGAACCGAATAATCCTCTGGTGAGTGTAATCATCCCTGTTTATAATGGCGAGCGCTTCCTGGGTGCTGCCATTGAAAGCGTATTATCTCAATCTTATCACCCGTTCGAATTAATTGTTATTGATGATGGTTCAACGGACGGCTCAGCGAAAATAGCTAAAATCTACCAAGCTGTCCGCTATTTTTTCCAGCCTAACGGCGGACTTTCCGCCGCTTTGAATAAAGGCATTCAAGAAGCGCGGGGTAGTTTTTTTGCCTTTCTGGATGCGGACGATTTATGGGTGGAAAACAAATTAGCCCTGCAAATGTCCGTATTTGATCAGCACACTGATCTCGATATCATATTCGGTCATCATCAGCGGTTTTACGACATGTGCTTGAGTAAAACTCCGGCAGAAAGTGAAAACAAGATTCTTCCCGCTCCGCTGAAAGGGGCAATGTTGATCAAAAGAGATTCCTTCTTTCGCGTAGGTTTGTTTGATACCACATTGCGGGTCGGTGATTTTATCGATTGGTATAAGCGTTCATCCGAAATGAAGCTCAAAATTTTAATGCTTCCTGATGTTATATTGAAGCGTCGCATTCACAATGATCATCAAAGCGTCCGTAATCAGCATGCCAACAAGGATTATGTGCGCATCTTAAAGGCATCCATGGATCGTCAGCGCAAAAAGTACTCCGGTGGAAATGGCGCGGCAAAATAGGATTTCTATTTGAGACAATGAGGCTTTATGGCTAAAGGAAAACACTTAGAGGGTTGTCTGCCGACAAATCACCAGGAACTTTTATTAAAAGCATGTCTGCTGCAAGGCGAGGCCGCTATTAATGCTTGGTACGAGTGGAAAGCAGAAGTTGATATTGAACAAATAGATCACGATTCCCATAGGCTTCTGCCGCTACTTTATCAAAATTTATCCCACAATAGCATACAAGATCAGCTCCTTAGCAGATATAAAAATATCTATCGCCAGACGTGGTATAAAAATCAAATTATCTTTCATTGCATGGCCGATGTTCTGCGCATTCTCCGAGATGAAGGCATTCCAGGCATGATATTGAAGGGGGGGGCACTCACGCTGCAATATTATAAAGATTTTGGTCTGCGTCCCATGGATGATTTTGATATTATGGTGCCGACAACAAAGGCCAGGCAAACAATTAACCTGCTGACAAAATTTAATTGGCAGCCTAAATCACCCTATAAGCAAATGTATAATGACGCATATTTTTCCTTTCTTCATGCCGATATATTCAAGGACAGCAATGGCCGACTATTGGATCTGCACTGGCATACAATACTTGAATGTAGGGATATGCATGCTGATGACGCTTTTTGGGAAAAGGCAGTTCCGGTAAAGATTAACAAAAGTTTAACTGCGCAGACAATGTGCCCTGCTGATCAGTTGTTGCATATTATTGTGCATGGAATTTGCTGGAATCCGCGGCCGTTGCCGCGCTGGGTTGCCGATGCCATGATGGTTTTAAACAGCTCCGCAAAAATTGATTGGGACCGGCTGATTTTGCAGGCCAAAAAACGCCGCCTTACTTTGCACCTAAAGAACAGTCTTAATTATCTGCGCTATCTGCTGGGTGCTCCAATTCCACTGACAAAGTTCGACGAAATTCAAAAAATCCCTATTAGTAATTTTGAACGCCGCGAATGGTACTGGCAACACCGGTCCCCTGAAATATCGGCTATATTTTTTGTGTTATGGTTTCGGATCTCTCGGCTTAAAGATGGCGGTTCTTTTGCTGAACGATTAATTGGATTCGCGAAATATATGCAATTCGTATGGAGGGTAAAGCATCTATGGCAGCTTCCCGTTTATTTTATTATCAAAAGTATGAGAAGAATCTGGCGACACATAGTTCCTTTATAAATAAAAATATCATATTCATCTTCAAAACTAATATATGTTATTGGATCTGTTTATATTTGCTCATTTCGAATGATAATCCTCACTCCAATTCCAAATTGGAAACTAATGCTTTGTAGATGTAATAAAAAATATCGGGGGGGTATTATTATGAAAAAAGTATTTCTGAGGAAGAATAAAGGTACCGGTTCTATTTATTATCAAATAAACAGCAAACCCTTGTCTTATCTAGTTT
>Ga0247841_10006152_pt1 | contig 18798 bp, 17 predicted proteins | sample LaCruzMarch2015__2_FD_192410 | JGI IMG/M metagenome (GOLD analysis project Ga0247841, IMG submission 192410) | Freshwater microbial communities from meromictic Lake La Cruz, Castile-La Mancha, Spain - LaCruzMarch2015_18m | ecosystem: Environmental > Aquatic > Freshwater > Lake | place: Spain... | reverse complement strand
ATGTTGGATGCTTAGGTAAACTTAATGAAATCAGCAGCGTGCCAATGATGACAAAAAAACCTAGTAATAACATGGCCATTACTGGATCAACTCCTTTTGAGGTAATGAAAGAATAACAGCCGACCCCCATTAACATCGCAACATTATTAAAAAAACCTTGTAGTGCAACTGCTCTACCACTGCCAAAGCTTTTTTGTCCTATTTCTTGTAATTGAGCATTGATCGGGACAATAAAAATGCCTCCTGCCATACCTATTAATAATAATATGCCGCGGGACGACCACAGATCATGTGTTAGCGATAGCATAATAATAAAAATAGCCATTAAATAAGCCGCTAATCGAGTGCGTGCAATTTTTTCAAGAGGAATTAATTTAGGTACAATTGCTGACCCTATAATGATGCCGATGGCAAGAAAAAAAGTTAATTCAGCTATTTCAGTAGCATTTTTCATCAATAAAATCAGTGGTGCCCAAACAATAAGTATAACGCGTAAGGTGGCGGCAGTTAGCCAAAATAAGCCGCCACCTAAGATAGTAAATGTTGCGCCATTGATGGTGAATATAGCTTTAATTTCAGTGCAAAAAGCACTGATTTTGGAATGTTTAGTTACTGGTTTTATGGTGCCTTTGGGTAAAAAGGTCGTGACAAAAGCTGAAATTAAAAATAGGCTAAGGCATCCAATTAACGCAAAAGGTATTGAGTAATCGGCAGCTTTTGCACCCAGTAACATGCCAAGTAAGATAGCTAAAATCGTTGAGCCTTCCATTAAGCTATTCGCTTTAATCAAATAGTGATGTTCAGCCAATTCAGGCAAAATGCCATATTTCACTGGATTATAAATAGCTGCGCCCACACCAACGATGCAATAGGCAATAATGGGTTCAATATTGACTAATAAGCATATTGCTCCCAATGCTTTGATTATATTTGCAATAAATAAAATATGGGATTTGATATGAGTGTCAGCAAGTTCCCCTACCCAAGGCGCGAGCACAACATAAGATAAGGTAAATGCACTTTGCACGGCAGGTATATACCAACTGTCATTATGGGAGTCCATAACGATGGCAATAACCGTGAATAAGATGGCATTATCAGCTAAGGCAGATAAAAATTGTGCTATCAATAACGGATAAATATGCTTATTCATGGGTAATGTTTAGGTATGTAGATGAAAATGTTTACAGCTGCTGTACAGCCCATGCAGTGAGGGTTGGGTAATCAGTTTTACCCGTAGTCATGACAGGAATTGCGTCAGCGATGAGGATTTTTTTAGGAAGTAAAATACCGCTGATACCTTTGTTAGCCTGAGAAAGCATTGTTAGCGTGGCATCGTGTTGGCTTGTTATTAAAATAATTTGTTCGCCTTTTTTAGCATCAGGTAGGCTAATCGCGGCGTGCAAACTGTTCGGCCACATTGTAATGGCTAATTGTTCAACTGCCATTAATGACACCATTTCACCACCAACTTTGGCAAAGCGTTTGCTACGCCCGCGAATACTCACAAAGCCATCTTCATCAATATGCACAATATCTCCAGTGTCATACCAGCCTTTGCCATAGATTGAAGAAGTTTCTTTAAGTTGACCTGGTTGGTTTGCTTGTAGGTAACCCAGCATAATATTTGGGCCAGAAACATGTAATTTACCCGCATCGTGAATACCTTCGATAGCTTCAAGACGATAGTTCAGTGCAGGTAATAAGCGACCTACGGTATTGGCCTTATAATCCATGGGCGTATTAACCGCAGCAACAGGCGCTGTTTCTGTTGCGCCGTAACCTTCTAGCAGCCGAATGCCAAATTTATCCTGCCATAATTGACGCGTAGAGTCTTGTAGCTTTTCTGCGCCCGCGACAACATACCGTAAACTATAGAAATCATAAGGATGTGCTTTTTTACCATACGCAGCAAAAAAAGTATTCGTACCAAACATAATGGTTGCACTTATTTCATAAGCAATTTCTGGAATAACACTAAAATGCAGGGGGGTTGGGTAAAAAAATGTTTTCATGCCGTTAAGCACAGGTAGCAACGTGCCAATGGTAAAGCCAAAAGAATGAAACATAGGCAAGAAGTTAAGCACTATATCTTGAGGTGTGAAACTTATCCGTGCGGCAACTTGTTTATGGTTGGCTAAGATATTACTGTGAGATAAAACAACGCCTTTGGGCGTGCCTTCTGAGCCAGAAGTAAATAACACAACAGCAGGGCTATCGGGTTTAATTGCCTTTTCATCGTACCAAAAAGCAATTGTTTTGCTGCGTAAAAAAGCACTTACTTTAGTTATAAAAGTAACTGAAGAGGCGAGTTCTTCTAAATAGAGAACGATGAAATGTTCGCTTAATACCTTTGCCTCAGCACTAAGATTTGCTAATTCAATAAATTTGCGTGAAGTAACAACAGTGGTAATTTTAGCCGTTTGACATGCTGACATCATATTTACAGAGCCAGTTGAATAATTAAGCATTGCCGGCACCCGACCATGTAATTGTAAGCCTAATAATACAGCTAAGGTTTTTACTGAGTTGGGCAGCATTAGGCCAATGATTTCACCTGACTGGCTGTTATGTTTAATTAAATCACCTAGCACTAAGCTCATGATCACTAATTGGTTATAAGAGACAGGGCGACGCTCAAGGTCTTCAGCAATAAGATGACCACCACCATGAATTGATTTTGCTTCAAGAAATGCGCTAAAGAGATTTTGTTGATAATGACTGGTGGCGAACATCATTTCTGTCATGATGTCGTTTAGTCTGTGACCGGTTGATTTACGTCTGTTTTTACCTGCATCATGCGTATTAGCATTAAGTTGTGTGGGAGGTAAAATATGTAGGGTTATTTTAGGGAACCAACGTAAACGAAGTAAGCGATGCAGTTTAGAAAAATGCGTGTATTGCGCACCTTCAATACGAATGGGCAAAATAATAGCGTTAGCTTTATCGGCAACCATACCGGTGCCGTCATAAATTTTCATTAATGAGCCAGTAGCCGTGATGCGTCCTTCAGGAAAAATAACTGTTTTAGACTCATTGTTTTGTAAATGATGGATAAGATTTTTAAGGGATAAAGGCTGCGTAGGATCCATAGGGAAAACCTGCGCTAATCTTAAAAAAGGTTTTAACCACCAGCGTTGTGAAATGTGAGTATTAATCGCAAAAGTAATGGCATCAGGCAGAAACACACCCAACAGCAAGGGGTCTAAAAACGAGGTATGATTAGCGATGATTAATACTCGTTTGCCAGCCTGATGGTAATTATCCAAGCCTTTAACTTCAACACGATAAATAACGCTAAGCAGCCAACGTAGACATTTTTTTAACATATAATCCTCCTAAGATTATTTTAGCAGATAGACTAAAAGCAGTATGTTTTCACTGCATATTTAGCATTTCTCATTATGGCAGTGCAGGAGTAAAAAGGCTTTAGCCTTTTTAACCAATGGCTAAGGCCATTGAACTTCATATTTTCCACGATAGTCATAATGAGAATTGTTGGCTAACATCATGAAGTAACAACCTGAAGCTTGAGTATGATAGCGTGTGTAATTGTAAATTATCATGATAGCAAGCTTATTATAAAATCATCATTAATCGCGTGTGTCTCTTAGCATGCTTGTCGTAAAAAACTGCTAAAGTAATCATTCTACGTTGAGCGGACGGAAAAAATGCCTAAAAAAATATTAAAAAAAATAACACCAGATTCAGAGTGGATAAAAAATCATAAGCACTTACAGTTTTTTGGGGATAAGCTTCATGACCCTAATTTTTGGCATTTTAACCGTCGCTCAATCGCTAAAGCATTTGCCATTGGCTTATTTGCATGTTGGATTCCAGTGCCTGGACAGATGTTACTTGCTGCGTCCGCAGCCTTATTTTACCGAGCAAATTTACCTGTATCACTGATGCTGGTGTGGGTTTCAAATCCGATAACAATACCGCCATTATTTTATTTTGCTTATCGTGTCGGTTTACTGCTGATGCAAGGTACCGTACCTACTGCGGCTTTTGATTTTTCAATTGACGGACTCATGTCAGGCTTATCGAATACTTGGGAGCCTTTTTTATTGGGCTGTGTGGTGCTAGCAAGTGTTAGCTCATGTGTGGGGTATTTTGGAATTAATGCCCTTTGGCGCTATTCCGTGATAAAAAAATGGACGGCAAGAAAGACGAATTAACGTGTGATGTTAATCGCGAGTGGCTTATTAATTGCGCTTGTCCTGATACAGCAACTGGCTGAGTTGCCAGAGCCTAGTTGGTTAATATTAGGGGGCATCTTATTGATACCTATACTCTGGCGCAGACACTGGCGAATTGCAGTGATAGTCATGGGCATCATGTGGACGTTGAGTTATGCCCACATAAAATTAGCCGATCGCTTACCTAATGCCTTAGATGGTATTGAGGTGTCTTTAACAGGCGTTATTGATACCTTGCCCATTCAACAAACTAAGGCAGTGCACTTTGATTTTTTGGTACAACCACGTGTTTATGGTATGCCACAAAAAATTCGTGTGCACGTCTACACCCATGCGTTTACGTTTAAAGCAGGTCAGCATTGGCGGTTACAGGTTAAATTAAAAACACCTCATGGCACGCTTAATCCTCATGGCTTTGATTATGAGCAAAAACTATTTCATGAAGGCATCGGCGCGATAGGTTCGTTGCGACTCTCGCCAGCTCCCGTCTTACTTGGACAAGACAACCCACTCTGGAATTTTTCTATGTGGCGGCAACGTTTAAGCGATCAATTAGCGACAATAAATCAACTTAATGGCGTGTTTTACGCCTTAATACTGGGTGACGGGAGTCACATCAGTCAAGCAGAATGGGACGTTTTTCGTAACACGGGAACTACCCATTTAATGGTTATTTCAGGTTCGCATATTAGCTTGATTGCAGGCTTAGTGTATTTTTTAAGCGCAAAACTATGGGCATATTCTGGTATCTTGCGTTGGTCGCCACAACGCGTTGCCGCCCTCATGAGCTTACTGGCAGGGTATGGTTATGCAGCTTTAGCAGGCTTTTCTATTCCTACTTTACGTGCAGTAATCATGTTAAGCGTGGTCTTGTTTGCCTTGGTCTTTCAGCGCCACATTCAGGTTTTTAGCACCTTAGCACTGGCCTTATTGATGGTATTAATAATTGATCCTGTTGCGGTTGCCTCGATAGGTTTTTGGTTATCTTTTGCAGCGGTCGCGTTAATTATATATACGGTCGCCGGGCGTTTAGGCACTTCAGCGTATGCTTGGATAAATGCCTTACGAATTCATTGGGCAACCAGTTTAGGGTTAATGCCCTTACTGGTGTATTTTTTTCATAGCATTACATTCACTGCACTGATTGCTAACATTATTGCCGAACCAATGATTGGTGTTGTGGTTATTCCCATCACTTTTTTTGCAGTCCTAGTGATGGGCATATTCCCCACTGTCAGTGAATACATTTTTGCGCTATTAAATAATGTCATGGATGTACTGTTACTTTATTTAGGAGAGTTAGCAAACTTGCCGTATGCGACCATAAATCAACCCGCCCCACCACTTTGGAGTGTGTTATTAGCCAGCTTAGGTTGTCTTTTATTACTTGCGCCCAAGGGCATACCCAATCGGTGGTCAGGCGTTTTGCTCTGTTTGCCTTTATTTTTTCCGCGCATCACCAGCCTTGATAAGGGGCGATTTACCTTAACGTTATTGGATGTTGGACAAGGTTTATCAATAGTAGTCAATACACAAGCCCACTGGTTGGTATTTGATACGGGTGCAAAATTTTCCAAAGACAGTGATCAAGGTAAAAGCGTGGTATTGCCTTTTTTACAGGGTCAGGGTGTTCAACAGCTTGATACATTAATAATTAGTCATGGTGATAATGATCATCGGGGCGGGTTAGCCTCTATTTTAAACAGCATGCCGACGCAGCAATTAATGACCCGTAGTCCTACGCAATTAATACCTTATCGGGCAACAGTATGCCAAACAGGTCAGCAATGGGTTTGGGATGACGTAAGTTTCACCGTATTAGCACCCGCATGGTCAAGCCATACGAGCAATAACAATTCATGTTTATTAAAAATTGACTCTGCTGAAGGTTCAGCATTACTGACCGGTGACATTGAAGCAGAAGCCGAAAGAAGTTTAATTGAGCAATCGCCACAGCAATTACGCGCACAACTATTAATAGCCCCGCATCATGGTAGTAAAACGTCCTCAACAGTGGATTTTTTAACGACAGTAGCGCCTCAAATGATCTTAATACCGGCTGGCTTTCACAGTCAATTTGGTCATCCTCACGCGCACGTGACACAGCGCTATCAACGGCTGAACATTCCGTATTTAAACACCGCAGAGCAGGGGGCGATAAGCGTAGAATTTAACAATAAGCACATGCAATTGCATGCTTATCGTGAAATTGCACGACGATATTGGCATAATAATCCCATTGTGCAGTAAACAAAAACTGACGCTGCGGGTCTTTTTGGTTAACTGCACAGCACATTCAATTTTAAGGAGAAGCGAGTATGACAACATTTACAGTAACGGGGGACATTGATCCTTTTTTGCATGTCAGTCTTAAATACGGGGAAAAAATCTATTGTGAATCCAATGCCATGGTCATGATGGAGAAAACCTTAGAATTAAAAGGAAAAATGACAGGTGGCTTAGGCAGTGCCTTAATGCGACGTTTTGCTAATGGTGAATCATTTTTTCAACAACATATCCAAGCAACGCAAGGAGATGGAGATTGCTTATTATCACCGACCTTACCTGGCGCGATAGACATCTTAGACGTAGGTGTGCACAGCTATATGTTAACCGATGGGGCTTTCGTTGCTGCCGAAGACGGGGTTAATTTAAATGTGCGGACACAAGGCATCGGCAACGCATTATTTGGTCAAACGGGGGGCTTTTTTATCTGTGAAGCCTCTGGCACAGGAAAGCTAGCGGTATCAGGTTTCGGCTCAAGTTTTGTGTTAGATGTTGAGCCAGGAAAAGATATTATTATAGATAACGCTCATGTTGTGGCATGGGACAGTCAATTACATCATGAAATATCTATTACTACGCAGAACTCAGGCTTTTTGGGTCAGCTGGTGAACAGCGTTACCAGTGGCGAAGGAATGGTATTAAAATTTTCTGGACGCGGTAAAGTGATTATTTGTTCACGTAATCGCGAAAATTTTGCCGCGTGGTTACTTAAGTTTTTACCTAGTAACTAACTATTCATATTTTCATATTAATAAATGGCGCGGCGCGTAGATTTACTCCAATGCTTGTTAAGTACACAAAAGGGAAGGTAAACGCAGCGTTAGTGTCATCATTACTTCATGTAAATTCGTTATGTTGACTATTCTTTTTTTTTAATTAAATGGGCAAACAAATGAAAGTAAATCACTTTTTAGCAGGGCTAGGATTAGCGGCTATCATGCAACCAGGCTTAGGATTTGCCGCCGCAGCCGTTGATGTTTTAGCAGGCTTACCCAATGGTATTTCAAGTGGCGACACAAGCTCAACATCAACAGTTTTGTGGGCGCGATGTAATCGTAAAGGCGAAGTAAAATTTCAGGTAAACAGCGGTAAGCTAGTTGTTGATCAACAAACTGTCACGGTTGCTGATCCTTTAATTCCAGCTAAAATCACTGTGGATAATTTGCAACCAGGACAACAGTACAGCTATCAGGTCAGCACCGCAGATGGTCTTAGTTTAACCGGTCAATTTACCACCGCACCTGATCAACAGGCAGAAAATATAGGCTTAAGCTTTGGTGTGACAGGTGATTGGCGAGGTGAATTAGCACCTTATCCCGCACTTAAAAATATTCCAGCAAAAGAATTAAATTTCTTTATAAAATTGGGTGACACTATTTATGCTGATTACCCAACCCCAGACGTACCGCTTGAACAAGCACTCACACTTAATGATTACCGCCTAAAACATAAAGAAGTGTATAGCCGTCATGCTGGCATAAATAGCTTTGCCAAATTGCAAAAAGACGTCTCTATTTTTGCAATAATTGATGATCATGAAGTAAAAAATGATTTTGCAGGTGGCGCATTAGCCTCAGCATTTCCTTATTTGTCAGAAACAACAGGTTTAGTTAATCAGTCAGGTTTATATAAAAGCGGCATACAAGCGTTCACTGAATACAATGCCATTGCAGATAAAACGTATCCAGTTGTGGGCGATGCGTTAACAGATGGTCGCCCAGACCTTTATCGTACACAACGTTATGGAAAAACTGCCGCAATTTATATGCTAGATGCGCGTTCTTTCCGAGATACAGAATTGCCAGGCGTTGCTGACACGACTGACCCACAACAAATTGGTGGGTTTATTGCACAAGCGTTTGATGCAACAACACCAGCAAGCACCCGTACTATGCTAGGTAAAGCGCAATTAGAGCGTTTGAAAGCTGATTTATTAGCCGCACAAACTGATAATGTTCTATGGAAATTTATAGCCGTACCCGAGCCGATCCAAAACATGGGCGTGCTTGCTGCCTCAGATCGTTTTGAAGGTTATGCCTCAGAGCGTTCAGAGCTCTTACGTTTTATCGATGAAAACGCGATTCAAAATGTTGTCTTTATCAGTGCCGATATTCACGGCTCGTTGGTCAATGATTTAACTTACCAACGTCGTGAAGAGGTATTAAATGCTTTAGTCACCGTAGGTAATCCCTTAGCTGCGCCGCAAATAAAAACTTCAGCGTTTGATATCAGTACAGGTTCAGTGGGTTATGCGCCCGCCTTTGGTGTGTCAGTAATTGAAATATTAGGAGCAATACCCAACGGTAATGCTATTTTGTCGCAACTGTATGGCGCGGTAGGCGTAAGCGATTTAGCAGCATTTAATCAATTACCTATGGCAGTAAAAGATGCCGCAATGACAGGTATTGTTGATGCGCAATTAACGCCATTAGGCTATAGCCCCGTGGGTTTAAATGATAACGAACATATCCACGCTAAATTAACCAAAGGTAGTTACAGTGCATTATTTAATTTTGGTTGGACGCGTTTTGATATTGCGCCAGATACCCAAAACTTAAAAGTGACCACTTACGGTATCCAACCTTATTCAATTGAAGACATGCAAACCAACAGTGTTGAAATAAATAAACGTCGTCCTAAACTGTTGAATCAATTTGTAGTAACACCAAACCGTTAATTTTTTATTGTTGCAAGCATAAAAAAACCGCGAGTGAGTTTATTCATGCGCGGTTTTTTTTTGATAAAACTGTTAGTTGCTTAGCGTTGCTTTAGTGTCGGGCATTGCTCAATCAATTTTTTGGTGTGGGGACGGTTACCTTAATGACTGTTAACAGATTTTACAGGCAACATTTCAAATAAAATTAATTCAGCAGGTGCGTTAGAGAGATTTTCCACAGACATTAACTCACCTGTTTCCCAAAACACATCCCCAGCTTTATAGAGAGCGGTTTTGTTACCTTCGATAACTTTTAACGCCCCTTTAACAACATATCTAGGGCCAGGACCGTCATGAGTATGCGCGGGTGTTTTAAAGGCAGGTGGGAAAACAACACGGGTAACTTTTGAATTAAAATGCTCAGGCATCGCGACAGAATTTTCCAGTAATACTGTGCGACTCATAGAGGTATCAGCTTGGCTTTCAGCCAGAATAGGCAAGCTAACGCTAAACAATAAGTTTAAAGGCAGAATAAGTAGACGTTTTAACATGGGTAAAGTTTCCAAAAAATCACAAGGTTTCAAGTAAGGTAAGTTATAGGCTTACCGTTGTTAAGAAACTGAGTAGCTTTTAGCGTAAGTTAAACCTAACCTAAAGCTTTCACAGCATCTTCAGTTCTAAAGTACACTTTGCCAGGCTTTAAGGCATCAACAAAATCCGTTTTTTGTAATTTATCCAGCACAGGTCCTTTAGCTTCAGCGATATTTAAACTAATATTTTTCGCCTGAACGGCTTGATTAAATAATATCAAGGCTTCAAGTGCCGTCGTATCAATATCACTTACTGATGTAAAAATTAAAATAATATGGCGAATATCGGGACGACGCTGTAACTGCGACTCTAAAAATTCTTCAATAAAATTGATATTAGTAAACGTAATGCTTTCATCAATGCGCACTAATAACAAATGATGCCAGGTTTCCACGCTGTGGCGATTAACATTACGAAAATGTTCGGTCTCAGGAACTCGTCCAACAATTGCAATATGGGGATGACTTGCGCGGCGTAAATAACAAAATAAAGTTAACAGCATACCCACCATAATGCCTTCTTCGATGCCAAACAATAACACGCCCAATAAGGTGGCACTTTCAGCTTTACCATCAGCGCTGTCATACTGCCAAGTATGCACAATATGACGAATTCTGACTAAGCGATACACCGCCATTAAAATAATAGACGCTAAGGCGGCTTTGGGAATATTAGCAAACCAAGGACTAAAAAAAATCACCGCGAGTGCTAAAAAACTAGCCGCAATCAGCATCGCCATTTGGGTGCGCGCACCTGCAGAAAAATTCACCATGGTTCTACTGAAACCACCGGCAACGGGCATGCCACAGGAAATTGCCGAGGCTAAATTTGCCATACCCAGAGCAATGAGCTCTTGATTTGGAGATATTTTTTGTCCTCGCAAATTAGCGGTAACTTTGGCAATGGCAACGCTTTCTACATACGCAATTAAGGCAATAAATGCCGCAAATGGGAACAACACATGCAACCTATCCAATGCAATAAAATCAATAGATAAGCTGGGGAAGCCCGCCGGCACCTGGCCCACAACGGCAACGTGAGATGCGGTTAAATCAAGCTCCGCGACCGCAACACTGGCTAAAATAACGGTTAATAACGGCCCACATTTACTGATGGCGGTGATTAATGTTAAAGGGAGTTGGGCTTTTTTTAATAAAAAAGAAATCGGCTGACCAAAAAAAATCAGTAACGTTAAGGACGTTAAACTTAGCCACAGGGTTGGCAGATGAATAGTAGAAGCATAGTGTAGATAACAACTTAATGTGAAACCACATTGAGGCGAGCTTAAGCCAAGTAAGGACGGTATTTGGCTGCCAATAATTAATAATGCGGCGCCACTGGTAAAGCCAGCTAAGACGGGATGGCTAATAAGATTAACTAAGCCACCTAAACGTAACAGCGCCATCGTTAACAATAACAGACCACTAATTGTTGATAACAGTAAGGCACTGGTTACCGTATCACCTAAGGCCACAACTTCAGGGGCGGATAGTGCGCCAGCAATCATAATTGCAGCAATAGAGACGGGGCCCACTGAAAGCGTGCGACTGGTGCCAAAAATAGCATACGCAATGGGCGGTAAGATACTTGCGTAAAGCCCTAATTGCGGTGGCAAACCTGCCAAAATAGCATAAGCAATGCCTTGTGGTACCAGTAAGATAGCGGTAATAATCCCTGCAAAGAGATCATCACTTAACTCCTGACGTTGGTATGTTTTTAGCCAAGTCAGGATGGGGAAAAACATATTAAATTGAAAAGAGTGTAAATAGTTTTTTAACATAAGTTATAGAAATAGAGGGCTTAACGTTAGGTAAACTTTACAAGTTTCTTAGCCTGTTTAGATAAAGTGAAAGTGGCTTTAGCTGTGACTAACGCCACTTTCATCCTAATTAACCTTATTTTATTATGCTGAATTCATATAATCAGTCTTAATGTGAGGTTGGCTTAGAATTTTCTAACGCTGTCAATTACTCTTCTTTAGTAAAACGCTCTGCATACCAGGCAACATGGGGAATATCAATTCGATAGCCTTTTAACATGATCTGCCAATATAACCACGGGAAGCCTATAATTTTGCCTAGCCACCAAAGATAACGATTTTTTCTAGGATCAAACAACGGAAACGAGGGCGTTACTTTGCCGCCATAAGCAAATTCAGCCAACATCACGGTATTTAAAGACGTGGTTAAGGGACAAGAACCATAGCCATCATAGCCTTCACGCATGGCTTGATTTGCCATCGCAGCTAAAATATTATCCACCACGACAGGCACTTGTTTACGCACAGCGGCAGCCGTTTTAGCATTGCTGGTGGAGCAGGCGTCGCCTAAGCCAAAAATAGTAGTGAAACGATTATGTTGCAAAGTTTTGTCATTAACATCCACCCAACCAGCTGCGTTAGCTAACGGGCTTTGTTTGATAAAATCAGGCGCACTTTGGGGGGGTGTGACATGCAGCATAGCAAAGCTTTTAGTGATTTCCTGCGTATTGCCTTCGCTATCTGTTTCAACAAAAGTTGCGGTTTTATTGGGGCCATCAACGGCAATTAAATTACTATTAAAATGTGGCGTGATACCATACTCAGCAACCACTTTCATTAACGCCTTGGCAAAAAAAGGGACACCAAAAATAGTAGGGCCAGCCGTATGAAATTCCATTGAGAAGTTAGCTAAAATGCCTTTTTTACGGAATCGATCTGCGGCTAGATACATGATTTTTTGAGGCGCACCCGCACATTTAATAGGCATAGGAGGTTGAGTAAAAAGAGCCGTCCCTGACTCTGCCTGCTGAATACACTCCCAAGTGTATTCAACAAACTCAGGCGAATAATTGCTGCACACCTTATTTTTACCTAAAGTCTCGCGTAAGCCACTGATTTTATCCCAGTCTAATTGTAAGCCCGGACAAACAACTAAATAGTCATACGAAACAACAGCGCCATCACGAAGGGTAACGGTCTTGGCATCAGGCTGAAAGCTCTCTGCAAAGGTTTTAAGCCAATGTATTTTAGGATTTAGTAAATCTTTTTCTTGGCGACAAGTTTGCTTCATGGTGTAAGCACCGCCGCCAATAATGGTAAAGCCAGGTTGATAATAATGCACCTCAGAAGGTTCGATTAAGGCAATATCCAGCTGAGCTTGTTGACGTAACAAAGTATTAGCAACCGCGACGCCCGCAGCGCCACCACCAACAATAACGATACTATGATGTGATTGAGTCATGTGTCTCTCTCCGAAAAATTATAATTTTTTATTAATTAAGCCGCCGTATTAGCCCTGCGCTTGTTGCCAAGCTTCAAAACCGCCCGCCATTGATAACACATTGTTATAGCCAAACTGCTGTAAGGTTTGTGCAGCCATTGCAGAACGTCCTCCGGTGCGACAATACACTAACACAGCTTTAGATTTATCTGCCAATTCGGGTACTTGAGCTAATTTAAACTCTAATACACCACGAGGTAATAAGAGGGCATGATCAATATGACCTGCTGCAAACTCACTTTCTTCTCTTACGTCTAACAGCACTAACTGACCTTCAGCAAGTAATTTACTTGCGGTCGTTACCGAGACTTCAGTAATCATACTTTTAACTTCAGTTAACATTGTTTGAATGCTTGACGTAATGCGCACAGGACGTTCAATATCCCGTGCAACAAGAGCATCTTGACGCTCCTTTTCATCTAAACCACAGTAACGATTTGCAGGCACAGCCTCATCAATTAAGCGGGGTTTGGGTAACTGTAAATTCATCATAATTTCAATGAACTCCGCACGCGTTTTATTAGCTAAACGAGGATTGCTGGTTCGCTCTTGCTTAATAGAACTTACCCAACGTTGTTGATAATCATGTCCAGGATAAACCAAGGTTTCATCAGGCAAGGTAAATAAGCGTTGCGTAATACCATCGTATAACGCACCCGCATCGCCGCCTTGAAAATCAGTACGGCCACAGCCAGCAATTAACAAAGCATCGCCAGTAAAAACACGATCACGCCACAGAAATGACACGCTACCCGTAGTATGGCCAGGTGTAGCGATGACTTTAATGTGCTCAAGATCACCTAAGCGAAAAATATCCCCATCTATAATCTGAATATCAGCAGTTTCAGCGCCGCATAACTGACTAACCGCAGTTTGTGTACCCAAACGCTGACGCAATAAACCGCTCGCGGTAATATGATCAGCATGAACATGCGTTTCTAGCGCATACTTTAGATGTAAATCATGCTGTGCTAATAACGCGATATAGGCTTCAATATGGGTATTAACAGGATCAATTAATGCTGCTTCTTTGCTGATAGCATCAGCAATTAAATAGGTATAAGTCCAAGTTTCTTGGTCAAAAAGTTGCTTAAAAATCATCGTTTATTTCCAGAGGTGAGGGTGAAAAAATTACCAACTACAGGTTAATATTGTGTCACTAATCCGTCTCTTTTCCAAAGAATTGGGGCTAAACAGCAGGGCCCATTCATATAAATTGGTCTAAAAATGAGATACTCACGAAGACCCACGTATAGAAAGGCATAAGAGCTGACAGCACGGTTGACTTGCCTGTCTACCGTATAGCCAAACAAACAGGCGTGTTACTGCAATGACCTAAACGATAGCTGAAATTCTCAAAATCTGTGACCGCCATGCCGACCGTTTGACTTGGGCAATGACGCAGCTGCAAAATCGTATGCCTTTTACCGGGCACACCTTAACACTCTTAAATGACGTTGAGCTTGCTATACTCGATCAATTCTCAACACGTTTTGGCAAATTACAGGACTTAATGGGGGCGAAGCTTGTTCCTGGCCGTATTGGAAATCATTAAATAACCGGGGGAGTTGATGGCATTTATCGATAAACTCTACTGGCTTGAAAAGATAGGCGCTATTGCCTCAGCAGACGATTGGTTGTTAATGCGCGAAGCCCGCAATACCTTTTCACACGATTATCCAGATGATCAAGAATTACAAGCGGCCCTATTGAATAAATTGCATGAACTGGCAACACAATTACTTGATGTACTGAGTGGAATTAAGATTTTTATTAAACCTTACCGTAGACTAAACTAATAAAACCTTGAACGTTACCAAAGGGTAAGACAATGCTCATACAACTTCAATCCGAATTTGATGACATATTACAACCGCTGGGTAGTCATGCTGCGGAATTTTTTTTAGCAGCAAGTCTGTATCACGTCAGAAAAATAAGCTTTTCTGCTGCCGCACACATGGCGGGTTTGAATTTTGACAGTTTTAAAACGCGCTTAACAGAACATTTTAATCAAGGCTATATCATGGCCGATGAATGTGTTTTAGAAGATATGCACACTGTAGAAAAATTATAAAAATCTGTGAAAATCGTCCTTAATACCAGCTAAAACAATGAATTTATCAGCCCAAGACATTACCGCGAAAATCTTGACCTTGCCAGAACAAGAACAGTAAGAAGTAGCCGACTTTATTGAATGTTTGAAAACCAAATTAGCGCGGCGACAAACTAAACAGCTTGAATCACGTCAAGAAACTCTATTAAATCAACAAACCGAAGGAGCGCGAGTTTTACAAGTGTTGGAAGAAGTCGGGCTTTTAGGGTGCATGGAAGGCGGTGATGGTATGTTATCAGAGGATTACAAACAGCACCTATGGGGCAAATGATGATTATTACTGCTGATACGGGGTTTTGGGTGGCATTATTTGACCCGCGAGACAATTATCACCAAGCAGTTCGCGCTTATGCACTAACGATTAACGAACCGTTAATCACAACACTGCCCGTTGTCACCGAAGTATGTTATTTACTACAAAAAAGATGCAATCCACTGAAAGCCGCTATTTTCTTAAAAGCGGAACAAACGGCCAATTTGTTTAGTTTACTCACAATCAGCGAATCACATTTGCCACGCATGGTAGAACTCATGATTCAATACGCTGATTTGCCGATGGATCTAGCCGATGCTTCTTTGGTGCTATTAGCTGAAGAGTTAGGTCACGGGCGAATTGTTTCTACTGACAGACGCGATTTTCATACCTATCGTTGGAAAAATCACCAGCCGTTTTGCAATTTGTTGGAGACTGTTTTGTGTCAATGACAGCAAACTATCAGAACCCTAAAAAATAAGGATAACAATGGATACTGTTTTTCTTGAGCAACAATTGACTGATTTATTCGCGTATTACCACGCACCCAATGCACGTTATCGCCATACTGCATTTTCCAGTAAAGACCTTGCTGTACAGGCGTGAAAATAAAAAAAGTATATGACTCAGCAAAATCCAGACTATGAACCCAGCATACAAAATAATATGAGCAATCAAAAAACCGTAAGACACTTATTAGGTATTTCAGGCGGCAAAGACAGCGCGGCCTTGGCTATTTATATGCGCGATAATATTCTTGGAATTTTTTAATCTGCGTATTTGGCAGTAAATTATTATACTAACTTTATATACAAAAATTTTATGTCAAAATTCTATGAAATAGAACCTAATTTAGAAAATTATTGGCGTTCAATTATATTGTTTGGACGTAATGTCGCTTCCTATAAATTTGCATTAGCTAAAGCTCTCTATGATTTAAAAGATAGTGGTGATTCGGTTATAACACTTGATAAATTGGCCGTTCCATTTTCTAAACATATTTCAGAACATTTAGTCATTTGTGATAAACAAATCACATCGGCAAGCAGTAAGTTTCTTGATGGATGTAGAAATTTTAATGCTAATAAAATCGATCATGATGCGTTAATAGATTTAACCGTTCAACTTGGTTTTAATAATGTTATAGATGCCTTTCATAATGTGCATAATGCAGAAGTACCGACTCGCTTTTTTACAGATGAACGAAAAACCAAAGGCGGCATTACCTTAACAGATGATTTTTATCGTTTGGGCGAGCAAGTCCAGTATGAGAGCTTAGCCGAAGAAACAGAAGCGAGATGGCGTTTAGTTGAAACGGCATGGGAGTTAAATATGCCAAAGCATTTAATTCAGATTGATTACAAAGAAGAAACGCGAGAGTTTTTTGCAGATAATAAATTGCGACGTGTTTCTGTAACAGCCGCAAGTCCTTCTTTAAACGGTTATCAAAAAGGACGGTGTTTTTATTGTTTTAGAGATATTTCCATTAATAATGATCATCAGGACTTTGCCGATGTTGATCACTTTTTTCCGCATGATTTAAGGAGATGTGATGCAGGAAAACCTATTAATGGTGTGGCAAATTTAGTGTTGGCCTGTGTTGATTGCAACAGGGGCGTTAATGGTAAATTTGCTAAACTACCTTCAGTGCCCTTGCTGGAACGTTTGCATGATCGTAATGAATATTTAATCACCAGTCATCATCCGCTTAGAGAAACCTTGATTGTACAAACAGGCAATTCTCTTGAAAAACGTAGACAGTTTTTGCAAGATGCATATAACTGTTCTATTACCTATTATGGTATCCATCAAAAATGGCAACCGACACAACAAGGCATCGCTATTTTTTAATTACAAAATTATGCCAAGTAAGCTGGCGTTTTTGTTCAACCTCGCTTTCATAAAGCAAAATTTCACAGTTGTTTTGTTCAAAAAATTGGCTGAATAAATCAATATCAATAGCTTCGTAGAGCTTTCCATTTTCCCGTTTGTTTTCCTCATGAGTTCTGCGTATTGAAATAATCAAACGTCCGTTTGGTTTCAATAATTGCACAAGTCGAAAACAGGCAGCTTCAATTGAATTGTTGTCCAAATGCATGAGAACCGCAGAACACAGGATGTTTTGAAATTGTGAATTATCAAAATTTGCCAGCGTTGGCAAATAGTCTTGGTTAAATATTAAATCTGGATAAAGCCGCAGTGCCTGCTTTAGCATTTCTTCTGATGCGTCAACTCCAATGGTTGGGAAGCCATGCTGATTGAGCCAATAAGTATCACGACCAATTCCGCAACCAATATCAGCAGTTGCTCCACCTTTAATAAAAAATTTTCTAACTAATTCATAAATTCTGCTTGGTGTTAATGTTGAATGCAACTGAGCAACGTTTTCTGCTTCTCTGTTGTAGGTATCTATTGTCTCTCTATCCATATCAGGTGAGTTTTCTATTAAAAATTTTGGTTATTGTAATTCATTGAAAAGCAGTTGTTAGTGTTGGTTTTTAAAAAATTAACATATACAGGATTTATGTTGAAATTTATAAAACCATAGTTAAAGTGTTAGATAAAAGAGAAGATTTTTCAGTATTTATTGTAAAGGTTAACGTGGTATCGCAACCGTACTTTGCCTGAAAACAAATATGGTTTGGTTGTAGTGCTATTAGGCTTTAATCATGCCTCTGATCAAGGGGGCTTGGCTAATTTTCATTTGGTTGATGAAAATAGGCTATGGAATGAATTGGGACAAGGTTTTAATCTATGGATTGGCAATATCAATCAGCGTTTTAGCCTGGATGCTACGGAGCTTCAAATTGAAAGGTTTGATGCTTTGTTACATCAACTCTTTAAAGTTCGTCCCCGTCGGTTAGTTAGCCTCTGGCTAATGCCGCATAATTCCATTGTTGGTGGAGGAGCCAAGTCCAAGTTCATCTGAAGCATTACACTGCAATTCAAGAAGAAATGTTTTTTCAGTGGTTAGACGACATCGAAAACGAATTGCAATGGCAAAAAACGTTAGAACAGCCGCAACCAAAATTAGAGTAATTGGCGTTAGCCGCGTTGCAACAATCGTATCAAGGCAATGTAAGTTGCTTGCCATCAGCCGTTCCGTCATCTATGCCCATAAAAAACGCCAACAGGACGTAGCAGATGATGATGAGGGATTGCTGTTGCAACTGCTTGATGAAGAGTACACACGGCATCCGTTCTATGGGACACGGCGAATGACTCAATACCTGCGTGGATTGGGTTATGTGGTTAACCGCAAACGGGTGCAACGGTTGATGCGAACGCTGGGGTTGGCAGGCATGGTACCTGGGCCCAACACCAGCAAGCCGCATCCGCAACACAAAGTTTATCCGTATTTGTTGCGGGGCGTTGAGATCACTGCCCCCAACCAAGTGTGGAGTACCGACATCACCTACATTCGGCTGCGACACGGT
>Ga0247841_10006151_pt1 | contig 18803 bp, 19 predicted proteins | sample LaCruzMarch2015__2_FD_192410 | JGI IMG/M metagenome (GOLD analysis project Ga0247841, IMG submission 192410) | Freshwater microbial communities from meromictic Lake La Cruz, Castile-La Mancha, Spain - LaCruzMarch2015_18m | ecosystem: Environmental > Aquatic > Freshwater > Lake | place: Spain... | reverse complement strand
CCCACCATACAGGCAGTTGATATGGATAGAAAACAACAGTGGTTGTACCGATGCAGATACATTAAGATTAATGTTTGCACCAATACCAACAGCATCATTTACATCGACAATGCCATCATGTATAGGAGATTCCTCAGTAATAATAGCTAATACAGATCAATTTAATGCCAATAATTACGGAGTAACTAATTTCTACTGGTCATTAGATACAAATGCGGTATTTGACAGTGATACATCGCACTATATAAATCAGGACACAATAATAGTAAGATGGATAAGAGGGAAAAAACATATAGTAAAATTAATCACAGAAAATAAATATGGATGCAGCTCAGGAATAATAACAGATACGATAAAAGAGCCTGACCCATTTAATCCTGATTATACACTTGAATCAGCGACCTGCCACCTGTCGAACGGAAAAATAATATTAGACAACGAAAATAATACTTACCAGTTTACCTGGGATACTACATTTGCTCAGGCAAACAGAAATGACACAATACAGGAGAACTTACAAAACCGGGAATATGTTATACTTGTAACCGGAGAATCAATATCACAAGATGCACAACCCGGGACGTTCTGTACAGATACATTAACTATATATGTACCGGACACGGGAGAAGTAACAGCAATGTTTGATACAACGTATTTTATAGATACAGTAAATACCATAGCCCCATATTCGGCAACATTTGTAAACCAATCCGTAAACGGAAGACGTTATCAATGGATATTCTATGATATAGATGGGAATAAGATAGGAGACTCAAAAGAAGAAAATCCGACTTATACATTTCCGGAGGGAGTTTACAGGGTAGTTTTAGTAGCAGAGAGCAGGGATTATTGTAAAGATTCATTGATATACAGGTATATCTATGTGAGAGGCAAATCAATGATAGAAGTACCAAATATATTTACACCAAACGGGGATGGATTAAATGATTTATTTATAATCAAAAACAAAACATTAAAAGAGTTCCGTTGTATTATTCTAAATCGCTGGGGAGTAAAAATGTACGAATGGGATAATGCAAATAAAGGATGGGATGGAAAAACAGAAAAAGGAGCAGAATGTACACCCGGAGTTTATTTTTACATAGTTACCGGCACAGGTGATGATAACGTGATTTATGAGTTTCATGGGGCGTTCCACTTGATGAGAGAGAAGAAGTAATAATTCACAATAAATCATACAGATAATGATTTAAGAATAAAAAATCAAACAAATAAAACTAAACAATAATTTTTAAATTAACATAACCCTGTAAAATATTTATTAGTAATTTAACCAGTCTTTTTAAAATTATTAATTTTGCATTTTATTTAAACCTGTATAAAAGTCAAATATTTTGATATTGTGGGAAGAATTTTAGCAATAGATTATGGTAAAAAACGTGTTGGCATTGCTGTAACTGATACGATGCAATTAATTGCAAATGGACTTACAACAGTTAACTCAAATGATATAGATAATTTTTTAAGCTCTTATATTGCTAAAGAAAAGGTTGATAAGTTTATTGTAGGTCATCCAAAAACTCTTAGAAATGAAGATTCGGAAGCAATGACTTATATCAAACCTTTTGTAAAATCTTTACAAAATAAATTTCCTGAAATTGAAGTTATTTTAATTGATGAAAGGTTTACTTCTAAAATAGCTTTTCAGACAATGATTGATGCAGGTCTTAATAAAAAGAGCAGAAAAAATAAAGAATTAATTGATACTATAAGTGCAACTTTAATATTACAAACATATTTAAATCAAAAATAAAAATGATATTACCGATTTATGTTTATGGCAACCCTGTTTTACGACAAAAAACAATAGAAATAGACAAAAATTATAAAGACCTTGATATTCTGGTAAAGAACATGTTTGAAACTATGTTAAAAGATGATGGAGTTGGTTTAGCTGCTCCACAGATCGGCTTATCTGTAAGGATAATTGTAATAGATGCAAATGTAATGTCCGAAGAAGATAAGACTTTAACAGATTTTAAAAAATGTTTCATAAATCCTAAAATAATTGAAGAAACCGGAGAAGAATGGGTATATAACGAAGGTTGTCTGAGTTTGCCTACTTTAAGAGAAGATGTTAAAAGGAAATCTAAAGTTCACGTTCAGTATTATGATGAAAATTTCATATTTCATGATGATTGGTTTGATGGTATAAAAGCAAGAATATTTCAGCACGAATATGATCATTTGGAAGGAATAGTCTTTTCAGACAAATTATCAGCTTTTAAAAGAAGGCTTATAAAAGGTAAACTTAATGATATTATGAAAGGGAATATTGAAAAAAAGTATAAAATGAAATTTATTAAATAAAATTTAAATTGTCATAATATCTTTTTCCTTTTTTTCTAAAATTGCATCTACTTTTTTAATGTATAAATCAGTAGTTTTTTGAACTTCTTCTTCTCCAGAAGTGATATCATCTTCAGGAATTCCGTCTTTTTTCAGTTGCTTTAAATCTTCATTTACTTCACGTCTTATATTCCTGATACTGATTTTGGCATTTTCACCTTCATTTTTCACCTGTTTTACTAAAGATTTCCTTCTTTCTTCAGTGAGAACAGGAACTATAATTCTAATTATTTCTCCATTATTCAAAGGATTTAATCCAAGGTTTGCAGCCATAATTGCTTTTTCAATTGGTTCAATCATTGATTTTTCCCATGGCTGAATAATTATTGTTCGGGCATCCGGAGTATTTACGTTTGATACCTGGCTTAATTGAGTATTTACTCCATAATAATTTACAAATACACTATTAAGCATTGCAGGATTTGCTTTTCCTGCCCTGATTTTTAAAAGTTCACTTTCTAAATGCTTTATTGATGAATCCATTCTTTCTTTTGCATCATCAAAAAAAATTTTAATATCTTCATTCATAAATCAATTCATTTAAATAGTTCATAAATTATTTATTACTTACCAAGCTTCCTATTTTTTTACCTAAAATAATTTTTTTAAGATTTCCATTTTCATTCATATTAAATACTAAAACAGGCATATTATTTTCCTGACAAAGGGTGAAAGCAGTTAAATCCATAATATGTAATCCTTTTTTATATGCTTCTTCAAAAGTAATAAAATCAAATTTTTTTGCAGATTTATCTTTTTCAGGATCGGCAGTATAAACACCATCAACTCTTGTTCCTTTTAAAAGAATATCCGCTTTAATTTCAACTGCTCGTAAAGCTGAAGCTGTATCAGTTGTAAAAAAAGGATTTCCGGTACCGCCTGCAATAATAACTACTTCAGATTGTTTCAAAAGTAAATCCGCATTTTGTTTACTATAAAATTCTGCTAATGGTTCCATATTTACAGATGTAAGAACTCTGGCTTTTACATCAATATTTTCTAAAGAAGACTGTAACGCAATACTATTTATTACAGTAGCAAGCATACCCATTGAATCTCCTTTAACTCTATCAAACCCTTTACCTACACCAGATAAACCTCTGAAAATATTTCCTCCGCCAATAACAATTGAAACTTCAACTCCAATTTCAGTAATTTCTTTTATTTGTGAAGCATATTCATTTAAAATATTTGTATCAATACCATATTTATTGGCACCCATCAATGCCTCACCGCTTAATTTTAATAATATTCTTTTATATTTAATCATATGTAATGTTGTCAAAAAAACAAAAATATAAAATTAATCAAATACTAATACGAGAAAGCTTTTTTTATTACAAAAATATTATGTTTGCTTAAATTAAAAAAATAAAAAATCATTCATATTTTTGCACAATAAATAAATACCTCTGATTTTACAAATAGTAAAATTCAAAAAATACGAATAATAACAGAAAAGATTTTAATATAAAGTATGAATTCAACTTTGCCTTTTTTGCAGTTTCTTCAATCAAGTATTACACCTGTAGCTTTAATTTCCGGTGTTGGTCTTCTATTGTTAACAATTACAAACAGATTAGGTCGCACTATAGACAGAACCCGGCAACTTGTTTCTGAATTAGACAATATTTATGTACTAAGGCGTAATGAAAAGTTAAATGAAATTAAAATTTTATACAAAAGAAGCAGGTATTTAAGAAATTCAATAATATTTATTGTAATAAGTATAATATGCAGTGGTTTTTTAATCCCCATTTTATTTTTTATGAACTTCTTTACCGTTGATTTATATATTTTTGGTTATTTGTTTTTTTTTATATCAATATTGTCAATTCTTATATCCTCAATATATTTTTTTTTAGATATTGTTCTTACACTTAAAGCTCTTAAACTGGAAGCTAAAGAATATTTATAAAAAAACTTTATAATTTTTTCCTTACTTAAAATTATAATATTGTTATTGTAGTCTGATAAATCAACCGGAAAAATTATTCAGTTTATGATTTTTTACAAAAACCTTTGAAGTGTAATATCTTCAAAGGTTTTTGTAAAAGTAAATCTTATTAAAATCTTACTTTCAAACTTACAAAGTATTCACGTCCGGGAGCCGGTTGGTAACTGTTATAATCGAGCCCATTATTAGGTTCAGCAAAACCAAAATAATGTTCATCAAGAATATTTTTAACATATAAACTTATGTCACCATTAATCTTCCCTAATTGCCAATTATAATTCAAATTTGCACTTAGAATATCATATCCATCTACCCATGAGCTTCTTACACTTTTAGGCTGATAATAAGTTTTACCGATTGTATATTGATTATAGATTGAATCATCAACTTGTATGCAATATTCGGTTTGAAATTGATTATTAAGAGTAAAAGTAAAATGCTTAAAAAACTTATAGCTTATTTCTGCAGTTAAAATATGTTGAGGAATATTTGGAATCCAATGTGCTTCAACAGTGTCGTGAGCTTCATATTGAAAATGAGAATAAGTATAAGCAACCTGAAGGTTAATATCTTTAACAGGTGAATAAGATAAAAATATTTCTACTCCGCTTTTATTTTCGTCCTTATTGCCAAAGAATGCTGTATTATTTCCTCTTCCCGGTATACTAAACCTGTAAAAACCATTCTTTGTGGTTATATAAAAAGCTGTAATATCATAATTGATATTATTTCCAATATAACCCCTAACACCCAATTCTTCCCCCTGAGAAGTAGAAGGTTTAATTGTAGAATTATATCCGCCCCATGTAATAGGGTTATTATATAGCTCATCATTTGCCGGCACTAAAAATCCGGTACCATAGTTTACATATATATTAGCTGATTTACAAATATCATAAGCCAAACCAAACCGATAAGTAGGATTTTGGAAAACTTTTTTTCCTGAAAAGTTTAAAGAATCAGGAGTTGGAATATTATTAATTAATTCGCTGTTTATATAATCATAACGCACATTCAATGTAGCATAAAGTTTATTACTTATATCAATTTTATCAATAAAAAACACTCCAAGACTTTTTTTCTTAATTATCTGATTGATTAGTATTGCGTTTAGGTCAAAACTTTGTTCACTGAAATGACTGTCAACTCTGTTAGAATCTCTCTGATATTCTCCGGGAACAGCAAATTCGTGTTCAGTTATTACCTGCGATTGAAAATCTGCACCTAAAGAGATATGATTCATAAGATTTTCTCTCCCGTGTTGAAGATTATATTGTGCTGTAAAGCCCGGATTAACATATGGTTTATAGTCATCCCCGTTATTAGATGTTTCTCTGTAATAATTCATTCTGAAATACCCATTTACCTGTACATTCTGGTTTTTTGTGATATCATACTTTACAGTTGTAGCACCAGTAAGTCTTTGTGTTTTATGGAACTCATTATAAGGAACCGCATCATTATTCGAAGCCTGCCAACCTACATTATTACTTTGAAGTCCGATTATCTCACCATTTATTCGAGCCAAATTCATTCCTTCCGAATTCTGATTAAAATATTTTGTATATATGAGTGATTGTGTAACTTTAATTTTATCAGAAGGAGCCCAGTTTAATTTTTCACTAAAGTTGTCTCCCATAAATGCCTGATGTTCACGATATCCATTACCCTGCATATGAGAATAAGAAATTCTATAATTAACATTGCCTATAGTTCCGTCAATTTGCTCCATTGCTTTCCAGAATCCATAAGAACCTGCAGAAGCATAGAATAAATCATTGAACGGTTTATTTCCTCCGTCTTTAGTAATAATGTTTAACACCCCTCCTGTTCCGCCACCACCATACATTGAAGCTGCAAGTCCTTTTACTATCTCAACATTTTTAACCGTTTCCCAATCAACATCATAAAGATCAGGACAATATCCTCCCGGTTCATTAACAGGAATACCATCAATGAGTACCTGAATTCCTCTGAAACCGCTTTCTGACAAAATTCCCTGACCACGAATATATAAGTGAACTCTTGAACCATCTGTTCCATTATCAACTTTTACTCCCGGCACAAGCCTAAGAATTTCGTCTGTTGCAATAGATTTAGACATAGTATTAATTTTATCCTCATTTACTAATGAAATAGAGTAAGGAATTGATTTTAACTTATATGGAATTCTTGCAGAACTAATAACAACCTCGCTTAGATTTATATTAGCGATTGTGTCTTTATTTATTTTATTATCTTTATTTTGTGCCAGTAGAAAAGTTACTGAACAACAAAAAATAAATATCATTAACAATATTTTTTTCATGAATTTAATATAATTTAGTTTATAATATTAACTTAAATTTATTTTCATAGAAATATATATGCAAAGTGCCATAATCATAATAAAATATGCACAAAGCTTTAATCGATTATTAAATAATGTGTTTTATTTTAAACCAAATTTAGCATTATAATAAAAAACCAATTATACATACCTTAAGCCATAAAAGATAATGTATATAGAAATTTTGTGCCGAAACAAATTATTTTTCAGTGCATTAAAAACTTATTATAAGTCAGTTTTCAGCAACTTTAATGCGAAATTTGGATTAAAATATTATGAATTGATTTTAGGAGGAGGAAATATCCTTTCCGAAAATAAAGATAAAAAATGTTCTGTACTATTATGAACATTAAAAATTGTATATGCAAGATAAACTTGATCCGGAAAGTCTTCAAAAAAGTAGTTATTCAATAATTTTCGTATTGTGTGTTGAAAATTTTTATTATGGTTTACATCATTACAAACATTTTTTCCAACAAATTCATAAAGCGAAGTAAAAAGTTTTTCTTCTTTTTTATCATTAATACAATAATAATAAACACTATCCCTTGTAAATTTTCTTTTTACAACATCATACATCTGATTTTTATAACGAAATTCTTTGTTTTCTTTAACCCATGTAATTCCGGATGTAGCATTTTTATGAAATTTGATAGGTAATTTAAATGTATAAAGCTGTTGGTTAAAAACATTTTGTTTTATCATACTTTTTATTTCATCTTCAATCTGGTATTTAATAGTAAAAAATACGCCCCAATAACCCATCAGGTTAAAAATAAAAACCGAAGTCATAAATATTGAGAAACCCTTCTTCAATAGTACTTAATTATACTGTAAAAAATAAATATTATAATAATCAATCTTTAAAGTTCATAGAGTGCTTACTTTGAGCAACTAAATTAAGTTTTTCCTATAAATATTTTTAAACTTTAGTTCACTCTAAGTATTTATTAATTAAAATACATTATCGACAATAAAAATTATGAATTCTTATCCTTAAATACAAAATTAAAGATGTAGTTTAACAACTTCAATTAATTCTGGTAAATCCATGCCAATTTTTTTAAGATGCTCAATAGTTGGAATACCATTTGATGTCCATCCTCTACGTTTGTAAACAGCATCAAGAAGTTGCTCATAACGATTTTCACGATATTTACGTGTGATTTCAACTTTTTCAGCAGAAGATTTACCCGTTGGATCTACACCAATAAGTTCTTTCATTTGCTTATCGTAACGCTCTGCCCTTGATTCATATTCTTCAATTGTTACAGGTCCTGCTGCACGATATGGCTGTGCATCATTTTTGCGTAACCCGTAGCCTCTGCGAATATTAAAAATTCTTTGAAAATTATATACTCTTTCAGATTGTAAAATAAGTTCGGTTTTATCAATATTTTTACCGGTAACAGCATTAAAAATTGTAACATAATTATCAACATGTTCAGGAACTTTTGCAGGTTCTCCTGATTCACGATTATTTTCAGGCTCAACATCATTCCATGGAAGTTTACAGAAACCTGCTAATCCAAACCAAGTTCTGAACATAGGAAAATAATGTAGTGCTTCAGCTTTATTTTCAAATGTTGGAATTTGGTTATTTACCATATCCATAAAAATCAACCAGGCTTCATCATGTTGTGGTCCTTTGTTTGTCATAGCATAACCACCCTGTTGAGCAAGTGATTCTTTTGAAACATACTGAGAATATTCAAGTCCCTTATTTTCCATCCCAATATCCTGTAAAAATTGTGGATCGCCCCAACCATTTTTAGTAAAATATTCTTTCATTTTACGTACACCCATTCCTGCAATTACGCCAAACCCTTCTCCTCTTGCCAACTGATGCAATAATTCCATAGCTGCATCAGAATTTCCAAAGTTTAGTTTTAGACCACCTGTTCTTTCTTTATTAATAATTCCGTTTTCATAACATTCCATAACAAAACCGAGGATAGTTCCCCAAGAAATAGTACAAATACCATAAGTATCACAATAAAAGTTTGCTTCAATTGTAAAATCAGGATCAAATATTCCGGCACATGAACCAAGTGAAGCGGCAGTTTCATATTCCGGACCATCAACTATAACTTTTGTACCTTTGTAAGGCCCCGTTCTTAATTCATAATTATCAACACCTTTAGCGCATGACATATTGCAACCAATCCAACATCCATCAGGTACATTTTGTGTAAACCTTTCTTTATAAATATTTGAATGAACATTTACAGCATCAGAATGACTGCCAAATTTAAAATTATGAGTAGGAAATAAATCGTAATCATTCATAACATTAGTAAGATGAGCTGTTCCAATTTTTCTCATTTGGCATTGAGAATCATCTAATTCCCTCATTTCTTTATTAAAGCGTCTTCCTCTTTCCATAATCGCTTCAAGGTTTACAACATTATTACGATTTCCTGTTATTCCTTTTATCTTAGCAACCAAAGCTTTAATTTTTTTATTCCTGAAAACTGTACCAATTCCTCCTCTGCCAGCTTGTTTTAGCCTAACTAATTTTCTTTTTGAATCATAAAAACTAAAATTGAGCATTCCAATAAGAGAATTGTCGGCTGCCTTACCTGCTGAAACAACTGCTATATTTTTTTTGTCTTTTTCGTCATCTGCAAACATTTCAGTAAGTTGCTCAGCTAATACATGACTATCAATTGCTTCGAGTGGAGCTTCAAAAATTTGAATAAGTTCCTTTGTTTCATCAATAAAAATTATAATGTCATTTTTTGCTTTACCTTGTAATTCAAGAGCATCAAAGCCACAATATTTCAGAAAAGGACCAAAAAAACCTCCAACATTGCTATCAATAGGAATATCAGTTTGTGGTGATATTGTAACTACTATAGATTTGCCAGCACCGGAATATTGTGTAATTCCACAGCAAGGACCACCGGATATTACAATTTCATTATCAGCATCATTCCATTTTGTATCAGGTTTAGTAGCATCCCATAGTAATCTTAAATCAAAACCCTTACCTCCAATAAATTTATCTTTCATAAACTGGGTAACCGGTTTCTCTTTTATATCGTTATCAGAAACATTAATATACAATGATCTGTCATTATACCCCTTATCAATCGGGTGCCACGTATATTTATATTCTTTTAATATACGATGGTTATTTTTCAAATTTTCTAAATTCATAAATTATACAATTATTTTTTTACAAAATTATAAAAAATCCTCTTTAAATTAATGATTAATATCAATATACTTTTCAGTAACATAATTATTTAATATTATCAGCTCTTGCGACTATTCCTGCAGGTAATTTTTTATTGAATTTATCAGTTAAAAATATCTCATTAACATTTACTTTTTTTATAAATGGTAATTTCGTTTTAATAATATCTGATAAAAATTTTTTGTCCAATCCTGAGGAATAAGTATTAACTACTATAAAATATAATTTTTTATCAATAATCTGATTAATTAAATCTAAAAGAAGCTCAAAATCATTTTCAATAATCCAGCGTTCTCCTTTTGGACCTACTCCATAAGCAGGAGGATCCATAATTATTCCATTATATAGATTTCCTCTTCTGATTTCTTTTTTCACAAATTTTACAGCATCATCAACCAAAAAACGAATATTTTTAACATCTGATAAGTCCATATTTTCTTTTGTCCAACTTATAATCTGTTTTAAAGAGTCAATATGTGTTACATCTGCTCCTGCTTTACCAGAAGCTAATGATGCACCTCCCGTATATGCAAAAAGATTTAAAACTTTTAATTTGGAAGTTTGTGATTTTTTTATTAAATTATATATATAATTCCAGTTTTCTGCCTGTTCCGGAAAAAGACCAATATGTTTAAAATTTTTTAACTTTAAGTTAAACCATAACGATTCACTATACATATTATAATTAATATTCCATGAATCCGGTATTTCTTTAATTTTTTCCCAGCTGCCTGTATTTTTAGTTATTTCATTATATTTTGCATGTGCTATATTTAACCATTCATAATCTGTCATACTTTTATTCCAAAAAGCAGCTTGCTCAGGACGAATAATAATGTATTTTCCAAATCGTTCTAATTTTTCTTTTGACCCTGTATCAATAAGCTCGTAATCCTTCCAATTTGAAAATTCATAATTACTTATCATATTCATCATAATGTAAAATTAAAGGTATAAAAGTATAAATTTATCCGGTTATAGTATAGTTTAGAAAATATTTTTATAACTTATTTGCATATACAATAAAATTCATTTAAATTTGTTCTTTTCAAAAAAGAAACATAACATATATGTTATTTAATAATAAAAATGTAAGCACAATGGCTAAAAATGTAGAAAACGAATTTGTTACTAGCTCAATTAACATAATTAGTGCAGGAACAACAATAACCGGAGATATTATTTCAGATGGCGATATTAGAATAGATGGAACCCTAAAAGGTACTTTAGTAACAAAAGGAAAAATAGTTGTTGGTACAACCGGAGTTATTTCAGGAAAAATTAATTGTAAAAATTCGGAAATTTCCGGTAATGTAGAAGGAAAAATCAATGTTAATGAGCTTTTATCACTCAAATCTTCAGCAAAAGTTGTCGGCGATATTATTACCAATAAATTAGCAATTGAACCTAACGCTGTGTTTTCAGGAACTTGTAATATGAAAGGCATGGGTTTTACCGGTACTGGCTCTGTAGTTTCTGAAAAGCCGGTTGAACACAAACATCATGAACTCGAAAAAACAGTTAAATGATTATGGGAAATATACTTCCATCGCATTCCAGATGATAATTATTATTTTAGCCGGAGTGTTTGGAGGGCATTATTTAGATAAATATATAAATTTAAAATTTCCTGTTTTTACTGTAATCTTTTCATTTGCATCAGTTATTATATCAATATATTTTGTTGTGAAAGATTTAATAAATAATAAATAATAAATAATGGTGCAAAAAGAATTTAAATTATTCTTATTTAAAGTTTCAATATTATCAGTTGCTTTATTAGTGATTTATGGGATCTTAATAAATTCCTTTTTAAAATTATATAGCTTCAATATTTTTCCGTTTTTATTGTTATATTTTATTGTCATAACAATTTGTACTTATTTTATATTACTTAAAACTAATGCACTAAGTCAAATAAAATTCATTAATCGTTATATTTTATTAACAACAATCAGACTATTTTTAAATATTATTATAATTATTGTATATCTATTTAATTACAAAAGTACTGCAATTATCTTTGTAATAACCTTTTTGTTTCTTTATGCAATATATTCAGTATTTGAAATAATATCAATTTTATCAATAATTAAAAAAAAATAATGAAAGTATTTGTATAATTAAAAAATTACATTTAGGTTTGTTCATACCAATTTTATAAAAATATTTGTAATTAAATGGTTATTAAATTAAAGATAATAAGCATATTAATTTGTTTTTCATTATTTTTTTCAGGCAAATTAATTTCATCAGAGATTAATAAAATTAACCCTGAAAAAACACAGGATAGTACAAAACAAAATAATCAAAAAGAAAAATTTGAACCTGGTCCATTTATATTAGAACATATAGGAGACTCTCATGAATGGCATATTGCAACAATTGGAAAACACCATATTAAAATTCCATTACTAATTATTGCTTATAGTAAAAAACAAGGCAAATTATTATCGTTTTGTACAACTAAATTTGAACATGGTCATTCTGCTTACAAAGGAATTAAAATTGAACTGGAAGGAAAAAATAAAGGAAAATTAGTTGAAGTAAATGAAGATGGCAGTATTGATGAAAAAGCACCACTTCCATTAGATTTTTCTATTACAAAAGATGTATTAGCTATTTTCATCAGCATAACTTTAATACTATTTATTTTCATTGGAATAGCCAGGATGTATAAAAAAAGAGAAGGGAAAGCTCCAAAAGGTCTTCAGTCAATGTTAGAAATTCTGATTCTTTTTGTACGTGATGATATTGCAAAACCGGCATTAGGAGAACATAAGTATGAAAAATATATACCTTATTTACTTACGGTCTTTTTCTTTATATTTTTTAATAATTTGATAGGTCTTATCCCGATTTTCCCCGGTGGTGCTAATGTAACCGGTAATATTGCAGTTACAATGGTTTTAGCAATTTTTACATTTGTTATTACAACTATAAATGCCAATAAAGGTTATTGGGTACATATTATTAATGCTCCGGGAGTACCATGGTGGCTTAAATTTCCTTTACCTTTAATGCCTGTTGTTGAAATAATCGGTGTATTTACAAAACCTTTTGTATTAATGGTCCGACTTTTTGCCAATATTACCGCAGGTCATATTATTGCTCTTGGTTTTTTTAGCTTGATTTTTATTTTTGGTAATATGAATATATATGCAGGATACGGTATATCTATATTATCAATAGTATTTACAATTTTTATGACTTTTTTAGAATTTTTAGTAGCTTTTATTCAGGCTTATGTATTTACTTTATTATCAGCACTATACTTTGGTATGGCTACAGAAAAAGCTCATCATTAATTTAGAATTTTTAATTAAATATATATTTTATGATTACATTATCAATTATTTTACAGGCAGTTGCAAATGTTGCAGTAGCTAAAATGGGTGCAGGTATCGGTGCAGGAATAGCTGCAATCGGAGCAGGTATCGGTATTGGACGAATTGGTGGCAGTGCGTTGGAAGCAATAGCACGTCAACCTGAAGCAGTAGGTGATATTCGTTCAAACATGATTATAGCAGCAGCACTTATTGAAGGAGTTGCTTTCTTTGCAATTGTAGTTTGTTTATTAATTCTTTTTATTTAAAAAGAAAAAAGCTCACAATTTAACGGTTGGTTAAATTGTGAGCTTTAATTTGAACCTTAATTAAGTTATATAATTTTTAATATAAAAAATTTATGGAACTAGTAACGCCTGGAATAGGATTAGTATTTTGGATGTTATTGTCATTTACAATAGTCTTGATTATTTTAAAAAAATATGCTTGGGGTCCTGTAATGAAAGCGTTAAAAGACAGGGAAGAATCAATTGAAAATGCTCTAAGATCAGCAGAAAAAGCTAAAGATCAGATGGCACAATTGCAGGCAGATAATCAAAAAATTATCAACGAAGCAAAAATTGAAAGAGACAAGCTTATTAAAGAAGCAAGAGAAGTAAAAGAAAAAATAATTAATGAAGCAAAAGGTCAGGCTACAATTGAAGCAAATAAACTTGTTGAAACTGCGCGTGCTAATATTCAAACTGAAAAAATCGCTGCAATTAATGAAATAAAAAATCAGATTGCCATTTTTTCTGTTGATATCGCTGAAAAGATATTATCAAGGGAGCTTACTGATAAAAATAAACAAAAAGACTTAATAGACAATTTATTAAAAGAAATAAATTTTAATTAGATTAAATTATAAAGTAGTGAATTATAATAAAATTTCTGTCAGGTACGCAAAAGCATTATTTCTAACAGCTGAAGAAAAAAATGAATTAGATAATGTTAAAAAAGACATTGAATTTATTCTTAGTTTATTCAATGATGTTAAACATTTTGCATATTTTTTAGAAAGTCCTGTTATTAAGACATCAAATAAACAAAATATTGTAACTGCTATTCTGGAAGACAAAGTTAATTTAATTACAATCAGGTTTTTAGAATTAATTATTAAAAATAAAAGAGAATTGCAAATTAAAGATATATCAAGAAATTTTATTGATCTCTATAAAAAACATAAAGGAATTAAAACAGTTACCTTAACAAGTGCATACTCAATAGACGAAATCACAAAACAACTTATTGTAAGTAAAATAAAGAAATCTTTAAACGAAACTATTGAGTTACATGAAAAAGTGAATCCCGAAATCATCGGAGGTTTTATACTTACAATTGAAGATCAACAATATGACTCAAGTGTATCATCAAAATTATTGAAAATTAAAAGAAGTTTAGTTAGTTAATTAAATTTTATTAAATATGGCAGATATTAGACCAGGAGAAGTTTCTGAAATTCTAAAAAAACAACTTGAAAATTACAAAACCGAAACAGAATTTGAAGAAGTAGGAGCAGTTTTAGAAGTTGGAGATGGTATTGCCCGAATATATGGGCTTAAAAATGTACAATCCAATGAAATGGTTGAGTTTGATAACGGAATACAAGGAATTGTACTTAATTTAGAAGAAGACAATGTAGGAATAGTTTTGCTTGGAGAATCTAAATTAGTTAAAGAAGGAGATACAGTAAGAAGAACAAACAAGATTGCTTCAATTAATGTGGGTGAAGGATTATTAGGCAGAGTAATTAATACACTTGGTGAACCTATAGATGGTAAAGGCCCTGTTCATGGTGAGTTATTTGAAATGCCTTTAGAACGAAAAGCTCCGGGTGTTATTTTCAGACAACCCGTTAAAGAACCAATTCAGACCGGTATAAAAGCAATAGATGCAATGATACCAATTGGCAGAGGACAGCGAGAATTAATTATTGGTGACAGACAAACAGGAAAAACCGCTATAGCTATAGATACAATTATTAATCAAAAAGAATTTTACGATAAAGGAGAACCTGTTTATTGCATTTATGTATCAATCGGACAGAAAGGCTCAACCGTAGCAAATATTGCAAATTCTCTTGAAAAATATGGTGCTATGCCTTATACTGTAATAGTTACAGCTACAGCATGTGAACCTGCTGCATTGCAGTTTTACGCACCATTTGCAGGTGCTGCAATTGGAGAATTTTTTAGAGATACCGGTCGTCCTGCTCTTATTATTTATGACGATTTATCAAAACAGGCTGTATCATATAGAGAAGTATCATTGTTACTTAGAAGACCACCGGGAAGAGAAGCATATCCGGGTGATGTATTTTATTTACATTCCAGATTACTTGAAAGGGCTGCAAAAATTATTGAATCCGATGAAGTTGCAAAACAAATGAATGATTTGCCTATATCAATCAAGCACCTTATTAAAGGTGGCGGATCATTAACTGCTCTTCCGATAATTGAAACACAGGCAGGAGACGTTTCTGCATATATACCTACAAACGTAATATCAATAACTGACGGTCAGATATTTTTGGAATCCAACCTGTTTAACTCAGGTATCAGACCTGCTATTAATGTTGGTATATCTGTTTCAAGGGTTGGTAGTAATGCCCAGATTAAATCAATGAAAAAGATAGCAGGGACATTAAAATTAGACCAGGCTCAATACCGCGAACTTGAAGCTTTTGCAAAATTTGGTTCAGATCTTGATGCTGCAACTAAAGCAGTTTTAGATAAAGGATCAAAAAATGTTGAAATACTAAAACAGGCTCAATATTCTCCGGTAAAAGTTGAAAATCAAATTGCAATCATTTATTGCGGAACTAAAGCTTTGTTGAAAGATATTCCTGTTAATAAAATAAAAGAATTTGAAACTGATTTTATCCAATATCTCGAATTACAGCATAAGGACGTTTTGGATACTCTGGGAAAAGGTATACTTAATGATAACGTGATAAGTGTTCTTGAAAAAACAGCTCAGGATATTGCATTAAAATACAAAAATTAATTAATCCGGAATCAAATAACCTGATATGGCAAGCTTAAAAGAAATACGTACAAGAATAGCATCTGTTTCTTCTACAAAGCAAATTACCAGTGCTATGAAGATGGTTTCTGCTGCAAAATTGAGAAGATCCCAGGATTCTATCATTAAATTAAGACCTTATGCAAATAAATTACAGGAAATTCTGAGCAATATCAGCAGAAACGTTGACCTATCAGACGAAAATGTTTATACAAAACAACGACACCCTGACAAAATTTTATTAGTAATCATTTCTTCAAACAGGGGAATGTGCGGTGCTTTTAATTCAAACGTAATTAAAAAAGCAATATCGGTTGCAGAAGAAAAATATGAACAACAATTCAGAGCCGGAAATGTTAGTTTTATTACATTAGGGAAAAAAGCATATGAATACATTAAAAACAAAAATTATAATATTGTAAATTTCAAAAACGATTTGTTTGATAATGTTTCTTTTCAAAGTATTGCTTCTTTTGCACAGATAATAATGACTGATTATGCAGAAGGCAAGTATGACAAGGTAGAGATAATTTATAATCAATTTAAAAATGCTGCCGTACAAATTCTGACAGAAGAACAATTTCTGCCTATTGAAATAAAACAAGATGAAAAAAGTACCTTTAAAAATTATGATTATATATTTGAACCTTCAAAAGAATACATTATTCATGATTTAATACCGAAATCAATCAAAATACAATTATTTAAAGCAATATTAGATTCTATTGCTGCCGAACATGGAGCAAGAATGACCGCAATGCACAAAGCTACTGATAATGCTACTGAAATAATTAAAGACTTAACTTTAACTTATAATAAAGCGCGACAAGCTTCTATAACGAAAGAAATACTTGAAATTGTAGGCGGAGCTGAAGCATTAAAAGGATAAAAATAAAAAACATGACAAAATCAATTAACACAGAAAGACTGACAAAAAAGACTTGTTTTATCATTCCTCCACTCGGAAATGACGACCGGAAACTTACGAAAAATTTGTTGAGTTACAATTATCAAAATATTTATTTTGGCTTTTAAAGTATTTCATATATTCGTTTATCAAATTATTTATTATCTTTATTTTAATATTTATTTACTTAGCTCAAAACATTTTACAAATTTTATAAATATATTTTATGAAATTGATAAACGAATATTATAATGTAAAAATAAACGAAGGTTCGTATATTTGGACGTTGTGCGTCATTCTATGGCAGCCTTCTAACTTGTAGCGTATGAACATTAAACAATTATTTAGATAACTATGAATTCTACTGACAAATTAAACAATGACGACATTTTAGAAAGTTGGTTTCAACAACTTGAACAAGACTGTATATTGACAAAATCTATTCGTAATGAAAAACAGTATTATCACTTAAATAGTCCTATAAAATTTGTTTATCCTCAAAAACAAATAGACAGTTTGTTAAGCAAATACTGTCCTAAACGTGAAGAAGGTGGTTACATTTTATTTCAGCAAGAATTAAGCGACAGCAATTTAGTTCTAAAAGCTGTTGATGTAAAATGGATTGACAACACATCCGCCAATCCAGAAAACTCATATACGGTAAATACACCAGAACATAGAAAGATTGAGAGAGAAGCATATCTCAACAAACTATTTCCAATAAGGTTTCATACACATCCAATGGATGTAGATGATATAACAAAACAATCTGATAGGCGACTTGAAATTATTGATACATCAGACGCTGACAAGAGAATTTCTTTTGACTTTCCATTCAATACTAAAAGCAGGACTGTAATATTACCTGATATATTAGTAGTTTGGGATGTTAAATACTTGAACAGTTTTTTTATAGGAATATATAATGGACTAATTGCTCCAATTGGTTTTATTAAGCATAGACTTCAACTGACCGAAAAATACAACAAAGAAATGCAAGAAAGTATTTATGAATGGGCAGATGAAAAAAGTAATTTTGTAAAAGGAGCTTTAGTTGTTGGAACAATTTCAGCGTTTTTTGCTGGGATGTTTTATGCCCCTAATTTAACTGGACAACTGATTAAAGATGTGAAAAATCATCAGCCAATCTTTGCAATTGGAAGTCAAAGAGGAAATATATATTTTGGATTTACTAACTCTAATTTTTTTTCTGACTTTGCCATTACAATTCCAAGAGTTACCCAAGCTTTAATTGATGACAACGAACAAGAAATTATACCTGTAATGGAAAGGGAGAGAGAAAGATTGAGATTAACTAACTCTACATCATGACACGTAAGAAAAGAAGAACGAACGCACAACACATGGTATAGTGCATGCGGGTTTCAGTGGTTTTCAAAGGTTCGTGGCTCGTAAAAAAATTCAGTATAACCTGATAAGAAATCGCTTCGTAATCCCGCACGACACCATACCATCAACGTTGGCGGTCATTGTGGACATTTACCTATGATAATTAAACCGAAAGAATTGAGTAAAATTTTGAATAACTTTATAAATAAAATAATAGGTATAATCGCTTAGGTCGCAGAAATTAATCAAACAAATTACCTTTGCAAAATGGAAGCAAGGGAGAAATTTAAAGGAGTGAACTCAATAAAATTTTATAGAGCATTTAATAATGACGAAGC
>Ga0247841_10006145_pt1 | contig 18815 bp, 27 predicted proteins | sample LaCruzMarch2015__2_FD_192410 | JGI IMG/M metagenome (GOLD analysis project Ga0247841, IMG submission 192410) | Freshwater microbial communities from meromictic Lake La Cruz, Castile-La Mancha, Spain - LaCruzMarch2015_18m | ecosystem: Environmental > Aquatic > Freshwater > Lake | place: Spain... | reverse complement strand
CCCAGCCCGAACATTTTTCCTACGGCCACGGTTTTAACCGGTGCAACTCCACCGCACGTAGGACAAATTGCAAAGAATCCCTGGACAACAGAACCTTCCCCCTTTTGTTTTAATTTTACTTCCGGAGTAAGGATAAAATCGTGCCCGTGGATGCATTTTACCACAAGACTTACTGCTCTACTCTTGGCCATCCTGCACTTCCTTGATGGGCTGCGTCGTCACGTCCAGCACGCGAAGCATCTCGACAAGCCCGAGAACAGCGTTTGCTGCAACCGACGACCCGCGGGTCAATGTCAGCATTCTCTGATCGAGTGGTAAATCGGTACGTGTAAAAGCTTCCTGGATATCATGGGCTGCTCCTCCCAGAATGACACCGGTATGAATACCAATTTTGCCCATATCGGCAATATCAGTAATTCCGGCAAGCGGGTTCTGTTTAGGCATGGCGATAGTCCCATGATTACTCGGACCTCTCACCACTAATCCCTGCGAGATCCCGTGCACCCCACGAGATATAGATCCCGGTTCGGCCGGCTTCTCCTTTGGCGGTTCCTCGATTTTTGTATACCCGGGAGGAGCAATGGCCTTCGCAGCTTCAACAATAGCCTTTCCCCTGGCGATTTTTCGTTGAGCTGTCCGTTCCGAAATCCCATCGAGAGACGCACATATGTCTTCCATGGGCTTGCGTGCAAACCACATCTTGTATGCTTCAATACATTGCAGCGTTTCATCCGGTTTTGGTTGCCTCGTTCGTTTCGGGCTTCCCGGCTTTTTCTTTCTATTAGAAGAAGTTGCCATGAAAAGAATTGACGCATGTCCGCCATAAATACCTGTCGGTCTTGCGCCAAAGTTGTCAGCGGCAGAGAAACGAGGAATTCCTGCCGCCAACGTTATAGGTTGCCCGAACCACACCACTGCCGAGAATCTAGCGAGCCGGCCCAAGGAAAAACCGACACGCCAAACAATAATTTAAATCCGATCTATTTAATTACTTCGTTCCCAACGGCCCGCCAACCCGGTCTCGGAACCCCGCGGGCAAAAAGTTCAATACGTCTGTCAAGATGAAATTTGTCAGCCTCTTTCTCGATTAACTCGAACATCTCGTCAGGTTTTTGGGAATGGCCCCGCGGTTTCGAATGAACAATATTCTTGGAAGACAAATTGAAAGGTTTCAGATTTCCCCTTTTCAATAACCAGCATTCTTCAATCTGACCGCGGTACCATCTTCCCATGAGAATCCGCCCCTCTTTCTCCCAGAACAATTTCGTCGTGAATTTGAATCCCCACTTTTCAACAATACCGGACCTGGCAATTTCGTATGACAACGGGGCTGTCACCCAGAGAAACATCAGCGAATTTTTTTCCATTATATCCTTTACCGGAAGATCCGCGATTTCTCTCAAAGTCATTGTGGGGTAATGTTGTGCCGCTCCGGATTTATGCGATCCCCCGACTTTAACATCAGAATAAGACCACGCGGGATCTGCGATTCCGATATCAAACTTCTTTCCTTCCTGTGCTAACCCTACCAAATCCTCGTGTATCATTTTCAAAACCTTTTCTTTACAATCCACACCGGGATTTTCTTAATTCCCAGTTGTTTCAGCGCCATGGACCGGTGCCGGCCTTCCTGGAAATCCAGAAGTTTCCCCTGTTTATCCAGCTCAATGGCCAAAGCAGTAAAAACCGTACCCTTTTCCATCAATTGGATCAGGTTATCTACGTGCCTTTGAGTTACCGTCTTCGTCCAGTATTCTTCATATGACAGCGGAGCCTTCTTTTCATGCGGGGCACCGAATTTCAGGTACACCTCCCACTGAACAGTCATGAACTCCTCGAGATTCATCCATTCGAAAGTCGCATCATAATGTCGATGACTGTTCATATAATCGAAAATCGAATCGTCAGCAAACGGGAGACCGGTCTGACCGAGGTTCCAAGTCACTGGGCCATCATGGACAATCCTATCAGATCCTCCGAATTCAGGAATTTGGTTATAGGGGGTCACAACTTCCCCAAATCCCTCAAATGCTCTTTCTCCTTTGCAAGAATCTCCTCCAGGAGAGACCCGATATCAGGGCCGTAGTACGTGTTTCCGGAAATTCGCTGAAGAGTCGTTTCATAAAAATTAATAGCACATTTCTCTCCTTTTATAGCATCATTGACCACTGCCTGGCGGGTATTTCCCGAAGGCCAGATGTATCCGCAATGCTGTTTGTGCGGAAGCTCGCTCAATGAGTACGGAAGTCTTTCCACCCGGGGGATTCCTCGCAACCATCCCGCTAGTTCAGTCGCATGATCCCATTCTTCCTGCTCATGCTGAACAAATTCATGAACGACGTCTTCGTTTTCGTCATCGACAATCACCGCTCCTATCCAGTACTGGTACTGAGCGAACCATTCGTCAGCAATTGCTTTCCGGACAGCCAAGGCCAGGGATTTAGTTATGTCTTCTGCCATGATGAACAATCTCTCCGCCCGATATTAAATTTTCCTGCCGATCAGCATAACTTTCCGTACAATATCCGGTTTCCGTTCCAAAACGATTCCCACTTCCACCATCGTTTTGAAAACATCCACCCCGGACGCCTCGGGAATGTCAAGAATGATATCTCCTCCCAGGGCCTGCGCCTTCTCCCGAAGTCGTTTTCTGACACCTCCCTGCCAATATAACGGATTGCGGCACTGTCTCTCTGTCCAGAAAACATTGTGTACTTTCATCTTTTCAGCGTGTTTCTTCAAATCGAATTCTTCGACTACAGCGAACCAATGATACAGTTCCACGATGTCCTTGAAATCCGGCCGGTCCGCGATACACCCTTTCTTGATATTGGGACATCCCCACGGATGGTTCGGATACGGAGTACGGCACCAGGGGCCGCGAGCAAGCGGATCATAATAAATTTTTTTCAGGGGGATCGGGTCCATTTATTTCACCGCCCTCAGCATCTCATTCGCGATCGCAACGTACAGGGGATCGATCTCGAACCCAATGAAATCGATACCCAGCCTCTTACAGACGACCCCGGTCGATCCGATCCCCATGAACGGGTCAAGTACAAATTTTGTCTTCTCGATTCCATGGTCCCGGATACACATCTCGGGTAGTTTTAAAGGAAATGAACTCGGATGACATTTCGCCCCGTTTACCGTATTGTACGGAATGAACCAGGTGTTGCCCCGGTCTCTCTTATCTGATCCCCCGGCCCCTTTCCACCGTTTAATGTTGGTCTTGTCCTGATACGGTACCCCGATATCGACTTTATTCAGTTCAACATTTCCGGTTTTCGTAAAATGCCAGATATATTCGTGGCAATCGTGATGAAATCGCGAGCTGTTTATGGGTTTATAATGCCCCACAGATATGCTTTCTTCCCCTCTGGTAATTACAATCGACTTTACCCAGTGGATAGTATTCTGCAGCACGAAATGCTTCCTGAACCGGTTGGCAACATCGATTTGTATCCAGGGATCTTTCAGCGACCCACCCACGTTCAGGAAAAATGAACCATCGTCTTTCAGAACATTTTTCCCTTCGATCGCGACGTTTTCTATGAAATCGAGATATTCTTCCCGTGGCCTGTCGTCTTTGTATATTTCATAATCCGTGCCCAGGTTATACGGGGGCGATGTCACAATAACATCAACACATCCAGATTTCATAGATCTCATCCCGAAGAGGCAATCTCGGTTGTGAATTTGGTTGGTCTCGGGCATTTATTCCACCGATATCCCGTGTTCTTTCAGAACTTCTTTCATTTTTTCCTTCACTTCATCGCTGCAGTGAGCCATAGCATCTTTCCACGTCGGAAATCTCTTATACTCCCCGTAAAAATGATACCGATAATAAAGACAAAGATTGTGCGGTTCCCAAGCCTCATGTTCAGTAGCACATTCCGGGCAAACCCCCTTTTTACAAGGAAGCAACATCATTACTCCAGATTCTTTCTTCATTTACACCAACCTCGCTCTCCCGGCCACAGTCACAATTAAAAACGCCATGTACAGTAATACCTGAACCAACGCCCCACCGTTCAGTCTCCATCGGCCCCGGTACACACCCCAGAACATTATTATAAAAACAAAATCCGACAATATCCACAAATCGTAACTTGCAGAATATTTTCCGAGCACATTTAATAATAATCCCAACGTCGATACAAACGTTCCGAAAATATTCAACGTGAGACCATGTTGATCGTTACTGTACATTTTCAATCTCCTTCTTTTTCTTCAATCCGTTGGTGTTTCCAGCATGCTCGTGTTTTACATGACATTCCGAGCAAACCAGACGCATTTTTCCCTGGGGGATGAGCGTGATCCATCGTTTTATCGTGTTCCAACCCTTTCTTTTTCCACGACCTTCAAGGACCGGTACAATATCGTGTATTTCGAGTTTTTGTGTCCCCCCACAATAGAAACAGACCCCTCCGAGAGCATTTATTGCCCAGGCCCTTATCTCAGCATACCGCCTTCTCTGATATTCAGCTTGCTTTTTTGCCCGTTTGAGTTTTTTCCAAAGCGATTCGGAAATCAAACTGCCAGCTCCGCATGATGCCCTACGGCATTCTCCGACCGCTTCGCAACCCTGTTTTTCTCCAGGCAAATATCGCAGAATTTTTTATCGATATCGATAACCGCCCCACATTCGCATTGCCTGGTGAGGACACCTTCCTTAGTTTTCTTTCTTCTGTCCATTCTCTTTATCACTGGGCGCTTTGGCTTTATCCCGGTCTCCAGCCACTCACGGGCATCGTTACAGTACGCTTCCGATATATCAATGCCAAGGTAATGACGATCCTCCCGCTTCGCGACCGCGGTAGTGGTACCGCTATTTCCCGACCAACACGGCTTGTCATTTCTCCGAACATACAAAATATGATTGCGTATCAAGGTCACATCATATACAAATCCACTATACGGTTCTCGATTTAAATTTTCTTTATAAAGTTTGAATTTTTTACCTTTTTTATGACTATTGACAACATACTGAGGTCCCCCACTAGAAATCAGAGAAGATCCGGCATCTCTTCCTTCACGAGTCGAAACGGTACCACTTCCCCCAGATAACAATAAAAGAATCTGTACTTGGTCCGCCAAAATTTTATTACAAGTATAGAAATATCTTCCATGCCCATCGGCCTCAAATAATCCTTTAAGAAAGGATTCTATACAACCGGCAGATAAATCGAATATATACTTCGGAATGCTTTTCGTATGCGCATTTCCATCGAACCAAGACTTCAATGTAACATCACTAACAGTGTATTTCTTTCTGTTTTTTGCCATCTTGCTTTCATCATAAACTCGATAATTCCATTGTAATTTGGAAAATAAATTTTCCAGATATTTCTGTTTTCTATCTTTTTGAAGATTAAATCCGATCCTAAATCCTATAAGATCTGGACTGATATAACCATCCCCGTACCAAAATCCCAACAATTCTAACCAGGTTTTATCAATTTCTTTCTCCGACTTCCAGTTTCCTTGATTAAGTTTATGAAACTGAGCATAATTGATAGTTTTCACCTCTTCCAATCCAAATTTGAGTTTATGATATTCTTTCACATAATCTTTATGATTAGGAGTCACAAGAAGATCTATACTTCTGCCTTCAATCCGGTACATTTCTCCATCGTACCAATATTTCTGACGGTTTGTAAAACTCACCCATTCAATTTCATTCGAATCCGGATTAAGAGAGCAAATTTTATCATCGCTTTGAAGCATTTCAAATAATACCCATCCTCTCTTTGTCAATAATTCGGTTTTATCATCAAAACATCCGTTGAAAGGATCGAGAACCAGATCGTCCTTGTACGAAAACAGTCGGATGCACCGTCTTGGCAGTTCCTCGGGAAACGGAGCGGGGCATCCTCCACGGGACCGTTCCGGATTCATTTTCCAGATCCCAAGGGTCCAGTTCATGAACTCTTCCTTGGTGATTGTGCTCTCTCCTTTCCGGTCCTTTTTCCAATGGTCCTTATAGAAAACGGAAATGCATTCATGAGGACTGCTGAGGTAGGGGGCACTGGCGCTGACCCAGGATCCCCAGGCTGTCCTTTTGCAAGTGCTACTCTCGGTCCATAATGCCAGCCCATGCTCTTTGAACCCGATATCTACGCAAATCGCGTTCAGGTTCATCAACGGATTGCTCCTGGCCTTTGCCGTTCCGCACGACAAATAATGGTTCAAACAAAACCGACCATCTGGTTTCAGAACCCGATAGATCTCTTTCATCCAGACCCTACACCACTCATAATATTCCGGCCATGTCTGATAATCAAGGCAAGAATCATATTGGACCCCCAGATTATATTTCGGGCTCGTTATTACGAGATCTACGGAATCTTCATCTATCTCCGCGAGTCTGATCAGCGCGTCTCCCTGGTAAATGGCATCAATTGGCAACATTATTTTTCCTCGTTTTTTTATATTCATTCACTCGTGTTTATTCGCAACTGCTTTCCGCAATGTGTTGCGCCATCCTTATCAACTTTATGATATTGTCTTTCACGGCTCCACCTCCATTGTTTCCAAATGGGGGGTTTCTCCGGAATTATACCTGACGCTATCAGGAGTCCAGAACTCAAGACGTTTGTTATCTTCTATCCACGCTGACGGATCGATTCCTTCTTCAATATCGTGAGCGATCATCTCTTTGTTCTGTTCAATCAGTTCGAGCCGCAATTCCTCGAATCTGCGAAGCGCAATCTTTTCCGAGAGACAAATATGTCTCAAGCTATGCATACTGACATCGACAATAGAAACTAACCAAACTTTCACGATTTCCTCACCTCCATCAATTTCGTCGAAGCGTCTTCGGCTCCGTATCCTACGATAACGATGTACCCCGCCCGTTCCAGGTAATTTATTATTTTTGTTTGATCTGCAGAAAGGACTCCTCCTTTCTTCCGTTTCATCTCAATGAAAATTTTCCATTTCGGTATGAAAAGATCCGGAACGCCCGGAACAACTCCCTCCGCTCTCAACTTCGTAGCCGTCTTTATATCTCGAAACCCCCCATTCGGAATATGAAAAATCAACACGTCAGGATATTTTAAATGAAACCAGGTCAAAAAACCCTGCTGCTCCATGCTCTCCGAGCTGATTTTTTCAATCATCCTTTACTCCCTCGATACACGCTTGCGTCGATTGGACTTTATCAGAGAATTTAAAACCAGTAATTTTCAAAAACCGACCATCCGGTTTCACTTGTATTGCTACCGGCTTTCTCCAATACGGTGCTTCCTGATACGCTTCCTCTACTGTCTTGGCTTTCCCGCCCATTTGCTTTATCGTCTGCCGAGCCTTATCTCCGGCGTATCCGTCATGGTCGGCGCAGATCCAAATGGAATACGTCCTGTCGTTTTTATCTCCGTAATCTACCCGCAGGCTCGGGATTTTCCCGGGTTTCCGGTGAATGCTGTACCATGGATCCCCGACCAAATCGACCATGTAAGTTTTTTGTTGGGAAGCGAGGACTGCACCAGAGTACGCCTCGGCCCCGTGCCTCGCCTCCGCTCTATCAGAACCTTTAAATTTAAATCCGCATTCGGGGCAGGTTATCGTACTCAAATGCACAATTCTATGGCATTTTTCACATATTTTGGTGGGGGGAGCCCGTTTCGGCACACAAAATATATTTTTTCTACGAATAGGGTCAATCTCATCAATTATACCTAGATTACTTACATTTTGACCATAATCGAGCAACAGCGCATTTTCTTTTCCCGGGTACGTCCTCATCGATCGACCGACCATTTGAATATATTTTCCTGTAGATCGTGTACTCGTCAGAAGGGCCAGTAGGTCGCAAATCGGAGCATCGAATCCTTTTATGAAAACGGCCACGTTAATCATACACCGGAGTTTTCCCGCTTTAAATTTATTTATCGTTTCATCTCGTTTTTCAATGGGTGTTTCTCCAGTCACAACTTCACATTTGATTCCGTGTTTTTGAAATTCTTCAGCGACATGTTGAGAATGCAGTACACTCGAAGCAAAAACCAACCATGCTTTCCGATTTTCCCCATATTTCACAATTTCTTCCACTGCCAACCGAACCAATTCCGGACTGTCTGCGCTATGCGCCAGTTCTGCCGAATTATATTCCCCGGCAATTACATGAACGTCTTTCAAATCAATTTCAGCAACCCCGCCCTTGCTTATAACCGGAACAAGATATCCTTCGGCAATCAGCCTTTTCATTTCACAAACGTATGCAATTCCATCGAATAATGCGCCATCACCGTCCGTAAGCATCCCCTGATCCATCCTAAATGGCGTAGCAGAAAATCCGAGATAGGTAATTAATGGATTTGCAATTTTCATATCGGCAAAAAACTTTCCATATCGAGTTTGCGATTTTCGAGAAATCATATGACACTCGTCCACAAAAACCAAATCTATTTTCCCGAAATTCCAAGCTTTGTTATACACACTTTGAATTCCACAGAAAAGCACTGACGCAAATGTCTGACGCTTCCCCAATCCCGCTGAATAAATTCCAGTGCTCGCTTCCGGCCAAATTTTTCGAAGTGTCTTTTCATTTTGCGAAATCAACTCTCTGCTGTCAGTCAACACCATAATCCTGGTATCTGGACTCCGAGTACAAACCTCTTTAGCCAACGCCCCGATAATAACGGATTTCCCGCTTCCCGTGGGAGCCACAACCAGGCCGTTCCTACCCCCGGTAATCTCCCAAAATTGGAAAATCTCATCGATCGCATCTTGTTGATATTGGCGAAGTTCCATTAAATCACCTCAACAAATATTTTCGACATCGCTGTTCCAAAATCGATTTTATCTCGTTTTCTTGCATTGCACGAAAGACAAAGAGCCTGAACATTACCAAATGTCAATCCTCCTCCCTTCGATACGGGAATTATATGATCCCGTGTAGAAGGAAGATCTTCTGAAAATTCTCTTCCGCAATCATTACAACAATTATTTTGCATTTCGATAATTTTATTCCATTGTTTTGCAGTAAGTGTGCATTCAGTATTTTTTACTCTGGATTTTCTGGCATGATGTTGCCGAGCAGTATTCGCTTTTCCTTTAGGTGTAGAATTGAATTTTCTCATTCTTGCAGACGCCTTAGGAGTCTTATTATATTTTTTCTGAGCTTTCGCACGCATTTCTTTTCCCTTTGAAGTAGATTCGTATTTCGCATCTCCAACAGCATGAGAAAGTTTCCCTTACGGAGTTTTTCTATATTCACAATGCTGGATAAAAATCTCCTCTTTATGATCTCTATAATATTTTTTAAAACATTCTTTGCAAGACGGTTGATATCCATCTCCTCCTCTCTTCAAGCTTCTCAAATCTTTACTAAATTCAATCAATGGTTTTTCTATTCCGCATTTTGAACAAATTTTTGTATCCATTTATTTACTCCCCCGCACACGCGCCCGTTCTCGCTCTCGACCACAGTAAATAATCTGAGCAAAAACATTTCATATCGCATTCAACTTCACATTTTGAACACGGAGACACAGCCGGATTATACCGATAAAACTCCCTGGCATCTCGAGCAATCCAGACATCTTTTATTTTCCCGAACGGAGACTCCCACGACTCTTTCTGCATGCAGTCATAAAAGAACGTAGACCATTTCCGCATAATATCTGCCCTCACCCGGGTCTTTACTCGTGCCAGCGTCGATTCCAAGTTCCGTAACCGGTGCTGATCTCTTCCGCTCAGCTCCACAAGCCATCCACTACGATTCCGCTCTCCTACTAACGCCAGGGGGTGTCTTATCGGACTACTCTTTTTTATCCTCGTCTTCCCATCGATGCAAGTAACTCTGACCATTTTCAAAACCCGGTGAATTCCGTATCGTATGCCACTCCTGACATGTCCGGTTCGTACGGGACAAAAGGCGCTGACCTATCCGGTTCTTCAGAGGGCGGGCACCGGCACGGCACCTTCTTCTTCCCATCGACATAATCCTGCAAATCGGTGCTCGCTATCGCCCCGGGGCCGTTCGTAATCAATCCGTACGTAATCGTTCCCTTTTCCGCGTCGGCATCCGTTTGATTGAACGGTATCAGGTCCGGGATGAAAATATGCTGATCACAAGGATGTCTCTGTTCAGAGCTGGTCAGTTTCGTATTTTTCCGGTCACAATACCATTTCCCATCTTCCCTCGGAGTTGACCAGGCGCACGTTCGGCACGACACATCCGGTAATTTCCGCACGTGGCAACTATCTTTGTGACTGCAATATTTGCACTCGTAAGCATCGGGATCATCCGTTATTCTGGGGAGCGGAGAATCCGAAAAAATAATTCTCTTTGCCTTTTCTTCAAGCGATTTGGCAAATTCCTTATCGTAATAGACACGCTCCTCGTAAATTTCATCATTATCTTTGCAAACGCAAAAATACATCGCCCTTTCGAGTTCGCTCCAATGAAGATATGCCTGCATTTGAGCAAAATGAAGTGGCTTCTCTTTCTTTACTCCGTTCTTCTCTAATGCGGTGAATGATTTTAAATTACTTGACTTGATCTCCACCACATGCCAAGTTTCTGGAGCTTCGATAAATTTTTTTCCTATTGCATCGAGGCTCCCAGAATAATGACCGAACGCCGATCCATAATGGATTTGCCGCCCGGTGGCCGGGTCAACCGGATAAATCTCGATCCCGATATCTTTCAGATTTTTAATTACCCTGGTTTCTTCTACGTTCCCCGTCTGAAATAACCGAAGCATTCTTCCTATAAACGCGGGATCCGAACACCACCGGAATGTCATCCAAAGAGAACGAGAACACTCAGTCCCTATCAATGACGCCCCAAGATGATCTCGGCGGTGGTCTCCATTCTTCTCAACATAGTGCGCATAAATCGCTTCTACCGTCGGCGAAAGGGTTTTTTTAGGTATCGGGACCATAATTTTCTCCAAAAATATTTTTAAAATTATTTCTTTTTCTTCTGCCAGGGTCTTTCACTTTTTCCAGCCGCCGGTGCAGCATCCTTTTTCTCGGTTTTTGGTGCCGCTGAAGAAGCAGAGGGCTCTTCCCCTCCCTCGACGGCCTTGTATTTACGAATGATATTCTGAGGTTCAGGATAATCATCGTTGCCTTTTTTTAGCCCGACAATCACGATGAAGGGGATGTTGTGCAATTCTTCCGTGTCCTGAGGAACATGATTGCCAACAGCGAAACAGATGGACCTGAGCTTGCCATTCGCGATCTTAACCGCCGTGGCATGCTTCTCGTTCTCTTCGACATCATCGAAGTGCAAGTTCAGATTCTCAAAGAGTTTCCTCCCCTGATATTCGCCTTCGACAACATTGTACACTACTTTGAGATACGAACCGGTACCGGCTTTGTTGTCCTTCTCATCAGTATCCTCAATAACTACCGTGTATTCCCCCGCGGGCAGGGGATCAAATGAACCGGCTGGTTCCACTTCGTCTGCGTTATAATTGTTAAGTTTGACCATTTTACTCGTCCTCCTCGGACTCAAGTTCATTCACAAGGCGCTCCATCATATCCGCTGCACATTCTGCAGAACATGGATCTTCCAGAACCGAAGACTCTCCGGAATCAATAAATTCCCAGAACAAAGCCTGGAGTTTTACTGCAGCAGAATCTTTCGACCCTTCTGTGCATCCCGGGCAGCAACACGGGACATCCATTCCAAACGCATCGTAAAAGGCATCGTTGGCAAGAACGATTGCGTCATTGTATGCCTGAGACATCGCCGCAGCAACTCGAAGCTTCTCTACGAGATTCTGAATCTTTCGTTCACTCGGGGGCACTGTTCTCTCCTCCTGTGGTTTCTCCTTCTGCCTTCGGCTCTTTCGCGGCGGCAGGCTTTGGTCTTCGCACTCGCTTCGCCGGTATCTTAGGAAGATACTTCGCGAACTCGTCCCAGACCAGAGGAATTTCCTCAGGCATTTCAGTATAACGGCATTTTGCCGAAAACGCCGGGTTTACCGAGAGACGAAGAATTCTCCTCTTCTTTGGATCCTCGATTGCCCTGGCCCGTTTGTCCTCATCCTCGCCTTCCATCTTGATGAACATCTTCAGAGAGGCAAATCCGACAACATCACAGTACTCACTGATAAGCTGCGCGGCTTTCTTTTGCAGCTTGAGCGCATTAGTATCGTACTCTGGGTGTTCGGGGTCTTTAACCGGTGCATACGCGCTGTGAGCTACCAGAATGACAGTCATGCCTTTTTCATCACGAAGAGCGGTGAAACACGCCAGCAACTGTCTCCATTCCGTCAGGGCCTCGGCGTATCCTTTCCCCCATCCTTTCAGAACCTTCTCAATGGAAGAGACCCCATGCCTCCTACAAGTTTCTGCATGAACAAGAGGTTCAAGAGCATCAAGCGTATCGATTACAACTGTCTTGTAATCGTGTTCTCCCTCCCCCAATACAGCCAGACATTCGAGAACATCGTCGAAAGTTTTGCAAATGGGGAAATGCTTTACCTGGAGATCTCCGAGACCATCTTCCGTTCCAGGAAGAATAAAAATCGGATTATCCGCGCCGGCCGCAAATGTACTTTTCCCGATCCCCTCGAGACCATGAATAGCAATACGCGGTGGTTTTGGTTTATTTTCGATTATACTGTTCAAATCGTAAGACATTTTAATTTCCTTTTATGTTTCGTTCGTTTTTGCATTTTGGTTCCAAGAGCGGGCCAAAATTGCAACCTCCTATTAATCTCTCCCTTATAAATACCTTCCGAACCTGTTTTTTCGGTAATCGATGGGCATAAATATAAGTGAGTCTAAACAGTGCTTTTACCGAGGGATTATTTTTGCTTACGCTTGAACAGATTATAAAAAAGCTTCATGACAGAAAATTAGTAAAAGTCGCTGAATCTATCGGGGTAGATGTTAAAACTCTATATCGGATAAAAAATAGAAAAACCACTGGGAAAATATCTTACGATACTGTAAAGCGCCTCAGCGACTACCTAGAATCCAACGAGGGATAACTTGCCTTCAGACATCGACCCCACCATCCTCGCCCCCGCTCTGCTCGACAAGTGCCGCCTCATCAAATTGCGCGGGCATACGAAAGTCGCCATGGAATCCGGCTGGAATACCGAATCGAACTATTCCCCAGAAGATCCCGAAATAATTGACCACATTGAACAAGGATTCAATTACGGGATAATGCCAACAAATGGCCTTATCGTAATTGACTGCGATACCGAGAAACTCTATTCTGAACTCCCAGAAGAATGGAAAGAATCTCTCACAGTAATCACCGGAAGAGAAGGAGATACCGGCCGGCATTTGTTCTTATATTGCCCTGACTCCCCTCCAGACAAAATCGCAATAAACGATCCCGAAACCCGCGCCCCATCGGGAGATATCCGCGGAACCAATTCCAAATTTTATACCGTTGGCGCTGGAAGTATTCACCCGGACAGCGGAAAAAAATATCAATACGTCAACCCCGATTCGGACCTCATAGAAATTTCATGGGATAATGTAAAAGAACACCTGATTCAGAAATACGCCGTCCCTATAAAAACCGAAATGCCCACCCCCTCCGCCCCGAGAACCCGGTCAATGGGAAGCTCCCTTTCGGAAAAACTCCGTCTTCGAATCGAAGATTTCGCTATGCCCAATCATGCAAAGAACATGCCGAATGGCGATATCCAAGGGGCACACCCAATTTACGGATCCACCACCGGTATGAATTTCGCTATCAACCCCCGCAAAAACGTATGGCATTCTTACAGGTCAAATATTGGAGGAGACCCCGTATCCTGGATAGCATATGCCCATTGTGGTGTTCCAGAATCCGACTGTAACGACCTCAACATCAAACAATTCATGGATGTCAAAGAATGGCTCCGCAACAACGGATACGCCAAGGAACTTTCATTAGCAGCAACTGAATATTTCGAATCCAAAGAAGACCCCGCCGTAGCGAAAGTAGATATCAGCAAGCTCATTCAAAAGAAAAAGCCCGCGGCCCCCATAATTAAAAAAGGAGAACTCGAACCAGAAGAACTCGAAAAAGCAAAAAAGGATGCCGAAAAACGGGTATCGCTCCCAGAATTTCCAGAATTAGAATCCGGCATATTCCATGATTACATCGAATATGGCAAGCGAGTTTCCTACTCTCTCCCCGAGTTCCACTTCGCTTCCTTCTTGACCATCGCATCCATGTCAATTCGCCGCAAGGTTATCATTGAAGCCGGACCAAGTTCGTTTCACCCCAACGTCTTTGCCATGGTCGTCGGTCAAACCACCATCAGCGGTAAGTCTGTCGCCTGTGACATGGCAATCGATTCGTTCGAAAAGTCAGTAGTATACGAAGAGCAAATAATAAAATTCAATTCTACCAAAATGATGCGCGGTACCAGAAGCGAGCCCGCTCTGATCCAGAGCCTCAATGACGTGTTCAATTCCCTCTGGTACTACGACGACTGCGGAGGATTTTTCGACGATATACCTGCATGGAATGCTCATATCATCGGAACGCTCTGTACCGCATACGACGGAAGAGAAGTAGAACGAGAACTATCTACTCCTAAAAAATCAAAAAAAGACGAAGAGAAAAATAGATGGTCCTGCCCATTCCCGTTCTTATCTCTGCTATTCAACATGACTACCAGTGACCTCGAAAGAGTAGCAAGCGCCCGTCTGTTCTCTTCGGGTTTCTTTCCCCGCTTCATGTGGTTCTATGGCCAGGGGGGAAAACCACGAAAGAACGAAAAAATCACAATTGAAGATAAAAAACTCGTCGCGGGTATGGCAAATAAAGTACTCAGTCTGCGCCTGGCACTCTCCAAAATTCCAAACGACGGCATAATATTCGAAGTATGCGATCCGATTGAACAATGGAAAATGGATTCTACCATGTCGCGTCTTGATAAGAAAGACGAAATGTACCGTGCAGCAATCGGGAGAGGATTCGTCCACGCATACAAAATTGCCGCAATATTATCGATGTTCGATCCAGAATTTCAACAATCTGTCATCGGAGCCGCAAAATATCCAATCGAGGTAGCTATTCCCGAAAAACACGCATTAATGGCAATAAAAATAGTAGAAAAATATCTCGTCCCGAGGATGGTTTATATCCAGGGGGCGTGTTCTGCATCCGACCCAAAGAATCCCCAAACCAAGGTCGTTAATGCCATTACAGTGGCTGGGGGGCACATGACTCGCACAGAACTGATACGAGCCACCCGGTTAAGCAAGAAAGACCTGAAAGATGCCTTGGATTCGCTTGTCGAATCAGAAGAGATAGATATCAAACATGAAAAGGCAGTGCCTGGAGCAAAAAGAGAGCGAGAAACCATAATTAAATTATAAAGCCATTTTTATTCTATTTTTTCAAAACTTCCTTAACTTCCAATAGTTCCAATAGTTCCAAAACTTCCTTAACTTTCAGGAGTCAAAACTTCCAATACTTCCAATACTTTCAATAGTTCCTTAACTTCCTAAAAATAGTGCATTTTTTATCATTTGCCGTTATACATTTGTCGCGTTATCAAAACTTCCAAAACTTCCAATATTTCCAATACTTACATATGTTCCATAAATTACAATAATATTGATAGATGCGAGAGTACAGATCTCTCTCTTCTGTACACGTCCTTATATTTTCTATTTTTGTAATTTATGGAACATATGTAAGTATTGGAAATATTGGAAGTTTTGGAAGTTTTAAAAAACTGGTGATTATTAGTGGGTAACTCAAAAATTGATTAATATTGGTGGGTAAATTCAAAACTGGTGATTATTAGTGGGTAAGCCAAATTGTTGGTTGCTTGGAAACATTAAAAAAAAAATATCCAAATTGGCCATGAATAAAAAAACCAATAGATTAACGTCGTATACTATCGAACCGTCTTTGTCCCTCGTGATCCCACGAACCGGATCACCAAGGGAACAAGAGGGAGATCAACGGTTAAATGCGGATAAAACAACAGCCTTGGTGAAAAGCATGCCCGATACGAGTCCGGATGCGAAAAGAAGGGCCGATGTCTGCACAACCCCCATCGAAGAGTCAGATACTTTGAACACCGTGCAGATTTCGATATTGTCATCGAAACCGGCCCCGAGAGCATACAAGCCGGGGGCAAGATGGTTCGGACAGACGAAATAGGCATTTGGAGACGAATTGTGGATAAGAGTCCATGCCTGAGGTTCGTCTGTCATTTTGATGGGAGATACGTAAATTCCGATTTTTTCGATTCCGTTATTGGGAAGGACGTGTATTTCGATAGACTCGTTTGAGAAAAATGAATTTTTTGGCAGAGTCACGACATCTTTCGACATAGTATTTTATATGGGAGAGGAAGGGTAAAATAGTATCGGGATTGTTTGTGGCACAACGATTTTTGAGGAAAGAAGTGGCTCTCTGGGTTCATCCCCTTGGACTTTTTTACCGGGTCCGCGTTGTTGCCACGGGGAGAAATAACGAATTGGGAGATTTTGCGGTTATTTCTATCAAACGTCGATTTTTAGTCTGTGTTTCTCAAATGTCTTTGCGAAAGTGTTTTTAACTGGGCGCGTCATATGGGATTTTCATGGATTGGGAATTGGTTGCTGCCCATAAAAAAATTATAAACCACTTTTCAAAGTTCGGAAAAATGGGGAATCGGGATATTTTAGAGAAAATTCCTGTCGAATACCGATCGTACAAATGCCATACTTGTCACGGAATTGTCGATAAAACCCCGTGCCCGAATTGTGGGGAGACTCATCTCGAAATCATGTGCCCTCTTGACCATTGTCATTGTGGACACGACGTTATTTCAAAAATTGAATATTGCCCCGTGTGCGGCCAGGAGTGTTGTCCCGAATGCGGAACACACGCTGTTTTACAGCTTAGTCGCGTAACGGGATATCTTCAGGACGTAAGTGGTTGGAACGATGCTAAGAAACAGGAACTGAAGGATCGTCATAGATACGATGTAGAATCATGAATTTTCACGACGATAATATTCCTAAAAAACTTGAAAAGAAAATAAAAGAAGTTCAGGACAGAATATTTCCTGAAATAGTCCCGCTTCTTGAATTTGTCGTTTTTGAAAGGGCCAGAATCTTGTCAGAATATGAAAATCAGGTAGAATCGGCACTGAATACGTTTGGAATCGAAGAAGTTATTTTTTGGAATGGAAACCGGATGCATGTCCAGGTGCCGGTTTTTGGAACGGTGAAAGTAGAGCGGGATCCGATTTCTAACGAATGGATAATTTTTAAAATTACGGATTTCGAACTTTCCCAAAAGATTCGGTCTTTTATCGAAATTATATTTAAAGAAAATCGGGATTGCGTTCATAAATTACGGGAGAGTTGTGAAGCAAAAGGACTCGTGTTCGAAGAATGCTACGAGGGAACAATCGATTATTATTTGAAAATGGAGTATAAGAGCGATATCGTCTGTGGCGAGGTAATCATTCCGGTCACTCCGCTGGAACCCCCGGTATTTTGTTTCCGGGAAAAATTTGAACGGGGATCCTCTTAATTTTTATAGTTTGTAGTTCAGATCACTCAATACTGGGTGTGCGAATGGGCGGAGAAGAAAATATATCTGCGGGTGATAAAACCGTTCCGGTTTATAGAGAACGGGGCCCGGATTTTGAGATATTTCGCGAACTGACACGACGATTAAATGAAAAAGACAGCCTGATTAAGGCCCAATCGGTAGAGTTGGCTTCGAAGTTCGAAGAAATGTTGCGGCACGAAGCGAGAATTGCTCTTCTCCTGGATTGTTGTCCGCTGGGTGTAATTTTCATTTGTAATCGAATTATCGAATATGCCAATAAGCGAATCGGGTCGATAACGGGATACGATCCCGAAGAACTCGTGGGAAAAAATTCTTTGTTTTTATACGAAACTGTCGAAGAATGGGACACGGTGGGGAAAACTCAGCAATCGACAGGAAGAAGCAAATCGGTAAATGTGAAATTTAAACGAAAAAATGGAGAATTTGCCCCGTGCAAATTGCAAATGACCCGCGTCATTGACGATTTTGACCACGAATTTATTGTTTTAGTGTATTCCGATATCTGAACCATCATGGCTCCTGCAGGTAAGGTTCCGGGATCTGCCGCGACTTCCGCGGAGGGATGGGAATCGTGGTGGAGAAACCACGTAATGTCAGAGCTGGAACGTCTGGATGGGAACGTGGAGGCGCTTCGGGGAGAATTCGAGGGAGCGTGTCGAAATATCCGGGATGATATCAGTAAAGTCAGGGGGGAAATGGCCCAGATAGAAAAAAATATTCAGAAAGATCTGGCCACGGTAGATAAAACGGCGTCGGTCGATATACGGGATCTTCAGGTCCGTGCGGCGATAGCGGGTGTGATCGGGGGAGTGCTGGCCGGGGGAATAATGGCGTTTGTTTTGTTCCTCGTTGAAAAGCGATTGTTTGGATAAAAATACAAGTGAAACCGATACATTTATGTCGCATTCGCGACATCTGGTATTTACATGGAATCTTTCAAGAAACATATGCACAACACCCGGGTCGCCTGGATTCAATGCAGCGGAAAACAGAAAATCGAACTTGTCAAGCAGATGGCAGATATCGATTCTGACGCCGTTGTCAAGATGAAAGAGATCGGGAGAATGCGGGTCCGAAAAGATCTTTCTGACGTGGACGACATGAAAGAATATTATGAATATATTGAAGTCTGGCTTGAGGAATTCGGAGGCGCTCCGCCTGAACTCGCTCCCTGGCAAAAGATGGGCGTTATGACATACGCACATGCGATTGCTCCCTGACATACTCCCACGGCTAAAGCGCGTGGGGTTCTAACGTTACCGGGCATTCCAGCATTGCGTCGTGGGGTATCAGTGCTCCCATCGTACACATC
>Ga0247841_10006144_pt1 | contig 18817 bp, 15 predicted proteins | sample LaCruzMarch2015__2_FD_192410 | JGI IMG/M metagenome (GOLD analysis project Ga0247841, IMG submission 192410) | Freshwater microbial communities from meromictic Lake La Cruz, Castile-La Mancha, Spain - LaCruzMarch2015_18m | ecosystem: Environmental > Aquatic > Freshwater > Lake | place: Spain... | reverse complement strand
AGTGGGAATCGACGTCCCCAATGCCTCGATCATGCTGATCGAAGGCGCGGAGCGGTTCGGACTTGCGCAACTGCATCAGTTTCGCGGGCGCGTGGGTCGCGGAGAGCACCAGAGTCACTGTTTCCTCTTCACCACGACACCGGAACAGGCGCGCTCGCCAAGGCTCAAGGCCATGGAGGAACACGACAGCGGGTTCGTGCTCGCGGAGATCGATCTGAAGCTCCGGGGCTTCGGGGAGCTCTTTGGCACGCGGCAGAGCGGTTTTTCCTTCGGTGCCTTTCAGGAGTTTCTGCAGCCGGAATTCATCGTGCGGGCCCGGCGTGCCGCAGAGCGCACTTTGGGCGAAAAGGCGTTTGCTGACAGCAAAATGGCTGGTAGACTCTAGCGCGAGTTTTCCCTCGTTTCTCTATGGCTCAACCCACCCCCACTCCTCCGGCTCCTCCCCGCCCGGGCGACCCCGTTCCGTCCGGCGGTCTTGATCCCACGCAGGTGTTCGGTACGCCCCCGCCCCCGCCTCCTCAGGCGCAGGGGCAACAGACCGGTGGTGCGCAGCAGGATGGCGGCGCGATGCCCCCGACGGACCAGGGCCCGCCCCCGCCCCCTCCGGGTGTCAAGGCGACGAAGGAAATGGGCTTTGATGATGAAGATCTGAAGATTCTCGCAGAGGTGGGTAATTACCGTTTCGGGAGCCTGACGTCCGTGCTCACGAATGACAACATTCCCGTACCTGCACACCCCGAGACCAAATTCGACGACCAGAAGTTCCTCACACTTCTGCGTGGTTCCATCTCGCTCACGCGTGATGAGAAATGGCGCATCATCATGGCGATTCCCAAGCTTTCGCAGTTCCAGATCGACGAACTCCAGAAGATTCTGGACGAAGAGCGACGCAAGTTCTCGGATCTCTCGCCCAAACACCTTCTGCAACTGCAGAAGCTGGAGCAGAAGCACTCCGAAGACTGGCGCGATCTGCAGGCGATTTCGGTACAGCAGTCCGCGCGTGGTCAGGAACAGTCTCAGGCGGATGAGATCAGGAAACAGCTTGGCTTATAATTCCTGAGCAGCTCGCTATAAAACATTCATCCGGTACAGCACGAAGCCGGTGATTCCGAGTACTGTGACGATCAGTCCTTTGATGATTCCTTTTCCTGTGGCTTTCCAGAGGCCCGTGAGGAGCAGAAAGAGATAGGCGCCCCATGTGAAGCTTAAGACAAGAGGCGAGAGGAAAAGTCCTTCCACGAAGGGAATGCGGAAGGGGAGGGGACGCGCGTGCTGATAGCTGCCGAGGGCGTACACGAGGCAGTACCACGCGAGCAGCCATCCGGCGTAGAGGCGCAGGGTATCGAGGAGGGGGAAGTAGGACGAAGGGGATTCCTCCTTCGCCCAGCCTTCGCTTCGGCTACGGCCGGCAGGCAAGGCTTCGGAGGACAGGTCGGACTTAGGACTTCCCCCTTCGCCAAGGCTTCGGGGGACAAGTGGGACTTCGGAGCTTTCTAAAGTGGGCTCAGGCGGCACGGGAGCTTCCTCCGGCGTTTCGTCTGTGGGAGCAGGGGGCGTGAACGACAGAAGTTTTTCCGCCTGTTCGGGCGTGAGAGGCTGCTCGCTCACGAGCGATTCGTGAATTTCCTCCGGAATCAGATGCATCTGCTTCAGGGCTTCGTGGGCGGCTTGCAGACTGAAGGATTCCATGGTGCCCGAAACGCGCTGCCCGTCTGACTGAATCGCCGTATAGGTGAATTGCGGCATGGGATTATCCTACCACAATCACGTGCCCGGCTGTTCCTCCATGGCTGAGAGGTGCTGTGTCATGTAGGTGACGGCATCCTTGAGGGCAGAGGGGGCGGAGATCTCGATGTGACGATCTTTCGTCCATTCACGGTAGCCGCGGACAGTCGAGCCTTCCGTACGCACTTCGTTGTCCGAAATTCCTTTCGTAGAAAGGGCTCCGCCGAGCAGATCCACAGTGATGGGGCCTTCGGAGATGTTTTCAATCGTCTGCGCTCCGACTTCGATGTGCCACAGAGACGCAGAGGCCGCTCCGAATGACTTGAAGTACCAGTTGCGGTGCACAGGAACGCAGAAACCGACCGTGGGAGGGGCGCAGTAGGCCTGTGTCCAGTTGGCCGCATCCATTTTTTGCTTGGCCATGGAAGTGACCTGAGCGGAGACATCCACAGAGGCGGCGGCAGTGGAAGAGACGGAAGAAGGTGCGGCGGAGGAGGCCGGAACAGACGGCGATGACGGAGCGCTGCTGGCGGGGGCCACGGAAGCGGCGGCAGAGGAAGCAGCTACGGGAGCCTGTGAAGATGCCGCAGAAGCAAAAGAGGAATCGGATGACTCACTACTGGAGGAGCTGCCTTCTATGAGCCGGATTTGTTCGACGCTCATGATCGTGCCGCCTTCCTCCACTGTCGGCCGGATGGATCCGGTGACTTCCGCTTCTTCTCCCACATAACCATTGAGATCAACCGTGTCGCTGGAGAGGAGAATGAAGCGGCCATCGGCCAGTTCCAGCCGGTGCGTTCCTTCCATGTAGATGCTGATGCCCGCCGGACGAATTGTTCCGATGAACGAGACATTGTGTGTCTCGACCACAATGGATTCAGAAGAAGAGGAGGAAGAGATTTCATCGGAGGGGATTGGGGGGGTTGTTCCTCCACAAGAGGTCAGCAGAAGACAGGGAACAAGCAGGGCAATGGAATGAGAACGCATGGGAGAATGGTGGAAAGGGGTTACATTCTACCTCCATTCAGAAAATCGGGACAACAAAAAATCCCCCGGGGAACGTCCTCGGGGGATGAAGGACGGAAGAACTACTTCAGCAGACCATCAATGGCGGTCTTGAAGTTGGCCAGAGGCTGAGCTCCTGAAACCACAGCGACCTTCTTGGTCTTGTTGTTGATAATGAGGTTCCCGGGGGTTCCCTGAATGCCGGCCTTGGTGCCCGACTGGAGCATTTCTGCGGTCTTCGTCGCATATTTGCCGCTATCCACGCACGTCTGGAAGGCTGTCTGGTTGAGACCGATATTTTTGGCATACGTTCCCAACTGTGTGATGTCGGATCCCTTTTCATAAATCATATCCACCATGGCCCAGAATTTGTCATTCCCTCCCAGTTCTGCGGCGCACTCAGTGGCCTCGGCCGCTTTTTGTGCATTCGCATGGAAGGAGAGCGGATAGTGACGGAAGACCCAGTTCACCTTGTCACCGTAATCCTTGAGAACCTGCTGAATCGTGGGATGCACGCGGGCGCAGAAGGGGCACTCCAGATCCGAGTATTCGAGGATGGTGATCGTCGCATCGGCACTTCCGCGGAGGTGATCCGTGGACGTGTCGATTGCCTGAATGTCGGAGAACGCCGGTACCGGATCCTCCTCCGGGGCGCTGGGCGTCGGCTGTGCGGCAGTCGGGGCGGTCGGAGTTTTGCCGACAGGAAGGCCTGTCATTCTGGAGCCTGCAAAACCGACGACGATTCCAATCAGAACCATCGAGATGCCGAACCACATTTTTGTTTCCTGCTGTGGGGTAGAAGCCATAATGAAGAGATGGGGAAATAGCCCGCCCAGTGTAGAGGAACTTTTCAGTTTTTCTAGTGGTCCTTCACCACGAATGAGATTTCAAAATACGAAAGATATGGTGCAATAACTCAACCTCTCCCAGTTGTTCACTGTGCAGCTGCTGAGAGTTCCTTCTTTGCACTGGCATGCAGTGTTTCATATTTCACTGCAACGGATCTGGGCAGACTTGTATAGCGCGAAACAATGACGTCGTCTTTGGTCGTTCCATCGGGAAAGGTGACGTGTTGCACCCAGGCGATTTCATTGCTGCGTGGGGTACGCTCTCCTGCAGGAAAGTCATAGAAATCGGAGGACGAGAAGTACGGTCCCGAGACTTGGGTCTCGCGTCCGTCCGGCGTGCCGTAGATTTGCACCACGACTTCCGTTCCCTCGGTGTAGGCCTGAAACAGGAGGTAGTTACCGGTATCGTTCACGAATGTGAGATCCTGCTTTCCCGGATACACCGTCGCGTCGATGCCAACACCATACTTTTCATAGTAGGTGACGTACATACTGTGATTGGCCCGTTTTACCGCGGAGAAGCCGGCATTGAGCATTGCACGGAAGGTTGTGGTGGATGCCTGGCAGATGCCGCCGCCGGGGGCCATGACGAGATCGGTGGTGTTGAAAATCACCTTGGCATCACGCCAGCCATTCCCGTTCGTGACGGGGCCGCCAAGGGTATCGTTGAACGAAAATGTCGCGCCCGGGGAAACCAGTGTGTTATTCACATGCTGGTCGATTGCCTTGTTGACGTTGTAAATGCGGGCACCCGGAGAGCCCTTGAGGTCGGATTTTCCCGTGCCGAGGAGCACGAGATCTCCGAGGGGAACGCCCGAAAGATTTTCCACAGGGCCTTCTGCGGCGGTCAGGGGTTCCGTGATCGCCTCCGTCCCTTCGGTGAGGGCGGACTTGAGGTCACGGGTGATCGTGGGAATATCGAAGACGAGACCCGGCCGTGCAGCTCCGGTGCCGGTTACCGCTCTCTCGATGCCGTCGTTTAGTTCGGTTCCGGCGATGATGACTGCGATGGGTCGGATAATACCGTCAATGGTTTCGCGATTGAGATACTCGGCAATGCGCTCTTCATCGACAGTGAAATGTGCGGATGCCGGTGAGATTTCCGCCTTCAGCCACGTTGGGTAGCTCTGGAGATTCACCTCCCATACCCGATACGAAAGGTTATCCGCCAGCTGCAACGTGACGGTGGTGCTGTGCCGGAGCAGTTCGCGTTGTTCCTGCAATGCTCCGAGAAGAGTGGAGATGGATGGGGATGTTCCCTTATCTCTGACAATACGTTTACTCATGCGCATGGCTACTCGGGTCAGGGCGTTTTCGGCGGGAGAGGCGGTCCCGGAGGCTCCGGCCGCGTAGCCTCCAAAGGTCATTGCAGGGAAGACCGACGATTGCGGAATCCATGCATTGTCCAGTGATTTGGAGGCGGGAACGAGAATGCTTAATAGCAGAATCGCAAAACTCGCGACCAATGTGCTGAGATGGGCTTTGTGATAATTTTGCATGGGAATAGGTGTTATTGATGTTGGTTTATATTATATAATAATTTGATAAATTAAGCAATATATATTATAAATATATTCAATACCTATCCCTTCTCAACCTTACACATCGTTAAAATGCGATTTTATGACGCCTGATACGCAATTTCGCGAGTTCAAACCAGACAATACTCAGCAAACCTGCGAGGGTGCAGACCAGAAAATCAAAAGGTGAGACTGGGGAAAAGCGGAAGATTGAGCGCAGGACAGGAACTGAGAGAATCAAAAGCAAGATCGCAAGAGCGCTGCCAGCGACCCACCACGTAGCGGGATTCGGTGTTCGCAGGCTTTCGAGAATGGATCGCGTGTGGGAACGCATGGAGAGGATGAGGCCGATATTTGCGAGAATGAGAGTTGCGAAGGTGAGGGTTCGTGCATGCATCTCGCTATCCCCTCCGAAATAACTTCCGGCAAAAACTGCGAGCACGATGGCGAGGATGACAGAGCCCTGCAGCAGGCTGACCGCAAGGAGCCGCTTGTGGAGGATGGGAACAGAGGGATCACGCGGCGGGCGTTTCATGATGTCCTCTTCCTCCGGCTCCATCTCGAAGACGATGGAGCAGGAAGGATCAATGATGAGTTCAAGAAACATGATGAGAACGGGCGTGAGAACGAGCGGCCATCCCAGAATCACCGGTATCAGGGAAAGCCCTGCAATCGGGACGTGAATGGCGATGATGTACGACATCGCATGTTTCAGGTTATCGAAAATCCTGCGTCCCATACGCACAGCCTGCACGATCGAGGAAAAATCTTCGTCCACGAGAACAAGGGCGGATGCCTCGCGCGCGACGTCTGTTCCGCGGCCGCCCATGGCGATGCCGATATGCGATGCCTTGAGGGCGGGGGCATCGTTCACGCCGTCCCCCGTCATGGCGACGATCTCCCCGAGTTCTTTGAGGGCGTTCACGAGGCGCAGTTTCTGTTCGGGAATCACGCGGGCGAACACCGTGGCGCTCCGGATGCGCAGGAGTAATGCGGCATCATCCATGGCGTTGAGTTCTGCACCCGTGATCATTTCTCCTTCTTTGTAGAGTCCGATCTGGCGGGCGATGGAGGCGGCCGTGGTCGGATAATCCCCCGTGATCATGATCACCCGGATACCGGCCTGCCTGCATTCCTGAATCGCAGGAGGCACCGTTGGACGCACCGGATCAGCGAGCCCGATGAGACCGAGGTAGGTGAAGTCGAAATCATGCTGTTTGCCAGGCAAAGTGGTATCCGTGAATTGCGCCTTCGCGACAGCGAGGACGCGCAATCCGTTCTGTGCCAGACGTTCGACCAGGTCGCGGACGCGCTGTCCCTCTTCCGTCGAAAGGTGGCACAGGTCAATAATGGCTTCGGGTGCGCCTTTCGCAGCGATGATGAATTCTTTCCCGTTGGGGGACTTCCACACCTCTGTCATGGCCAGAAGTTGCGAGGAGAGTGAATATTCGCGCACGAGTGTCCAGTCTGCATGCAGGTGCGGGGTATCGCTCAGAAATTCCTCTCCCACATGCTTGAATGCCTTTTCCATGGGATCAAAGGGATCCCGCTGACTGCCCAGAATGCTGAATTCAACGATTTCGTGAAAATCCTCCGGTAATTCGACGAGGGCAAGGGGATGCTCGAGAAGCTTTCCGCTTTGAGTAACGATGGAATCCACGGTCATCTGATTCAGGGTGAGTGTTCCGGTTTTATCCACGCAGAGGACGCTGGCGGATCCGAGCATTTCGATGGAGGGGACGCGACGGGTCAGGACGCCGCGTTTCGCGATTCTCCATGCGCCAAGGGCAAGAAAAATCGTGAGCACGACCGGAAATTCCTCGGGGAGAATGGCCATGGCCAGGCTCAATCCTGCCAGAATCCCCTCAATCCAGTGTCCGCGTGTGAGTCCGTAGATCACGACGACGGAAGAACACAGGAGCAGTCCGACGAACGAGATTCTTCGAATGATCGTGGCCGTTTCTTTCTGAAGCAGAGTTTCTTCGGGTTCGAGCGTCTGGAGTGCCTTGCCGATTTTTCCGATTTCGGTACGGGTTCCCGTGCAGGTCACCATACAGAGGGCTTTTCCCGAAGTGACGAGCGTGCCGGAGTACACGAAGGGCCGGTCGTCTCCTCCCGGTGATTCTGCACGGGAGGCACCATCCCACTCAGATTTACGAACGGGGGCGGATTCCCCGGTGAGCAGCGATTCGTCCACGGAGAGGTTGGTTCCCGAGAGGACGAGGCCGTCGGCGGGAATGCGGTCTCCTTCGGCAATGAGAAAGAGATCATCACGCACGACTTCGCGTCCGGGAATGCGGAGGTGCTGCCCTTCGCGGATCACGAGAGCCTGCGGGCTTGTGAGGTCACGCAGGGCCTCCAAGGCGCGCTCGGTTTTCCGTTCCTGATAGATCGTGATGCCGATGACCATGAAGACAAAGCCGAGGAGCATGAGCGCCTCCCCGCGGTCTCCGAGCAGCAGATAAATGCCTCCGCAGGATACGAGGAGCAGAAACATGGGCTCGCGGATGACATTCCATGCAATGAGGAACAGGCTCTGTTTCTTGGCGGAGGGCAGCTCGTTCCATCCTTCCTTCATGAGGCGCTCCTGAACTTCTGCGGCGTTCAGACCCACTAATGCATGCTGATCCAGAGAAGTGAACGGTACTCCTGCCAATGAAGGGACTTGAGTGATCATCAGGGAGTTCGGGAACTGAAAAAGAAAAAAAATCTGTGATTTGCCACGCGAAGCGCAGTGAAGCTGAGGGGACCCTTCGTCCCGCGTGTGCGGGACTCAGGGCAAGTTCGAAACCGTATGGCTTGCCATGAGGAACGGAGTGACGAATGGTGGAGCTGAGGGGATTCAAACCCCTGACCTCCGCAATGCGAATGCGGCGCTCTATCAGCTGAGCTACAGCCCCGTACCAGTCGCTCGCAAGCTCGCGTCGGTACGGGGCAAGCCCCACCGCGTGTGCGTAGCGTTATGGCCTGAAAAGTATAGAGGCGCTTCGGTACGGGGCAAGCCCCAAAGAGCCATTCTCTCTTTTGCTCCTGTCTGCGGAACTGCTATGCTCTTTTTGGTTCATTGATTCCTTTGTGTCTTTCGAGTGCTCGTGGCCTGCCACGTCACTCGTGCGTACCGTGGCCCGGTAGCTCAGTTGGTAGAGCACTCGCCTGAAGAGCGAGGTGTCACCAGTTCGAACCTGGTCTGGGCCACCATTCGACTCGCGCTCACTGCGTTCGCGCTCGCTCATGGTAATCCATTCTGCCTGCTCATTTTGATTTGGCTTCTTTTCAATGAATAGTGAAGCCGAGTCGAATGACCCTGAGTGACTGAGTCGCAGCGAAGGAGTCGAAGGGCCCAGGCCCGACAGTATGTTCGGATCGCCTCGACGATAGGCCGCCATTAGACTAAATGGTGTATTAAATGTATAATATATCTATGGCGATTGAAGGATTTCGAGAAGGCGAAGAACAACGTTTGTATGAGGCATGTCGACTGCTCAAAGATATTTTGACGGTTGAGAAAAGAGACTTCTTTGAGGAAGATGGTGTAAAAAAGGTGCCGTTTGCAGGAGAATTCTTTACGTTCAGAGGCTCTGATAAATTCGTTCTTGAAGAAATTAGACTGATAAAAATCGGCGCTTTTTCGAACTTGATTTATTACTTGCAGCGATGGCTTCTAGAGGGAAGCAGGGTCTACCTTGAGGCATTTAGAGAATCTCACAAGAAATGTATGGAATTGCTTGCACAGGAAGAGAAGCGGAGAGAATTACCCCCCAATTCTCGTCAGAATCTCCTGCATACAATGTATGAGCAATGTTCCATTGATCAGCGGAGTTTACGACAGATCTTGGAGAACATGAATGGTGTGGTTCGTCTTCCTCAATCAACTAAGGCATTGCTGCAAGCTGTCAGTCATTACCTTGATATGTCTCGAGGCTCTAAAACACAAGCTGAGATGGAACAGATTTTGGCCTCCGTACGGGACACTTTATCACAATTGGACATATCGCCTCCTCTAGAGTTAGAGGATACCGGAGAAAGTGAATGAGATTTTGATGAACAAGATGAAATAATGCGCGAAGCCGTGGGTCTCGCCCATTCGACTCCTCACTTCGCTCGTCGCTCAGGGCGCCCTGAGCGTAGTCGAAGGGCGCGGGCCCCGCCGTGCTGGCCGAAGGTCCCCCGAGGGGGAAGCCACTCCTCTAGAGGAAAGGTGGGCTCATGGGAGGGAAACCAGGGGTTTCCATTCCATGATTAAAACGCTACCGACGAAAGCGGGAAGAAGATGGAGTTCCAGTCGAAGATTTTCCGGATGAAGTACACAGGTTGATCGACTTGCCTTGGGATGATGAAGAAAAGAGAGCCTAATGATTCCTTCACCGTGCAGTCACTGGCGCAGTAGGAGTGTTGATTCAACGTGAAGAGTTCGGATGAAACGGAAGGGTATTGCACGCCCTCGATGTCGTATTCGATGTTATCACACTCTTCCGCAATGGTCGTTCCGGAAACCGGATCAGAGAAGTTGTCATCCACTCTGCTATTTCCGCAGGTGGGGAACTTGCAGTTCTTACTGCAGCGGTTCGGGAGGGTGTCACTGTTGTTGCCGCCCCAGTCGCACTCTTCATCGTTGGATGCCTCGCGAACGTTATTGCCGCACGAAGCGGCAGATGAGCTTTGAGATGAACTGGAACGGACTCCGTTGCAGACGCCGTTGACGCGTTGAATTTCGCAGGCGCGCTGATTGTTAGAAGCCGTGGAAAAAAGCTGAACGTCTGTTTCAAGTGCATTGGGTTCGCACGACTCGCCGGTGCGAAGGAGTGCACAGCGTGCTGTGTGGCCATTCGAGAGGCAGCAATAGTTGTTATTGGTCACGACAATGGGATCGATGGTTTGCCGGTGCCAACTACAGGTGGGATATCCGTAACATGTTTCGTCATAAGTGTACCCACCCTCTGCCACTTTTCTCGTTGCTCCTCCGGTACAGGAGTCGGGGGGACAGAGAGAAGATTGTGCAAGAACTTTGGGGATGGCAGTGCTGTGGAGGTGCAACGAGAAGGCAAGCGTGCAGAGGACGAGCACTGAAGCTGCTCCGAGAGAGAGATCGATGAGAGATCGGTGAGGCATAGGCACAGTGATTTGCACCATCGTACAACAGGGCAGAACGCTGAAATTTGAGAACGTCTTGAAAAAAGCGGAGAGGATTGCAATTTCTATAGATGTTGATCAACCCGTATCTGGCCGATGAGGGCGGGTATTCCCTTCTTTCTTGCGCGTTCCACGGTGGCGTGAAGGCCGATTTTCCGCAGTACGTCACGAAAGCGTCGCACTCCTCCCGGGCTTTCAAAATTCGTCATCTTTGTAAATTGCTCCAGACGCTTTCCCCGGATTACAACGGTTCCATCCTTCTCTTCCACGGAGAAATTGCGCATTCCTTCTTCAGCGATATGAGGATGCAGTGTGGGAATGGCTTTGCCGGAAGGGGATTTCGCCGGTGGTTTTGCCGTGCGTTCCTTCAGGATGAGGGGGAGCAGACTGACCATGAGAGCGTCGGTGCCTTGTCTGGTAGCGGCGGAAATACTCGTCTGGACGGTTATTTTGGCTCGCTTGAGGGCGGAGAGGAGGGGAGTCAGTGATGCGGTGGTCAGGTCTGTCTTATTCAGGACGATGAGTTCTTTCTTCTTGGCGAGTGTCGGCGAGAACGCCGAGAGTTCCTTGCGGATGGCACGGTAATCGGCGATGAGTGCCTTGGGATTGATCGTCCCGTCGGGTTCAAGTGCGCGCGAGAGATCCAGAAGATGAATCAGGATTCCACAACGTTCGATATGTCTCAGAAACTGATCACCGAGTCCTTTGCCTTCACTCGCTCCCTCGATGAGCCCCGGAATGTCACAGAGCACGAATTGACGGCCCTTCACGGTCGCAACGCCGAGGTTGGGGACCAGCGTCGTGAACGGGTAGGGAGCGATCTTGGGCCGCGCGGAACTCACGACCGAAATCAGGGTGGATTTGCCCACGCTGGGGTACCCGATGATCCCCGCATCCGCCACAAGTTTGAGGTCGAGCTTCACTCCACGGTGAGAGCCCGGTTCGCCTTTTTCGGCGAAGTCGGGTTTGCGGCGCACGGAGCTCTTGAAGTGCGCGTTGCCGAATCCTCCGCGCCCGCCCTCCGCAACCGACACGCGATCGCCCGGAGCATGCAGATCGGCGAGCACCTCTTTCGAAGCGGCATCGCTGACGATCGTTCCCGGCGGAACGAAAAGGATCAAGTCCGTTCCGTCTCTGCCATGGCACTGCCTTCCGCGACCGGGACCACCGGGTTCCGCGCTGAAGCGTTTTTTCGCATTGAAGTCACTCAGGGTATCGGTGTTCGCATTCGCCTCGATGATCACATCGCCCCCACGGCCGCCGTTTCCGCCCTCGGGTCCGCCCATGGGAATGTACTTTTCGTGCCTCCACGAAACGCAGCCGTTTCCGCCGTTTCCGCCCGTGACGGATATGGTGGCTTCATCCAAGAACATGCCCCCTATTGTAGCCATTTTGACGGCTTCGTACTAGACAAACCGGCTTTTCTCCCTAGCATGCCTCTCTCATGGAAGAGCCCATTCTTCAGGAACAGGAGTCTGAGTCAGAGAGCATGCTTGATCCGAATGAACTTGGGTCATGGGTGCAACTGGCGGCGCAACGGTGCGGACTCATTGTGGAGGGTGACCGGAGCATGTTGAGGACCCTGGAGGAATTGGTGCTCCTGCGTCGATCGCAAGTGATCACAACACTCATCGGGCAACCGGGCACAGGCAAAGAAAAATTTGCACAATTCATCCATGAATTGAAGAGACCGCAGGGTCCATTCGTCGCTGTGAATATGGCTGGGATCAGTGAGCACTTATTTGAGAGTGAACTCTTCGGGCACGCCAAGGGGGCATTCACCGGTGCGAATGGGGGACGCATGGGGCGCTTTGAGGAAGCAGGTGATGGGACTCTGTTCTTGGATGAAATCGGCGACATGCCGTATGACCGTCAAGGGCTTCTGCTTCGTGCGCTTGAGCAGCGCACATTCAGTCCCGTTGGAGACAACCGTCAACTGTCCTTGCAGGCGAACATCGTGTGCGCAACGAATGCCGATATTCACCAGGCTGCGGCTACCGGAAAGATGCGCCGTGATCTGCACGATCGTCTGTGCCGCTGCGTCGTCACGATCCCGCCATTTGAAGAACGGAGCCGGCCTCACAAAGTGAGCCTGATTCGGCACCTGGTCAGCAGGATCGGATCGAGCTTGAGCTGTCCTGAACTGCTGTTGGATGAGGAAGCCCTCCAGCTACTTTTGGAACATTCCATCGACGGGAATGTCCGGGGTTTCGAGAATGTGTTGGAAAGAGCCGGGGCATACGCCGTCGACCGGGGAAAGACGCGTATCGCAGTTGTGCACATGAAGAGAGCGCTCGGTGAGGTGAAGCAATCACAAAAACCCTCTTCCGGCATCGATTTGCTTTCCCAGCTCATCAGGCAGGCGATGGATCATGGTTTGCATGCTGCCACCGAGCCATTGCGATCCCGGATCGTGCGTGCGGTGTTGGACCATACACTCGGGAATCAATCGAGAGCAGCGCGGATGTTGAAGGTGACGCGCCAGACGTTAAGGAATTACCTCGGCGATTGATTATCTTCTGAGGGTTTTGACAGAAGACAAGAGAAGGCGTAAGCCATGCCTATGGCTCCTCTCGCTTACGTAGATCAAGGAATTTTCGACAGCGTGGCCGATACAATAAATTCAGGTCTGTATTCTCCGGATGCAGCAGATGCGCTGTCTGCCGGTGCTACGGTGGGTCCGCCGGAGTCTAAGGGAGTCATTGAGACGACGCGCATGTCCGTCCTGCATCTCCATCAAGGGAATCCTGAAGGTTTGCAGCAGGCAATCCGGGCCATTGGCGAACCATGCGCATCTCGAATCCAAGCCATTATTGATGCGGCCAACCAACGTGAAGGGGCGCCAGCCGCTTGACCGGAGGGATTTGGCACTCTAAACTTACGAGTGCTAATTTCGTCATCTTCCCCTTATTCTATGTCCAAGATCATCGGAATCGACCTCGGAACCACCAATTCGTGCGTCGCAGTCATTGAAGGCGGCGAACCCGTCGTCATCGCGAATGCCGAAGGCAACCGCACCACGCCATCCGTCGTCACGTACAAGGATGACGGCGAAATCCTCGTGGGTGTCACGGCCAAACGGCAGTCGGTGACGAACCCAAAGTCCACGGTCTACTCCGCCAAGCGCTTCGTGGGTCGACGGTATGAAGAGGTACAGACGGAGGCGAAACGCATGTCATTTTCGGTGATCTCGGGCAAAGAGGGACGCGCGATGATCGAGATCAACGGCAAGAAGCTTCTGCCGCAGGAGGTGAGCGCACAGGTCCTTGGCAAGCTCAAGCGCGATGCCGAGGCGTATCTCGGTACCAAGGTTGAAAAAGCGGTGATCACCGTGCCGGCGTACTTCGATGACTCGCAGCGTCAGGCCACCAAAGAGGCGGGCGAGATCGCGGGGCTTGAGGTTGTGCGCATCATCAATGAGCCCACGGCCGCGGCGCTCGCGTACGGGCTCGACAAAGGTCATGAGCACACCATCATCGTTTATGACCTCGGAGGCGGAACGTTCGATGTTTCGGTGCTCTCGCTCGGGGATGGTGTCTTTGAAGTGGTTTCCACGAATGGTGATACCCATCTGGGCGGAGACGATTTCGATCAGGTGATTGTGGAGTGGATGACGAATGAGTTTAAGAAGGAGCAGGGAGTGGACCTCAGCAAAGATCCGATTGCCATTCAGCGCGTCCGCGAGGCAGCCGAGAAAGCAAAGATCGAGCTCTCTTCCGCCACGCAGACCGAAATCAGTTTGCCCTTCATTACGGCTGATAGTTCCGGTCCCAAGCATCTGTCGCTCAAGCTTTCGCGCGCCAAGCTCGAGTCCCTCGTGGCGGATTTGATTGAGAAGACCGTTGCCCCCTGCGAGGCCGCGCTCAAGGATGCCAAGCTCAAGAAGTCCGAGATTCACGAGGTGGTGCTCGTCGGCGGTATGACGCGTATGCCCTCCGTGCAGGCCAAGGTGAAGGAACTCTTCGGACGCGATCCTCACATGGGCGTGAATCCGGATGAAGTGGTGGCGATCGGCGCTGCGGTGCAGGGAGGAGTACTGGGCGGAGACATTCACAAGGATATCGTGCTCGTGGACGTGACGCCGCTCTCGCTCGGCATCGAGACGCTGGGCGGGGTTGCAACCAAATTGATCGAGCGCAATACCAAGATTCCTTCGAAGAAGAGCCAGATCTTTTCGACAGCTGCGGATCACCAGCCTTCCGTTGAAGTGCACGTGGTGCAGGGCGAGCGCGAACTCGCTTCGGATAACAAGTCCCTCGGGCGTTTCATTCTGGATGGCATTCCACCGGCTCCGCGGGGAGTACCCCAGATCGAGGTCACCTTCGACATCGACACGAACGGCATCATGCATGTGACGGCCAAGGACCTCGGCACGAGTAAGGAGCAGCACATCCAGATCAAGGGTTCCACAGGACTCAGTAAAGACGAAGTGGAGCAGATGAAGAAGGACGCCGAAGTGCACGCCGAGGACGACAAGAAGAAGCGCGAACTCATCGACCAGCGCAATCAGGCGGATGCGCTCGTCTTCAATCTTGAGAAGCAGATGCGTGAGCATGACGCAAAGATCCCCGATGACCTGAAGAAGAAGGTGAACACGCGTATCACCGAGGTGAAGGAAATCCTCAAGAAGGAAGGAGCGACTGTTGACGAGATCAAGAAGGCGTCCGACGCGCTCTCAACCGAGGCCATGGAGATTGGTAAGCTTGTCTACGAAGCCGCACAGAAGAAGGGTAATGAGGGCAAAGAAGGCAGCGAAGGCAAAAAGGGAAAGGATAAAGTTGTTGATGCGGAGGTGGTGGATGACGGAGACAAGAAATAAGGGCGTCATCTTGACGGGGTTGTTAAAACAGGGGAAATTGACCTCCAATGTCGAATGGAGAAGATAAAGTCACTGGCACTCCAGAAGGTGACGACGCATTCACTCGCGCACAGTGGCTCCTTGATCATCCCGAAGAGGCCGAGCGACTGGTCGGTAAAATGCTCAAGCGAAATGCAGAGGAAGTGACACGACAGCGGATTGAAGATACGCGTGCGCTCTATGCCGCTCTTTGCAGTGTCGCACAGAATACTGGACGGCTTAAGGAAAATCAGACAGTGGATCCGACTCATCTGATTCTCACTGGGCATGACGATCGCACGGGGAGGAATGTACACTTTGTATTGCACATTCCGCCTGAGGAGCGAGACGAGCGACAGGATCCGTCACGAGACACGCCTGCAGAGGGGGTGTAATTATCAGCTGGGATTCGCGAATCCCAGCTACGGAGAGGATGAATTACAGTTTCTTCCCGACGTACTCCGCGAGTTCGACTAGCCGGCAGCTATACCCCCACTCGTTGTCGTACCAGGCAAAGACCTTGGCGAGCGTAGAGCCGATGACCTGTGTCGAGAGCACATCCACAATGCTGGAGCGACTGTCCTTCTTGTAGTCCATGCTCACGAGCGGGCGCTTTTCGACGCCGAGAATTCCTTTCATGGGTCCTGCCGCCGCTTTCTCGAACGCGGCATTGATCTGCTCCACCGTGACGTTCTTTTTGAGGACGACCGTCAGGTCCGTGAGGCTGACCGTCGGGGTCGGCACGCGCACCGAGATGCCGCTCAATTTTCCTTTGAGTTGCGGCAGCACCAGAGCGACGGCTTTGGCGGCGCCGGTCGTGGTGGGGATCATGTTGAGGGCGGCGGCGCGCGCGCGGCGCAGATCTTTGTGTGCGACATCCAGAATCACCTGATCATTGGTGTAGCTGTGGATCGTATTCATCAGCCCCACCTCGATGCCGAACGATTCATCCAGAATCTTGGCGACGGGAGCGAGAGAATTGGTGGTGCAGGAAGCGTTGGAGATAATGTGCATTTTCTTCGGGTCATACGTCGCTTCGTTCACGCCCAGCACGAACGTCCCGTCGATCTCATCCTTGCCCGGTGCGGACAGAATCACTTTCTTGGCGCCGGCCTTGAGGTGCAGAGATGCATCCTCCTTCTTGCAGAATTTGCCCGTGCACTCGAGCACAATATCCACTTTGAGTTCCTTGTGCGGAAGGGTCGCGGGGTCTTTGGTCTGTGTCACGGTGATCTTCCTCCCTTTGACTGTCAGGATTCCATCCTTAAATGAGGCACCGCAGTCGTAGTGCCCGTAGTTGCTGTCGAACTCAAGTAGATGAGCGAGCGTGGCCCCATCGCCCGGGTCATTGATGAGCACGACATTCATGTCGGGATGATTTTCGAGGATCAGGTGCAGCGCCTGGCGGCCGATGCGTCCGAATCCGTTGATGGCAATGTTCATAGAGGAGAGTGGTAAGACATAAGATGTAAGACGTAAGCACGAAACTTCCATCCTACGTCTTCCATCTTACATCTTTTCAAAAAACTTCTGCATCAGCAACGTATCCTTTTCCAGTAACGGCGACTCGCACACCACGACGCCTTCTGTTTTCCGCTTCTTGAGTACCTTCAGAAAGTCCTTCCACTTCGCATCACTTCTCTCAAGCGGCAGGTGCATTCGCTCGCCTTTGGCCGTGTAGGCGATGCCCGAGAAATGCATGTGGACCTGTTTCAGGGATTTCGCACCCAAATATTTCTGGTAGAGATCGAACATATCGTTCCATTCCTCCCGAGAATTCACCTTGCCGTTCTCCCGCGCGTGCATGTGCGCCGGATCCACGCAGGGGTAGTTGCCGAACTCCTTGCTGACCTTGAGGACATCTTCCAGTGTGCCGAACTGGGTCGGTTTGCCCATAGTTTCGTAGGCCAGATTCACGTGCGGAAAGAGGGCGGTTTTGCGTTTCATGATGTCTTCCGTCGCCCTGCGGACATTCTCCAGAACTTTTTCCGGCGGCAGACCCAGATTGAACGCAGCGTGGACGCACACGGACCTTGCTCCGCAGAGCTCGGCCATGGAGAGCGCGTCTAAGACCCGTCGCTTGCTTGCGGCGAGCTTTGCATGGTCGGGCGAATTCAGATTCACGAAGTACGGTGCGTGCACCGTGAGCGCTATTCCGAGGGTCTCTGCCGTTTCGCGGATTTCCGCCATGCGCTCAATGCTCTTCGGCACACTCTGCACCCACTCGATTTCCATCGCCGTAATTCCGAGTTTCTTTGCCTGCAGCAAGCCCCCTACGGTTCCGCCCGGAGATGGAGTGGAGTGCGGGGAGCCGGCGACGGCAAACTGAAGCATGTCCTGAGGATAGCGGAACTCCTTTTCGCAGGAGTCTTGTCATGGTTAAATTGTTATAGTGTTACATTGTTTCATTCGCTTATTCTTTGATGTGCATGTCCATCGGATAACATCTGAGCAATTTAACAATGTAACAATGTAACAATGTAGTAATGTAGCCATCGTCTTCCATGCCTCTCTCCAAAGACATCATCGCAAGCACTCTCGCAACGAAGCAGGGTGAAGTCGCCTATCAGATTGTCGAGAAACTCACCGATGCCGGTTTTGACACGTGGTGGGTGGGCGGCGGCGTGCGTGACATGGTTCTGGGAGGGTTTCCGCTGGATATCGATATCGCCACCGAGGCCTTGCCGGATCAGGTACGCGCACTGTTTCCCAATACCGTCGGTTCCACCGGCGAACAGTTCGGCAGCGTGATCGTGCGCATCAGGGGACTCAATATGGAAGTGACGACTTTCCGCGAAGATGACGAAATTTCCGATGGGCGTCATCCGGAGTCCGTGGTTTTCGGCAAGCGTGAGCAGGATGCCAAGCGGCGTGACATCACCATCAATGCGCTCTACTGGAATCCGATCTCGGGAAAACTCTTCGATCCCTTTAATGGTGATGCGGATCTCAAAGAGCGTCTGGTCCGTTTCATTGGAGATCCCGCAACGCGTATCAGGCATGATGCGCTCCGGCTGCTGCGCGTCATTCGTTTCCGCGCATTGCTGAACGGTCAGTATCATCCTGAAACGTACCGTGCCCTCACCGAGCAGGCGCAGCTGATTGAATCGCTCTCGGGCAGCCGTTCCCTGCGGGAGCTCGAAAAGATGCTCACAGGTCCGCATCCCGACCGTGCGTTCGAGGATCTGTGGGAGACGCGCATCCTGAGTTTTCTCATTCCGGAACTCTATGCCTGCAAGGGGATCGCGCAGCCCAAGGACTATCATCACGAAGGGGACGTGTGGGATCACACCATGATGGCGCTTCGATCGTTCCTTCCCGAGCATGGAGCGGATGTGCGCTTCGCAACTCTCTTCCACGATTGCGGTAAGGCGACGACGTTCCAAACGAAAGAGCGCATTCGTTTTGATGAGCACGCGCCGGTTTCGGCGGATCTGACGGACAACGTGCTCCATCGCCTGCAGGCCACCGGACATCGCATCCGCAAAATCCACTGGCTCATTGCGCATCACATGATGATGGGGTTCTTTGCCGACATGAACGCGGAGCGCAAGTCGCACTGGTACTTCCATCCGTGGTTTCATGAGCTCCTCGATCTTTTCTGGCTCGATATCGCCGGTACCGATCCGCAGGATTACTCCCTCTACGGTTCGATTTTGCAGGACTATAACCGTTTTCTCAATGAGCATCCCCGTCCGCCGCGTCAACTGCTCTCGGGTGAAGAGATCATGGAAATTCTCTCTCTCGCTCCC
>Ga0247841_10006142_pt1 | contig 18821 bp, 26 predicted proteins | sample LaCruzMarch2015__2_FD_192410 | JGI IMG/M metagenome (GOLD analysis project Ga0247841, IMG submission 192410) | Freshwater microbial communities from meromictic Lake La Cruz, Castile-La Mancha, Spain - LaCruzMarch2015_18m | ecosystem: Environmental > Aquatic > Freshwater > Lake | place: Spain... | reverse complement strand
TCTCATAATTGAATAAACGAGATACTCATAAATATGGCTTACGTCCATTTTCATCCACATGGGTGACCTAAAGTCATGGTCGTTTCTCTGTGGTGGGATCGTTAGTTGTTTGGTTATAATTTTCAGCAAATTATAATAGAAAACCGAAGGCTTTGTTTTCCCAAAATCCTGCCCCCCTGAAAAGCAGCCTTATCCGACCTCCATCTCCGCCTGACCCTCAGGCCCGACCGGCCTCCCGGCCCCCAGATAACAACCCTCGCAGACGCCGCCGCCTGAGCGTCCACTCTCGCTTGCCCGGAAGATCTGCCGATCGGAAGCCCGCTTCTCCAAATCGGGCAACTCATTGCCCTCACAGCCCCAGCGCCTTTATGAACTGAGCAAAATCGTCTCTTGTAACACCCATACTTTGCAGGGCGAAAAGTAGCTTCTCATCTTCGATCAGGCGCTCGATCAGTCCTTCAACAGCTCGATAGGCTTTATCATGATGATCGATATCAACAAAGATGATAAGATCCTTAATGATCATATAGTAATCGGAAAAAATGCCATGTTTACAGGAACTACAGGGTCAGCAAATAAGCTTCCAGCTCTTCAGCGTCCTTGAAGCGTCTGCAACGTCCCTCCAGAAAGTCCTCCAGACCTTCTGTTATTCCAGCGATGAAATCCTGATCATCCGCAGCTTCCTTCAAAGGCATTACAGCCTTCCCTTCACAGTCAGAGCATGCCATGCTAACGCCTTATGATTCTATGGCCATTAATGCCTTCATAATTATTTAAGCCTTGCTCCTCGGCACTCATCAACTACTTCCCTTGCTCATTTCTACATAACAGGCTCCCCTATCGATGGCAGGCAGAACGGCTCGCCGGCGAGCGCACGTTCCCGCTCGCTGCGATCCAGTTGTCCATGCCGCCGTCCGAACCAGCGCGTCCTCCTGCCCCAGGTTGCGCAAGCCTCAGCCCTCGCCTCTCCCGAAGCGCGTGCGGGCGCGGCCTGGCAGGCGGCATTGTGGCCCATAATTGTCCTTCCATTATCGGAACTTCGCGCCTATAGCGCCTTTCGCGTGAACCGGTGCTCTTGGCCCGACCGGCCTCCTGCCCCCTAGTCCCCGCCTGGCAAGCCAGTCTGCCCTGACGGGCGGCACAGCCCGGACAGGCTAGCGGCCAGGAGCGAGAGCCGGGCGTGGCCAGCTCACAGCTTCGCAAGGATCGGCAAGCTGGAGACTGCCAGGAATTCCTTTTAAAATGTCTCTGTGCGCTTCTCGCACCTCTGCGTTTCTTCTTACTATTATTAACCGCAGAGCAGCAGAGTTCGCAGAGCAGATCAATCTACTAATAATAGGAAACGGCAATCGTTTCCCTAAATCCAGCCCACGGAAACGCTCAATATTTATCCTCTCCCGAAGCCTGCAAGGCCTTTTTGTAGACATCATTCCCTATCCAGAAACCGGCCTCATTTCTCAGCTTATTAAGTTCTTCTCGAAGCGATATTATTCTTCCCTCTCGCTTGGCCCGGATCAAAATGCCTATCACGCCGGTTATGTTCAATCCATAAACTCTGGCAGTCCTTCTGGCCTCGCTCTCGTCCAGAAATACAACATCAGGATCAAGTTCAATTGCGAGAGCTATGGTCTCGGATTCCCCGTCATGCAAATCCTTCTGCAGAAAATGGATAAGAGGTCGATTTGCCGGTTCAACGACTTCTATCCATCCAGCTTGCCTTCCCTGTTCTACCTCAGAGGAGCCTGGCCATTCTCGACCCTCCTGCACTACCTCTCTCCAAACTGCGGGTGCTATGAAAATATCTTTATGAAAATCACGCAAGAGGTGCAGACGCTTAATCTTTGCCAGATGAATCAGAGTTGAAGAATCACAGATTGCACCCGGCATATTCTAGATCCTCTTGCAGCTCTTCTTCCCCGTAGTGTCGCTTGACCTTGCGCTGACCAAGAAGATCTTCGAACCTAAGAAGGGTCAGGCCACAGAGAACAGAGGCCTTTCCAGATGAAAGCATCCCTCGCTGGTAAAGTGCCAGAGCTAATTCTTTGTATAGCTCTGATTCTATATCATCAGGCGGCACCCGAAGGGCATTGACGATCTCTTCCGGTATCTTCAGAGTCTTAGCGCTCATTAGATTCATACTCCATTTCACAACAATAGCAGAGATTATTCATTAAACTTTGGTAGGTTGAAGATCTCTTCCAGCACATTTTCGTGGGCTGATAAGTGCGGCATTGCATATTCTTGCCTTGCCGTCCTCCTGAAAGCTCCCTGCATTCGCCATCTGGGTCGGACCGGCCCTCCTGCCCCCTATTCCCCGCCAGGCAAGCCAGCCCGCCCTGACGGCGACGCCGTCCGGACAGGCAGCGGCCAGGAACTAGAGCCGGGCGAGGCCAGCTCACAGCTTATGGCCAAGCAGATTCCAGTTGTTCAGCCACCATATGAAAGTCAGCAGAGCCAGGACAACTGAGGTATAGTGAATTCGTCCCGTAAGACTCCAATAGCCTCTCCTCCATGCCGAAGCGCAAAATGCTGTGCATGTCAGAGTAAGTATGGCGGTGATCAGGGGAATTGTCAGCACGGCCAAAAATGAGGTGGGCGTCGAGTATATTATCTCATCTATCTGGCTGATTGAGGCAATAGACATCAGTCCTATCAAAAACAGCAGGTTGAGCATGCTGGCGCCTCCTGCCAGCCATCGGGCCGCTCTGGCCATTCTTTCTGGTTTGATGGGCATCTCTTGTTTTGAGAGGCAGCGATTGAATATTGAGCGGAACGGCCAGATCAGAGCGGTGAGAAAGAGGAGAATGCAGACGGCAAGGATACCAAATGAATAGCCGGCTTCTTCATACCAGACTACCTTCTCATAGGCTGTCGTAGGATTATTTTCAAAGAAAAGATAATTTATCTCACCCTGGTCGTCTTTGCCGAATACCAGTCTTTCCGAGGACGCCTGAGCGCCTATGCCGTCTGCGGGCCAAAAGACCAAAGGTTCAACCTCAATCAATTGCTTTGCAGCCTGGCCAGGCCGGGCAATCGCCAGAGTTTCATTTGGGCCGTTTGATACCTTTACCTGGGAAAAAAGAGTTCCTGCCTTCTCGAAGGTCGTAAAGGCGCTTCGATCCGGACGGTAGCTGCCTGCAAACCTGCTTAGGTTTTCCCCTGAGCCGAAGAAGGATTTAGGCTTGCCAGCGGAGGCCGGATTCGAATAGTAATGGTCCATAAAGGCTTGCAGGAGGTCTCGGCCTGCCTGCTCTTCGCTATCTCCACTAGGGCTATTGTAGGAGACAAAGAGACCTAAGTTGTTTTCCGGCAGAAGCACAAACTGCGTGTGGAAGAGGATGGTATCGCCTCCGTGCAAAATCATGCTTTGATTGCACAGCTCCTTCTCATAAAAGCCATAAGCCATGCCGCTCACCTTCGGGTCGTTAGAAAAGAGCCGGATGTGCATGCGTTGTGCTGTGGCCTCCTCCATTATACGTCTATCACCATAGCTGCCGTTTTGCAGATGAGCTATCATGAACCTGGCCATGTCCTCTGAGGTTGAGCTCATCGAGCCGGTCGGCCAGGGCTGCAGGAACTCAAAAGGCTCTTCTGAGAAGGCATTGTCTTTGTAGAGGTAGCCTTTAGCCATGTGTGAAGCCAGATTTGGCTGGGGCGGCTGCTTATAAGTGGTGTTTTTCATGTCAAGAGGCAGCAGGATATTCTCTTGCACATATTCCTCAAACGACTCTCCTGATGCCTGTTCAACGATATATGCCGCCAGGGCGGAGCCGTAGTTGGAGTAGGCGGTGACAACCCCAGGTGGGCGCACCCTGGCCGGCATCGTATTCTTCAGATATTCCTCTTGTGCAATGATATCTGAGGCATTGTGAACAAATATTCGTCCGCCGGTCGCCAGATCTTCGAAGCCTGATGTATGGGAGATGAGGCTCTTAAGAGTGATAGGATCGGCAAAGGTTGCCGGAATCTGAAAGGCTTTGAGATAGATGTTGATATCAGCATCAAGATCCAGCTTGCCTTGCTCGACGAGCTGCATTACCGACGTCCAGATAAAGAGCTTGCTTACCGAGCCCACTCGAAAAAGCGTCTGATTGGCGACAACTCTCTGGCGTTTGTCGATATCCGCATATCCGTAGCCCTTGCAGAATATGATCCGTCCGCCTTTGACCACTGCCACAGTAGCGCCCGGAATATTATATGCTATGATTTGGGCAGAAACGACCCCATCCATAAAGGCCGCCAGCTCTTTTTCGTCTGTGGGGCCGCTGGAATATGAAGGTTCAGAGGAGGAGGCTGCAGGAGATGCATAAGCCATGCCGGCGAAAAGCAGAATAATCAATAAGCTTATCCATCGCGCAAGAGAAATCTTTCCTGGATCGCAATAATTGCAGAGCCTTGTCATAAAACCTCTATCGACAATGTTGCCGGATTTATGGCCTCAATAAATATTGTACCCTTTAATCTAAATAAAGATGACACCTCTTGCTCCCGCTGCCATCCGGCAAAAGCTTTGGAGAGCCTCCTTTGGAGCGGAGCAAGTCCCGCGCCCTGTGAGCCTGCCTGCCCGAGTGCGGGGGTCCGCTGCGTCTGCAGAGTGAACGACTTGGGGGCCTGCAGGCGAGAGTTGGGGGGTGAATAGTAACCATAATAAGAATAGAAAGGGAGTATGAGCCTTCGGGGGCGAAAGGGAGTAACGCTTGGGGAAGGCTCCAATAGATTACGTGTATTTTTAACTATTTAAGTTTAATTAAATGTGCAATGGCGCATTCCTGGCTAAAAATAGTCATCATAGTAATACCTATATTGTTGATAGTAATAGCCCGATCCTGTGTGCCGGCAATTTCCTGCCACCTGTTGCTGTGAGGGGCCACGCGCCTACCTGCTCGCGCGCGCCGGAGGCAGCCGGGCTGGCATCTTGCCATCATGCAAAGAGTATCTCTTCTTTGCCAATAACGTGCATGCGCGCAGGATCGGTGTAGCGGCTGTAAACTCAGTAGTCAGGGGAGTATCAAGAAGGTATATCTTGCTCTTCGTCCCACCAGTCAGGAATCTTATGCTGCAGCTCCACTGAAGAATATTGGTCGCTCATATCTTGCAAGGCTCCAATCCAATCGAGCTTAAGACCACCTTTGGGCTTTTTTGCCCGCTTGTCGATCAGGAAGCTGATATAGTCCTTTGCCTCTTGGTGCAACTCAGGAGGAAGCTCTTTTATTAATTCTTCGAGGCCTGTCATCTTCAATTCCTTTCATTGAATTGATGTCTTGCACCTAGATCAACCTTATCGAATATATTTTTGTCTATCTCACCTCAGCGATTCTGTGAGATAGAGAATATGCCAAAGCAAAAAAGCATCTAGATGCCTTCTTGCGTTCTCCTGGGCCCTCCGGTATGCTCGCTTGCCCGCGTGTGCAGGGCTGCCCCCTGGAAGGCCGGTCGGGCCAGTGGTCAAGAGGCGCATGCCTGATGGATGGGCAGCTTTTCGGGGCACTGGATTTTGAGAAAGCAATGCCTTCGGTTTACTATTAATATTAGCCGATAATTATAACCAGACAACTAACGATCTCACCACAGAGGCACAGAGCGCACAGAGGACGCACAGAGATTTTTTAGCAGAGCATGCCGATGCATGAGCCTCATTCTAACTTGCTCTCAAGTATATTGAGATCGTTATTCCTTATCAAAATTGAGTTGACATCGACCTCTTTGGCATGTTGATGCATTCCGGAGTCATCTGTGAATAATATGGCATCTTCTCTCTTGGCCAAAGCTATAAAATACGAGTCAAAACCGGAACAACCGGTCTCTAATGCCACATCCCAAGCGACATTGAAAATAGCCTCTTCATCTGCTACGTTATACGATTTTAGTAGGATTCCTTTTGATGCTCTTGCGGCCAGAGTTCTGCCAGCGAGCCGCTTGGCTACCGCAGCGGTTTCCACCACACAGACCTTAGGAACATGAACTTCTACATCTCGCTCTTCAATGAGCTTGACTAAGGCAACACATTTTTCATGGGTTTCCAGTTCTCGGGAATAGGATTCTGCAGAGAGCGACCGGAGCAGTTTGAAGATGCTCTTCACCAAAACGGATGTATCTAAAACGGCCCTAATCATAGTATCTTCTTGTCCGCGTCTCTTTCAGGACTGCATCAATATCTTCCCTGGCTTCAGGCTCGCCCAGCTCGTCCAGAAGATCGCTGAAGCTCTCCTGGATGGTGATGTTGACACGAGATTTATTGGGGAGATTCAGATCCCCGAGAGGCTTGAGCACGTTATTTTCATAAATGGCTTTTATTTTCATATTCGGCACCTGTCGATCTTGACGAGGATTAAATGATATATGGACCGGATCAATATTTAGAGCTACCGATGATATCTTCTGAGATTCTCAGCTTCTGTAATCAGTGGTTTCCTTGTCGTCCCTGCCCGTCGGCACGGGTCTCCGGCAATGCCGCGCCACGCGGGGCGCGTGCGAGCTTCCGCATGTGTTTTCGCCAACTCAATTTTGACCCGTCTATTTAAGGGAACGCCAATTCGTTTTTGATCCACCCTAAAAAGGAAAGCCTTCCCTCTCCAAGTATTTCGAGAGGTGGGCATTAGGGTAAAATTGATGGCAGACATAAGCAGAATCGTCGATCTCTACGATCTTTATAAATCCTACAGACGAGTAGCCCGCGAACTCAAGATCTCCCGAAATACTGTAAAGAAGTACGTGCTTAAGGTCAAGGATTCCAGTGTTAAAAATGAAGTCGCTCGCTGGAAACGCACCAATGCACCACGAGAGGTGTTCATATTGCAGGAGCCTCGTGTTGGTCAGCGTGCTGAATTCGATTGGCGCGAGGTTACACTCAGCATTGGTGGAACTTGGCAGAAACTTAATCTCGCAGTCTTCGTCCTGCCCTTTTCGCTCTATCGATTTGCTCGCCTTTATCATAGGTCGATACATCTGGAAGTTGTTCAGGCTCACATTGAATTTTTCCATGAGGTCGGCTCAGTTCCAGAATCTATATTCTATGACAGAATGGCTAAAGTATATGATTCTCAAAAAGGGCAGTTCAATGATAAGTTTCTAGAGTTATCCATGCACTTTGGTTTTCACCCCTGCGTCTGCAATCCCGCTTCGCCTAACGAGAAGGGTACAGACGAAGAGAGTGTGGGCTATGTTAGACGAGCCACATTCGGCGAAAGAAGTATGTTTGCATCACTCAGAGAGGCTACGCAGTGGCTCAAGATAAGACTTGGCGAGATTAACACACATCCGGTTTATCGTCGATCGAAAGTTCCGGTCCAAGGACTTGATCAAGAGTGAGCCTTGATGCATCCATTGCCAACACTGGAATATGAGAACTATGAACTGAAACGTGCCACTATATCCTGATATTAGCTGGTAAAATATGACGTGAACTACTACTCGATCCCAGATACATATCGTCCAAGATATATTACTTTGAAGATACTCGTTGACCGGATCGAATTTCTTGATGGAAATGCGGTCATCGCGTCCCATCGACGGATAACCGGGAAGCAGAAGTACTCTCTGGATATCACTCATTATATCAAGACATTTCATCGCAAACCCGGCGCACCTGCAAATTCCAAGGTCCTGGCTCAGGCAGATGAACTCATACAAAACAGGTTCAACTATTATTATCGAGATGATCCTAAGAAATTTCTGCCGATTCTTGATCTGATGAGAGAGACATCGCCTGAGGCATTCTCCTCGACTCTTGCCATCCTAAACAAGCAGAATATCCATCCAACGTGCGATAGCATCCGTTTCTTCCTTCATCAGACGGATGTTCCGATGGTTGAGCCTTTTGCCTTCAAAGGAGGTTTTGAAGTATCTGATAATGGATGATCTACCGCAAGATGGGAGAGAGGCGATCCCTGCTTTGAAAGCACTCGAATTCCTCAAGGAGCGTAGAAATATCATTCTCATTGGCAATTCTGGAACAGGCAAGACTCATTTGGCAATCGCTGTAGGAATCCGGGCTTGTGAGGAAAATTATCGAGTTGCATTTCGCACTGCAGCCGGTTTGATCAATGAGATGGTTGAGGCAAGAAACGAAAATCGGCTCTCTGTTTATATTAAGCAGTTTAGAAAAATTGATCTTCTCATAATCGATGAGCTTGGGTATGTTACTTTTGATCTCACAGCAGCTGAGTTGCTCTTTCAGTTGCTTGCCACGCGATACGAGACTATGAGTACTATCATCACATCGAACCTGTCATTTTCAGATTTCTCGATAGGATTACCCATCAAGCATTGATATTGAACATGAACGGAAAGAGCTTCAGAAGAAGGTAGCGAGACGTGAACTATATACATGATGAGAATGATTAGTCGCTCAAGAGTGGATCAAAATCGGATTGGCGTGAGGGGTCAAATTCGAATTGGCGGATACATTCCCATTCGCTACACCCCATGTAGCATATGTAGAGTAGGTCTATTTATAACGACCTTTAATGGGGTCACGACCCACACTACCGTACAGGATATAAAATTGATCTACGAAAAATCATTTGCAAGGAAGCAATTCAGCAATAATGATGTGCTTCTTCTCCTGAAAAAGAGACATAAAGAAAGAGATGCTGCAAAGATATCACACCATCGGGTAAATTCTCATTTGTCAAATGTTTGAGCAGGGATTGCTCATAATGACCTAGAGGATAATGCTGCTTTTATAACAATATAATATTCTTCATAATCTTATTGAGATATTTCGCGTGCTGTAAAATATTAAAACTCCATAAAATAATGTAGCTAAAATCTTTGGAGCGCCATTCACATAAGCTGAAATTTCTAATCTGGATAAGTCAAGTTAAGTAAGATGCCTAGAACCATCTCTCATGCACCGTACCCCCTCCGACGATCGCCGCCAGGCCCTACAGAGGAACGCCCGTGAGCTGGCCAGGAACGCCCGAGCCCTGCACAAGGCCGCCCGTGCACCCGCAGCTCGCCCCTAGGGCAAGGGCGGCAAGGCGAGGCGGAGGCGGCACTGGCAGAGGCCCAGGCCCTCAAGCTCCAGGCCCGGCGGGAGGACCTGACCGTGTGGCAAATAAAAGAAGGTCAAAGAGAGCCGCAAGGGCTCCAGGACTTCCACCTGACTGAAATGGCCTCCTGGCGCGAGGGCGGCAAGACGCACAATGTGCACCTGGAGGGCGCTAGGTGAATGGATGCCGCATAAGCTCGCCAGAAGGCCGGGGCGATGAAGGCGGAGGCGCTGGGGATTTGAACGAGTTGAAGATAGCGGCGGTAACCTTGGAGCGTCTTTTCTCCTCCCCAGAACTCCACGTAGACTTTGTAATCAGAGTCGAAGGTCCACATATTTTCCCCCCCTCATAGTGCTAATAAAGTACTACCTTCGATCTCCTCAGGATAAGAACCGGTCTGGTTGCCGAGTTGGCCACATCATAGGCAGTGCTTCTTATTCTGCCCTTCTTGATGGCCACTGCGCCCTGAGAGCATATGGCAATAAGGGAGACATCCTCTTTCTCCGCTAAAGACCGTATCTCTTCCACAGGATGTCCAAAGATAACCCTTGGAGTGACCTTCATGCCCCCCTTGGCAAGCTCCCCGACAATATCATTGATTTTCTGAGTAGCTTCGGCGACGTTGGCATCTATCTCCTCTTCAGTTTCACCCGTTGATACAACATTGAGCAGTATCAACTCACCGATGCCCTGAATATTTTTGAAGAAGGAGAGTGCCACTTCGGCGGGTTGGGAGATGTCCATGGGAAAGAGTACTTTGTCAAATATCCTGGCACAATGCTTTTCTAGATTTCCATTCTCTAGAACCTTATAAAGCATGACCAATAGATGCGTATCTCCGAAGCGCAGAACGCCCCCGAAGACGCTTCCCAGGAAAAGGCTCTCTATTCGGCTTTTCCCTCGAGCACCCATGGCCACGAGGGAGACCTTTTCCTCTTCTGCTACCTTCTGAATGACTCTTGCCACCTCACCCTCTAATACGGAGAAGGCCCTTATCTTTACATCAATTCCCGGAGCGTCTATGATCTTCTTTTCCTCGGTCAGCTTTTTTTCCACTTCTTTGAGCTCGGCTGCAGGGTCCCAGACCCGAGTAATAACGCTCCTGGATATCACACTGAGAAGTACTATCTCCTTTACGCCAGGGATCTTGCCTACACACCCAATCACCTTGCGTGCATGCTTAGAAAAATCCGTTGGAATCAAGACTTTTTCGAATATTCTTTTCCGGTCTATTTGTATTTGCGTGCGATCTGTATTTCTAATTTTAGAAAAATCCATTATATAAAACATATTTAATTTATAGATATTCCTTGTTTTTCCCTTTTTGCCGGTCACTTCATGAGTTATTTTGACAAAAGGCTCATTATCAAACATTCTTGATAAGTATTCGAGATTGTTAGATAATGTATCTTTGCTCAAATTGTTATACTTAGAGTAGAGTATGGGCAGGAGGTCGTATATTGTTAGATCTTGAGTGCGTCGTCGGAATAGTATAAGGAGTATGTCAGTCAATAGCTCAATGTCACGTTGTTTCCCTTGTTTTATGTTCACACTCAATGATTCTTTTATTTTCAAATTTAAATAATCTTCATCGTCCATTTTTACCCTTTTCAGATGGTATAATCTGGTTTCAGGCGGATCTGCATCGATCCACAATACCTCAATTTGAGGAACCAACCACTTTGATGATGGCTCGATCCGCCCCAAACCCGCCTCAAAGCAGGGCAAGGATGCAAACAATGAACTCTTCAGCCTTAAGAGCTCTGTCGGTTAGCTAAGTCCCTCGTTCTTACAGCGCAAAACGCGACAGACTATATGTATAATCGTTATAGATACTTGTAGTTTGCGGTGGGATAAATGGAGCTGCGGGCCTGGCCAGGAGATGAAGAGCCATCCCTCGCACCCGTGCCCCAGGGCCCGCTTGCCCGTTGCAGAAGGGCAAGACCAAAGAGGTGCGCATAACCCTGATCGGGAGGATACTGCATTAGATTTGGGCGAAAAAGCCATATCCCATTGACGGCATAGATCACCGACAATTCTCATGGAGGATCCAGATGGTTATAGAAAGCGAATTCAGAGGTAAATGGAAAGTCATCGAAGCCGTGGATATGGTGGAAGATTATCTCAGTCTGTTGCCTGACCCACATCTTCTGATACAAGTGGATGAAAAAAACGTGGTTACGGGAAGCTATCAGTTTGGCACCCAGGATGGCTACATCGATGGCCTATTCGAGAAGGATGAAGAAAGTCTGAAGTTGATTTTCTCCTTTGAAGGCTGGGACGAGGCAGATCTGGTAAACGGCTCTGGAACTTTTTCCGTTGAATCCGGGGACACGTATCTCTTGACGATGAACTACGAAAATGGCAATACTTTCAGCTTCAGATGCCAGGCAACACAGAACGATCTTACTAACTAGTATCGATACGATTACATCGCTTGCGAAGGCGCGAATACATGCAGGTCTTACACACTCTCTGGGACACGGAAACGTTCTACATATGGGCCGAATCCTCAGATTTGCCCCTCTCCTCTGCCGGCAAATCAGATGGTCGCAGGAAAAAGCATCCATCGTCTCATCTCCATCCCTTTGCCCTCTCCGGTGTAGAGCTCAAGAAGCTTTTTTCACAGATCTTACCCGAGGAAGGCGATGGCTGCCGGGTGGAAGCACTGTCTCTTCGCCTTCCTGCAGGTATTTTTGGACCTCTTCCCTCACCCTGGCTTTTGCGGGAGGACTACCTATCTGAAAAACCTTCTCTACTGGGCACCTACTCCGTCCCGGCTCTGGCCCTGGAACCAGGCCCCGCCCTCGATCTTCTCCTGGAATTGCCCACCCATCCACCTTCGGGCACAGCTTATGCCGCCTCCCTGCTCTTCTGGTCACAGCTCGCCCTTTTTTCTCTGGAGCTAGTATCGCGTGAGCAGTTTGTGCCCGCCGTCCGGAAAAGCAGAGCCCTCTGGAATGCGGTGATTGACGAGCCGGATCAAGAGCGTCTCAATATCTTCAGCCGGTCCCTGCCGCCCAGTTGTCGTGGTCTGTCGCCCCTGCCTCCGGGGTCGGCCCCTATGGCCACCCCCTCTCGCCTGGTTCACAGCTTCGTGAACATCGCTGTGGACGCACTGGTGCATAGCAGCCTGAACGGGGTCAGTCTCCTGCCTGCTAAGCGAGGCCGTAAGCCCAAGATTGTCCCCCTGCCGGTTCAATTCCTCTCCGCCCTCACCTGCCAGGAGACGGACCTGTCTGCCTCTGCCCCGGATCTGGCCTCCTTCTCTTTAAAGATGGACGCCTGGGCGGCACAAATCCATCCAAAAATTGAGTACGTTCCTTTTCGCACCTGCTTTCGCCTGGAAGCACCAGGGCTTGAAAAAGCCGCCTGGTGTCTCGCCTTCTTCCTCCAGGCCAAGGATGACAGAAGCCTGCTGGTTCCGGCAAAAGAGGTATGGCAGACCAAATCTCGTGCCCTCACCTTCCTCAAGAAGAGATTGAAAAATCCTCAAGAGCAGCTCCTGGCCGACCTTGGCAAAGCATCTAGGGTCGTTCCTCTCATGGAGAAGTGCCTGGAGAGCGCCCGCCCCACCGGCCTGGAGATGCAAACCGAGGAGGCCTATTCCTTCCTGCGGGAGTCGGCTCCTCTCCTGGAGCAGAATGGTTTCGGGGTGCTGCTGCCCTCCTGGTGGGAGCGCCCCGATTCGCGCCTGGGCATAAAGCTGCAGCTCAAAGGTGCGGTTAAAAAAGAGGGCCAGGTCGGTCCGGCCTTCTTCGGGCTCGACTCCCTGGTCAGTTACGACTGGCAGCTCTCCTTAGGCGGCGATATCCTCACCAAGGCCGAATTCGCCGAGCTGTCCCGCCTCAAGGTCCCCCTCATCCAGATAAGAGGTGAGTGGATGGAGCTTCGCTCCACAGAGATCGAGGCCGCCATTGCCTTCTTCCAGAAGAACCAGGACAGAGAGATGACCCTGGCTGAGGCTTTGCGCCTGGGCCAAAGCCTTCCCGGCCAGAGCCTTCCCGATGTTGATTCAACCCTACCCGTTCTCGGTGTTCAAGCAGAGGGCCAGATCGAACAAATGCTTAAAGCCCTGGCCAATCCCGGCAGTCTGGAGGAGGTCTTGCCGCCCCAAGAGTTCCAGGGCACACTACGCCCTTACCAGTTGCGGGGCGTCTCCTGGCTGGAATACCTGCACAGGATAGGTCTGGGAGCCTGTCTGGCGGACGATATGGGCCTGGGAAAGACCGTGGAGCTGATAGCTTTTCTCCTGCGTGAACGAGAGCATGAAGATGGGTCCAAAGCCCCCCTCCCGCCGGCTCTTCTCATCTGCCCCATGTCCGTGGCCGGCAACTGGCAAAAGGAGCTGGAGCGTTTTGCCCCCAGCCTGCGGGTCCTGGTGCATCATGGCCACAACCGTCTCGCAGGTCAAAGCTTCCTGCAAGAGGCAACAAAGAAAGACGTGGTCATCACCACTTATGCTCTTGCCCAGAGGGACGAGGAGCATCTGTCTGCCGTCACCTGGAGCCATTTGATCCTGGATGAGGCCCAGAACATCAAGAACCAGGCCGCCCGGCAGACCCAGTCCATAAAACGGCTCCATTCAGGGCAGAAGATTGCCCTCACCGGAACCCCAGTCGAGAACAGGCTCTCCGAGCTATGGTCTATCATGGACTTTCTCAATCCCGGCTACCTGGGGTCTTTTCAATCTTTCCGCAAGAATTTCGTGCTGCCCATTGAAAAATACAAAAATAAGAGCTGCTCCGAGAAGCTGCGTTCCATAATTCAGCCTTTTGTCCTGCGCCGGTTAAAGACCGATCCAACCGTTATCCAGGATCTGCCAGAGAAGAATGAGATGCGGGTCAACTACAATCTCACCGCTGAGCAGGCATCACTTTATGCCGCCGTGGTCGAGGAGATGCTCAGCCGCATAGAATCGCTGGACGGCATAGAGCGCAGAGGTATGATCCTGGCCGCTCTAACCAAGCTGAAGCAGATCTGTAACCACCCTGCTCTCTTCTTGCAGGACGCAAGTGCTCTGGCGGGCCGTTCAGGAAAGCTCTCCCGTCTGGAGGAGATGCTTTATGAGGTCTTAGCCGGTGGCGACAAAGCCTTGATCTTCACCCAGTATGCCGGAATGGGGGCCATGCTCAGACACCATCTTCAGGAGAAGCTGGGAGTCGAGGCCCTGTTCTTGCACGGAGGAACAAACCGAAAGCAGAGGGATGATATGGTCCAGAGGTTCCAGGCAGGTGGACCGCCCATATTCATACTCTCTTTAAAGGCGGGCGGCTCTGGCCTCAACTTGACCCGAGCGAGTCACGTCTTTCACTTTGATCGATGGTGGAACCCTGCCGTGGAAAATCAGGCAACCGATCGCGCCTTTCGTATCGGTCAGAAGAAGAACGTCTTTGTCCACAAGTTCGTGTGTCTCGGCACTCTGGAAGAGCAGATTGACCGGATGATCGAGCAGAAGAAAGCCCTGGCTGAATCGGTAATAGGGACTGGTGAGTCCTGGCTGACGGAGCTCTCCAATGAGGCGTTAAGAGATATGCTCTCCTTGCGGCAGGATGCCCTGAGCAATGGGGATGATGATAAATGAGCCCTTATTGGGATTACTACGAAAAGACTTCGCCAAAGGCGGTCAAGAACGGCCTGAAGGCCAAGAGTAAGCGTGGCTCCATCGGAGAGACCTGGTGGTCAAAGCGTTGGGTCAGTGTTCTCGAGTCCTTTGATATGGGCGCCAGGCTCTCGCGTGGTAAAAGCTATGCCCGAAAAGGCCAGGTCATCTCCATCAATGTCCAGCCGGGAGTGGTGCAGGCCCGTGTGCAAGGCTCATTTGCACAGCCCTATGATGTATCGATAAAACTGGTACCCCTATCACCGCAAGAATGGGAGAAAGCCATAGCTGCCATGGCCTCTAAAGCGGTATTCTCAGCCCGCCTGCTCTCCGGCGAGATGCCGCAAACAATCGAGGAAGCATTTTCCGATTGTGGCATATCTCTCTTTCCCAAGAAGGGCGCCGATCTGTTGACGGATTGCTCCTGTCCGGATTGGTCCAACCCCTGCAAGCACATAGCTGCGGTCTATTACCTCTTAGCTGAGCAGTTCGATCGTGATCCTTTTCTCATCTTCAGGCTTAGGGGCAAATCCAAAGAGGAGATAGTCGAGGCCCTGCGTAGTTTTCGTTCTGCCGGGGCAAAAGAAGAATCCGAGCGCTCTCGCTCCTCTCCCGACTCAGTCTCTGTCTCTCTCATTGAGGATAAGACCAGGCCTCTGGAAGAGTGCCTGGATTGCTTCTGGCAAAAAGGAAGCGAGCTTGATTTGCTGGAGATCAATCCCAAGAGCCCGCCGGTAGAGAACGCAGTACTAAAAATACTTGGAGAAGCCCCCATCTCCATTGGCCGGGCCAATTTGGCTGGCTTGCTCAAAAAGGCATACGTAATAGCGGGTCAGGCCGCACTCCAGAAGGCCGCGAGGGGAAGCGAAGATTAACGGTTTCTCATATTTTTCGGTCCCAACAAACCCTTCTCTGGACCAACCATCGAGCAGCCTATAAATAGTTTGGAGAATATTATGGAACTCAAGGAGTGTGTGATATGGGTTTCTTAGATCGTATGAGCACCGTTGTGCAGGCAAAGATGAACAAGATCATGGACAAGATCGAGGATCCCAGGGAGACCCTGGACGTGTCCTACGAAAAGCAGCTTCAGCTCCTCCAAAATGTCAAAAGGGGTGTGGCTGAGGTCACTACCTCCAAGAAGAGACTCGAGCTGCAAAAGGCCAAGCTGCAGATGGGCCTGGACAAGCTGGACGGTCAGGCCAAAGAGGCATTGCAGGCGGGCAGGGAAGATCTGGCTCGAAAGGCTCTGGAGAACAAGGCCTCGCTGCAGGCACAATCGGCCACGCTCGACCAGCAGATCGCCGACCTGCAAGACCAGCAGCAGAAGCTCATGAACGCCGAGAGCCGCCTGGCCACCAAGGTGGAGTCCTTCCGCACCAAGAAGGAGACCATTAAAGCCCAGTATTCTGCCGCAGATGCCCAGGTAAAGATCACTGAGTCAGTGACAGGCATCAGCGAGGAGATGGCCGATGTGGGCATGGCCGTACAGAGGGCAGAGGAGAAGACGGAAAACATGCGAGCTCGCTCGGCAGCCCTGGACGAGCTTCTCGAATCGGGAACGCTAACCGATTACTCCGGCAGCGATGATCTGGACCGGGAACTTGCCAAAGTAAAGGCAGAGAGCAGCGTCAATGATATGCTGGCCAAAATGAAGGAGGAGATTAAGAAATGATCATCAGGATTCTTGGTGATGGGCAGTTTCGGCTGGACGACAACCTTTTGGACCGAGTAAACAAGATCGACAACCAAATTGTAAAACATGTCTCCCAGGGCAACAAGGAAGAGTATGCCAGGGATCTGGTCAATTTGATCTCCACCATTAAAGAGCTGGCAAAGCCCCTTGATCCGGCGGAGATTCTCCCCTCGGACATCATTATTCCTCAATCCGACATGTCGTTTGAGGAGGCAAAGAAGGTGTTCTGCGATGAGGGCCTGATCAAGGGCTGAGGGGAAATCAGATAGGTTAACCAGTGGCTAACGACGTTTTCACCACATAGATCACAAAGCTCACAAAGGACGCGCACAACTAGAAAGTATAAATCCGGCTGCCTTCCTGCATCATATCGTCCACCAGACTCTCGTAAAAATCAGTTGGCACGGTTGCCTTCCCCTCAGCAGAGACGCCCCTCGCTTCCAGGTCCTCTCGGCAGGCCAGGATTTTATGCCTGGGTACGAGCGCCGCCAATGCCTGGCCTGCGGGGCATGTCTCGCCGGTCTGACTGGCCTTGTCAGCCTCTTCTCGGCCCAGCAGATTATAGACTCCATCCCCAGCCAGATAGACCACCACATCAACAGAGCTGGCCAGGAGTCGCAGGCATAGTTTTGTGCGCTCGCTCTGGGGCGTTTTTGTCAAAAGAAATATCCTCATAATAGTATAATGCTATCCGATTGCAGCATCTCCTTTAAGAACATCTCCTCGTCCATCAGTTCCACTCTCTCCACCAGGCCGGCGCTCATGAGTCCCCTATCCGCCAGGGATAGTTCATGGGCCACGATCCTCATCTCCGGATAGGCGTAAAGGATGTCGGAGTGATTGGGCAGCCCCAAAGCGCTGCTGTCCTGACCGGCCAGGGCCAGGTAGACGCCGTCCCCGTAAAGGCCCACAGCTACGTTCATCTTGCTGCTCACCGCTGCCGCATTGAGCAGGCCGAACGCCTTCTCGCTGCCGTAGGGGGCACTGTCCAGGAGAAAGAAAAAGGATCTCACAAATAGAACATATTTAAAGCATGAATAACTAGATTTCCATTCATACTTTGAGGCGAGAGACATGAGCAAGATTGCCGAGATGGTCCAGGAGCTCCCACCCGATCTTCAGCAAGAGGTCGAGGATTATGTGCAGTTCTTGCTGGAAAAAAAGGTAAGAAAGCACAAAGGCCGCATGAAGCTAGACTGGAGGGGCGCTTTACGTGATATGAAAGACGAGTATACTTCAGTAGAACTGCAACACAAGGCTCTCGATTGGTGGAGCAGTTGATGTATCTTCTGGATACGAATATATTACTGGAGTTTCTCCTTGATCAAGAAAATGCAAACGACGTGGAGAAGATGCTTCAGAGCGTTCCACCTGTCAATCTTTACATATCGGAGTTCTCGTTATATTCGATAGGAGTAATCATGCTGCGGCGAAAAATGCATGACGAGTTTATTCATTCTTTGATGGATTTGTTCGATGTCGGTGGCATAAGATTATTGCGTCTGGGTATTGATGATATGGCTGATGTTGTGAATGTGGCGCAGAGATTCAATTTGGACTTTGATGATGCTTATCAATACGCAGTTGCAGAAAAATACATATTAACTCTGGTGAGCTACGATCGCGATTTTGATGGCACCGAATTGGGAAGGACAACTCCTGCAAAAGTTCTGGATGGATCGTCTTAAAAGAATTATTATATTGAGGGTGTCGGTTTAGTCCTTTGTCTTTATCTTTCGGAGCAAAAATTTGGAAATTTTTCCAATATGGATTAAATCAACCATAATTCTCCTCAATATTATTGAAATTCACTCAATCTTTAGCTCACATTTGATTACCGGCAACGTTGTTATATACTTTCCCGACACCCTCATATTATTAGCTATCTCGCCAGCGTCACCACCCTGTCGCTCTCCTCCAGCATCTCTGCCAGGCGGTAGAGGCTGGTGATCTTGATCCCCTCCACATAGTCCTCGCTCTTTCCGCCCTGGGGCGCATAGCCGCGCGCCGTGGCGCACCTGGGGCAGGCTTCTACCTTTACCCCCAGCCGGGCCAGCTCAGCGAAGAGCTTTCCCGCATTGGCAAAAAAGGCAGGATTCTGGCCGGCCTTGGGGATATGAACCGCATCCAGGTAGAGGAAGATATTTACCCGGTGCGCTTTTGCGCTTGCCGCTTTGGCAACCTTGTAAGCCATCTCAGCATACTGAGATATGTAAGGGCCATCCGTGAGGATTATAGTCAAGGTGCCCATGCGTCGTTCCCCATAAATCCTAAATACCTCATACTACTGCCGCTACTATTATTACTATTACTGGCTCTTCGCTATTTCCAATTGCTAGCCTCAGGTTACTATGTTTTTCCAGTTGTTAGTTAGTCGCTCTGTGCGTCCTTCTGTGAACTGTGGTGTCTCTGTGGTGAAAACGTCGTTAGCCACTGGTTATAACCAATGGTTTACGGACTACCACCACAGAGAAACGACCATGACTTTAGGTCACCCATGTGGATGAAAATGGACGTAAGCCATATTTAT
>Ga0247841_10006141_pt1 | contig 18825 bp, 12 predicted proteins | sample LaCruzMarch2015__2_FD_192410 | JGI IMG/M metagenome (GOLD analysis project Ga0247841, IMG submission 192410) | Freshwater microbial communities from meromictic Lake La Cruz, Castile-La Mancha, Spain - LaCruzMarch2015_18m | ecosystem: Environmental > Aquatic > Freshwater > Lake | place: Spain... | reverse complement strand
GAGGAAATTTTAGGGAGGTGATGGGATGGGGTTGGAAAAAACGGTCTGTTTGACCTCCGATTCCGCTCTTGTTTGACCATGTGAACCCGTTTCTGTTTGACCACCTTTTTCCGGTTTGATTTGACCACCCCAACCCGTTTCTGTTTGACCAGTAAATACCATCCTCTTTAAGTTGCACTAAGTTAATATTTAAGTCGGTAACAAATATATTAATATTCTTCCATTAAATTGTTTGTATAATTATTTTTCTCCGCTGCACGCCTCCTAAGTGACTCACCTCTAAGTTCTATGCGGTTTGCACCATGCACGATTCTGTCAAGGATGGCATCTGCTATGGTTTGCTCGCCAATAATATCATACCATTGCTTAACAGGAAGTTGTGAGGTAATTATTGTTGACTGGTTGCCATGCCTATCTTCAATAATCTCCATTAATGCTTGCCGTGCTTGGGCATCAAGAGGTTGTAAACCAAAGTCATCCAGTATTAAAAGGTTTTGTCGTTCAATACGGGATAACTCTTTCATATATGAGCCATCGGCTTTGGATAGTTTAAGTTTTGACAGCAATTTGCTTGTATTTGCATAAATAACACTATAGCCTAACATGCAAGCCTGATGACCCAGTGCTGAAGCAATATAGCTTTTGCCAACACCAGTACTTCCTGTGATCAGCAAGTTCTCATGCTTTTCTATAAAAGTACATTCTGCATATCTCATAATCAGATTTTTATCAAGATTGCGCTCCGGGTCATAGTTGATGTTTTCTATATTTCCTTTATACCGGAACCGAGCTTTCCTGATATGATGTTCTATTTTTCGGTTTTGCCTGTCATCTAATTCAGAATCAACCATAATTGAAATCAGTTCATCAGTAGTAAGCTGGTGTATTTGACCTGATTCCAGATTTGTTTTAAATGCTCTGTATAGGCCCCACAGCCTAAGTTTCTTCATTTTCTCTAATGTTGTTTCATTCATGTTTTCTTATTTTTTGATTTAATAATATTATTTCATAACCAGATTTGATGCATGCTCATATTGGCGGGGATCGTGCTTCTTTGTTGATCCTGTAATTATAAAAACCTTTGACTTTTTGCATTTGTATTTATTCTATTATTTTTTTACTAATCAATCGTAATAATCTTCACCCCGGATATTTTCATGAGGCGGGATGTCGGGGCTCTCGGATTCATCAGTAAATAGTTGATCAAGGTTCTTCTCCAGAATGCTCTGAACTATTTTATAGTTGTGTATCCCATATTCCAATGCCCTGCTACAAACGCTATTCAGCCTTTCGTTCCCAACCTTGGTCGCAAGTTTCAAAATACCTATACAGGATTTATAAGATTGTTCCGGGTGCTGCTTTTTGATTAGTATTTGTTCGATCAGCGTTTTTACATCAGGCCCGATGTTTTGTGCCCAACTGGTAAATTTCTCCGGGGACCAGTCTGCAACATAACGGTGGCTTGATGCCATGTGCTCTTTTATAGTCGTGTAACAATACTTTCCCTTCATTCTATAATGTGTTGCTATTAAGGAATAATCAAGAAAAATCTCAACGGATTCTTTGGTGTAGATGATTTTTACCTTTTTACCAATGTGTTTGTAATGAACACTGTAGTAGTGCTTGTCAACACCAAGGCAAACATGCCCGTCTTTTAAAACAGTAGCAATTTGTTGCTTTTTAAATTCATAATTACGAACAGGCAATGCTTGTAGTGTTGCCTTCTCAACTTCTTCAAACTGCTGACGGCGGCTATAGTCTCTTCCTTTTAACAATCCATTGTTGAGTTCCTCTAATACCTCTTTTATCCTGGCATTTAGCTGAGTCAAAGAGAAAGAGGTTTCTTTGCGTATGGCTGCGTAAATACGAGTGTAGATTATTTTAACCATGCCTTCCACCAATGCCTTATCCTTAGGACGGTATGCCCTTGCCGGCATTATCGTTGTCCCATAGTGCTCAGCAAAGTCAGCAAAAGTCTCATTTATTGTCGGCTCATATTTATCGCTTTTTGACACTGCCGATTTCAGGTTATCCGGCACTATGGCTAACGGAACACCCCCAAAATAAATCATAGCATTTTCACATGCTCTGATAAAATCTTCTTTTTTTTGACTCTCTGTTGCTTCCACATAAGTTAACTGGCTGGCTCCAAGGATAGCCACAAACACTTCCATATCGCTCACTTCCCCTGACTCAATGTCAATCACGTGTAGCTTCTCTCCCGCAAAGTCCACGAACATTTTATCTCCTGCCTTATGCTCTATGTGCATTACCGGGTTTACTTGCTTCTTCCACTTGCTGTAATGCTTACAGAACTGTGTAAACCGGTAGCCTTCAGGATAGGTTCTGTAGTAATCTTTCCAAACTATCTCAAGGGTCACACCCTTGCGCTTTAGCTCTTTATTAATAGCTGGAAAGCACGCCAATAGTTGTTTAAACCTCTCGTTTGGTTCAGGTGGTTTGTTTCCTAAAAGGTCGTCTAAATCTTTATCACTTAACTTGTTGATTTCTTCAAAGGTTAGCTTGCTTTCAACAAATAAATTGATGTACTTTTTGACCGTGTTACGTGATAACCCGGTGTGTTCTTTAATGAACATCTTGCTTTTTCCCTGCGTGTACAAACGCAATGCTTGTCTGATTTTGCTCATAGGTGTTTTGTTTTTTAACATGTTTATTTAATCTTGAAGAATTAATTTGTTGTCTTCAAGATTAAAAAACATGGTGACTAAAACATCGACCTAATAAACTTTTGGGGATGGTCAAACTGAAGCGGAATTTTTGTTCAGTTTGGTGATATTTTTACTATTTTTATATCTGGTTTTGACTGGTCAAACTAAAACGGAATTAGGTGCTCAAACTAAACGGAATATCCAAGAAATTACTAGATAGCTTTTTAGGTGGAAAATTATTCTTTTCCATAGATAATAATCATACTAATACATCAAATTACAATAATCCTGAAAAACTAATAGATTTAATAAGTAAAGTAAATAAAAATAAAAATTACACAGCAACTCTTGTTTATAATTCTTCTTTTCTTAATAAAAAGGATTATTTAAAGACAATTAAAGAAGTAAATAAGAATACTATTTGTTCACTTCATGATGCGAAATTTTGGTGGTACTCTGATGTTCCTAAAACAGATAAATTAGGTAATGGAAATGAATTTTTTTTTAACAATTATATACATTATTCTAGAAGAAGAAGTATTGATGAAAAGAAAGAATTGTTTTTTGGAAAAGTTTATTTAATAATTGAAAAGACTCTTCCAAGGATATTAACAAATTATATAAAGAAAATGTATTATTTAGTCGATTTTATAATTAAAAAAAAATCTGCTAATGGTTAACAAAATTATTTATATACATCCTTTTACTCCCATTAATTTTACAGCTACTATTCCTGTTTCTATTCCGGCTCTTATTCACAATCTTCCTTATAAGGTAAATGGTTATTTTGATCATGAAATAAATGCTGAGATATTAATAAATGCTGAGATTGCTATTATTGATATCCACTGGAGTATATCATTAGCAGGTGCCCAAAAGCTCATTTTAAAATTAAGAGAATTTAAAAAAAATATGGTGATAATTGCAGGAGGTATCACAGCCTCGCTTTACGCAAAGCACCTGGTTGAAATTTTTGATATTGACTACATCATACGGGGGGAGGCAGAAATCCCGTTAATGCTATTAATACAAGCCATATTTGATGGCGGTGATGTGAGCAAAATTCCTAATCTTGTTTCTAAAACAGGATTGGAAACTACCTGGAATTATAGTTTAAGTGAAGAAACATTCAATAATAACAAATATTACGATATTGATTTTTTTCCTTCTTTTAAACGTGAAATGATCAAAGCTCACAAAGTAAATAATAACCAACCAAGCATTACTTTTTACCCTTTTATTGTCAGCTTTAAGGGCTGCAATACTTTGTGCTCCACTTGTGCAGGGGGGGCTAAACAACAACAAATACATGCTAAGCGCAAGCGTATAATTCGCAGTCCTGAAAGAGTAAAAGAAGACCTTTTGATGTTTAGTGCAGATAAAGATTTTCACCTTGTTAACTGCACTGAAGATTATACAACTTTAGCTTCGCCTGAGTATGCAGAAAATATTCTTTCTATAAAATACGATTTGTTTACTTTTCATGAGTTTGCCTCAATGCCTTCCATGGAAATACTGGAAATGTTTCTTAACAGTTTTAAAGGAGGAAAGTTGTATTTTTCAATTGATGATCAGCACTCAACATCAATGAATTTTAACCAACCTGAAATGATGGTAAAGCTTATTAAAAAAGCCAGAAGTTCAGGACGTTATTCTGTGTTTTTATTATATAACAGCCGTTTTGCTAAAATAAATAAGGATTATGCTCAAGCTGTAAAATACATTATGTTTAAAACGGCATGCATTATTTATGATGCAAATTGGTGGTGGTATTCCGATATACCTCAGCCCGATTTATATGGGAATGCTCCTATAGAAGACTTTAAAAGATATTATGATAAATCTGCAATGAGCGCATCTGAAATAACAGAAAATATTCTTGGACGAGCTTTTATGAAAATTGAAAAAATTCTGCCAAGAAATACCTCTGATCAAATGAGAAATATGTATTACTATATATTTTCAAATGCCCCATTTTTATTTAAACAGTTATTTTAAATCTGATTTAAATTTGAGTAAATCCAATTCATATTCCGGAATAGCATTTTATTTTTATTGATGCTTTTATTTGAATCCTAATAAGCACAACAGAACTTTATTTTTCCTTTGTGACTATTCTGGACTAAAACCTGCCAGTGATTCCGGAGTATACCCGGCCACTCATTCTGGAGTATACCCGGCCAGGGATTCTGGAGCAAACCCGGCCAGTGATTGTTCAGTTTGAAGAATAAGGGGGAGAAAAAAGACTGACATTCCGGCATAAACCCGGCCACTGATTTTAATAGCGACATGGGCTCGTATAAAGAAAAAACACTTTATACGATGGCAAATAAAACCATAACCATGTTGCAAATTAGACGTATTCTTCAATTAAAACAGCGAGGCAAATCCAACAGAGAAGTTGCCCGGGAACTTCATATCTCAAGAGATGCTGTAAACAGTTATGTGAAGCAAATTTTCCTGCTTGAAAAAAGCATTGAAAACCTTTTACAACTTGACGACCAGGAACTTTCGTCGTTGGTTTACAAAGAGCCCCCTGGCCACCCGCCAGACCCACGATTTGCTGATCTACAGCAACGCATTCCCTACCTGAGCGATGAGCTTAAAAAGCCTCACGCCACCCGCATGGTTCTGTGGGAAGAATACCGCATTCAGGTTCCGGGAGGTTATGGGTATGCACAGTTTTGCGAACATCTGAGTCGTTTTCTTGAGATGCGCAAAGTGGTCATGCACTTTGACCATGAACCTGCTGCAAGTATGTTTTTTGATTTTGCCGGGGACAAAATACCTTGCGTTGACAAGGACAGTGGTGAGATCACCCGGTACCCGGTGTTTGTCTGCACATTGCCTTTTTCTGGATACACCTATGTTGAAGCGTTAAGATCAGCCAACAGGGAAAACCTGCTTAAAGCATTGAATAATGCGTTGTGCTATATCGGTGGAGTTCCGCTGTCGGCAAAGACAGACAATATGAAACAGGTTGTAAAAAAAAGCGACCGGTACGAGCCTGCCTTTGAAGAATTAGCCGATCAGTGGGCACTTCATTATGGCACTACACTGTTGGCAGCCCGTGTAAAGAAACCTCGGGATAAAGCCTCTGTTGAGAGCCATGTAAATACTGTATATAATCGTATCTATGCTCCCCTGCGCAACAATATCTTTTATAGTATTAAGCAAATCAATGAGTCGTTATGGGAACAATTAGGCAATCTTAATGGACGAAACTTCCAACGGGAGAATTACAGCCGCCGTGATCGTTTTCTGATGCATGAAAAGGCGCTTTTGCTTCCCTTGCCCACCGAGACCTTTGTGCCCAAAAGTAAAGTGATGGCCAAAGTTCAGCGAAACTATCATGTCACCCTTGGCCAGGACTGGCACCATTACAGTGTTCCTTATCAGTATGCCGGGAAAACCGTGAGTGTTATTTATGACACTGATAACGTGGAAATCTATCTTGACTCGGTGCGTATTGCCTGCCACAAGCGTGATTACCGGAGAAATGCATACAGCACCATCGAAGAACACCGGCCACCTTCGCATAAGCATTACGCCCGGATGAAAGGCTGGAACCCTGAGTATTTTATTGAGAAAGCAGGCCAGATCGGACCCAATACAGTCGATGCTATTAGCAAGATACTCGAACAAAGAATCTTTATAGAACAAACCTATAACTCTTGTCTGGGCGTTTTTCGCCTGGGAGAAAAATATGGCAATGACCGTTTAGAAGCTGCCTGCCGGCGTGCTGTGGCAGGTAGTAAAGTTACTTATATGATGATTAAAAACATCCTTGAACGCAATCTGGACAAGGCCGCCATACAAAATGAACTTTTTACCAGCATCCCCACACATGAAAACATCCGGGGCGCTGAGTTTTACCAATAAACCCAATTATCCACTTAAATAAAAAAAACAATGATTAACACAGATCAAACATTGGAACAACTGATACAGTTGAAACTCCATGGAATGGCCCAGGTCTATAGTACCACCCGGGCACTGCCTTCACACGAGGCCCCCACGGCTCACGAACTCCTGGCCATGATGGTAGAGGCCGAGCAACACAGCCGCACCGGACTACGGACACAGATGTATCTTAAATTTAGCGGTCTTCGCTATGACGCTGTGCTCGAAAACATCCAATGCTCACCTACACGCAACCTGGAGCGCAGTCAATTAATAGCACTGGCCGACTGTTCTTTTATACAGCGGGCGGAAAACATCCTTATTACAGGTTCCACCGGATGCGGTAAAAGCTACCTCGCCTGCGCCCTGGGGCGGCAGGCGTGTACAATGGGCTATAAAACACTTTACCTTGGAATGAACCGGTTCACAGAAAAACTTTCACTCTCCAAACTGGACGGTTCTTACATCAAGCTGCTTAACTTAATTGAAAAGTTCCCGCTACTCATCCTTGACGACTTTGGGCTTACACCAATGGAAAATCAGGTAAGAATAGCATTACTGCAAATGCTTGAAGACAGGTATGGGAAAAGAGCGACAATCATCACTTCTCAGCTCCCGGTGAGCAAATGGCACCAATACATCAGTGAACCAACCCTTGCCGATGCTATTATGGACAGATTGTCAGGTTCTGCTCACCGGTTCGAGTTAAAAGGAGAATCTCTTAGAAGAAAATCATTTGAGAAAAAATAGTACTTTTATATGCTCATTCGCTATTTGAAATTAGTGGCCGACTTTACACCAGAATTACTGGCCGACATTATCCAGAATACTCACTTTGCAATAAGGTAATTAGTTCTGTATGATTTATAAAGAAATTCCTTAAAAATGTATTTAATAACAATGATGTAAAAAACAATTTTTACATCCCATATCAATAATAATAGAAATTTAATTTGTGGGAAAATGATTACTCCGGTATTCAATTGCCAAATACTTGCAATGATTAATGGGATAAGCAATAGAAAAGAAAAAGCTAATAAAAGGTTTAATAATTTATTTATTATGTTGAACAAGGCAAAACGAATATGCCTGAATACCCTGATGAAATTATAATTTGACTTTCCTCTTTTTCTTAGTTCATGATTGACATCAATATTACCAATTTGTTCCGTATCTATCAACCATAAATGATTGATATCCATTTGTTCCATTTCACCATGATACAAAGATTCCTGATGGAAAAGTTGTTTGTGGAAAATGGCAAAGCTCGAAAATTTTTTTCCCCTGAAATTTCTATAAAAGAGAAAATTAACAATAAAAAAGATTAATTTATAGATCAGATTTGATGTATAATTATTTTGCCTGTGTTTTGGGATACCAAAAACAAGAGTTTTTCCTGATTTCTCAAAATAATCAATAAGTTTATTTATTTCTTCAATAGGATACTGAAGGTCATCATCAATGGTTATTATAACTTCCCCCCTGGCTTTGCGAATCCCACAGATTGTAGAACTATGCTGCCCGAAATTTTTTGCCAGACGTATAATTCTTATGTTATTTTCACCGGCAAAAGTATTAAGTATTTCCCAAGATTTATCCTTACTGCAATCATCAACAAAAATAATTTCAAAAGCTTCATTTCGTTTTTGAAATAATTCCACTGCCTCCTTTTTTAAAATTGGTAAAGTATTTTCACTGTTAAATACCGGAACAACTAAGGAATATTTCATTAACTGAATTTATTTAATAATACAAATTTAAGTAAAATTGCTTTATACACAAGCAATTTAAAATGCTGACCATTCAGCAATTATTGACAGGAAACTCCCTTTAAGGCTAATATGTTCGAACATTTTTAATAGGAGAATAGAAAGTATTAGAGAGCATAGTAAACAACAATTGCTTCACGGACCAAAAGATTGGAGGCATTTTAACAAAAACGGTCAGATTTTATTAGGAAAGATTATTTCTGATGTTTTGAAAAAGGATTTAAAAATTCAATAATGAGGTCACTGCGAAAAGTCTTTTTTGTCACAAAGTCACAAAGTCTCTAAGTTTCACAAAATATATACAAATGATAGTCAGGACTTTGTGCACCTTCCTGACTTTGCTGTTTTGACCTTAGTGTCAATTAACCAGCGTAGGATTTAATCAACAAAAGCCTCTTTAATTGTTGATTTCAATTTTAATATCTCTTTGTCGTTCAATTTGCCCAATATTTTTAATACCCTCTGCTTATCTATAGTCCTGAGCTGGTCTATAACAATCCATCCTTTTTTATCATGATGCTTAACTTCAATTCGCGTCGGATAATTCCTGGATTGACTTGTCATAGGAGCAATTACTATGGTTTGCAGATATTTATTCATTTCGTCCGGAGAAATAATGACACAGGGTCGGGTCTTTTTAATCTCACTACCTATCGTCTGGTCCAGATTTACCAAAATAATACTATATTGATTTAAGTCCATTCTTCAAAATTTTCGTCTTCGAAAATGTCAGCCATTAATTGTTTATCATCACCATTCACGTGCATACGTTGAAAAGCTTTCTCCCAGCCTTTTCTTGGTGTCTGTTTAGGTCTGATAATTATATAACCTTTCTCCAATATTAATTCCACAGTGTCTTTGATATTATATTTCTCAAGCAGGGTCTTACTCAATCGTATTCCTTTGGAATTGCCGATTGGTATTATTGAAATGTCCATAGTAAACTTATTTGTAATTACAAAGTAAATACAAATATTTCAATTCATCAAATAAATTTACGATTTTTTCAATACGGAATTAGCATCTGTAGCTTAATACCAGCTGTAGCTCTTAAACTCTTGAATCTCTCTTACCCGAAACAAAAGTAAATAAAAAAAGATTCTAAGTTTTACAAAAATTTCACAAGTGACATCCAATGCTTTGTGCACCCTGCTGTCTTGGTATCACTTCGTATTCTCAGTACATCGCTTAGTGGCATTTTTATGAATATTAATGTAACCTGCTATTGTTTCATTATTATGAATTAATCATCTCAGAAGATAATTATCTTTCCGGAATATTTCAATTTACTGTTAGATACATCAATCAGATAAGTCCCTTTTGATAAATTTTCCAGATTGACTTCTTTTAAAATTGGAGTGTTTGAATTTACATTAAGCTGACATTCATATACACATATACCAACTACATCATATACTTTAAGACTAATATCCTGATCTGATGATGATGACACATTGACAGTGAATTTTCCGTTTAATGACGGGTTAGGATAATATGAAAGAATTAAATTATCATTATGATTTTCTGAAATAAATGTTGTATTTCCATTAATCCCGCCTGTCATATCTTCACCCCAAACAGAAACATAATATTCTCCTTCCATACTTTGTACATTTGCATCGTCTTCTAAATCAATATTTTTTGACAACATTGTACTTATACCATTTTTGGGTATTTTCATAATAACAATTGACTGACCGGCTTCAAATTGTTCCGGAAGGTATATAGGGTCAATTGTTGCAAATACCTGGTACTTTTTCCCGTCAATTGTATAGGCATTACCCTGTGACATTAGCTTGAAAGCGGAAGAATATCCTGAGATAAGACGCTCTGTTCTTATATCATTAGCAGCCCACGAAACAGTGAATTGAATATTATCAATTAACCCATTATCAATGGTTTGCTTAGTTTGCAATGAGATATAATAATTATTTATATCCTCTGTTGCAATCAGGTCAAGAGTACCATCATTGAATCTCTTATTATTATATATAACAGCATTGGGGACAAGGCTACGGTAAATACCTGTGATTATCGAATTATTATTCATTTTTGTAAGACTCTGGAGTATAATCCGCGGATCGTTGCCGTTACCCAAATACCTCAAAACACCATTCATAGTTAAATCTTCATTCCGGTACACATTACTGATTGATACATTGATATTATTGATTCCACCATTAAGTTGAATGAGTTTTAGCAATATTGCAGCACGGTCATTATTGGCTCCGCTATATTTGATTATTCCATCGTTGTTAATATCCCCAGCAATCATGGCAAACTTGCCAGCACCGGCACCTTCTAATTCTATCATAGCCTTCTTCCCTCCTCCATAAGGTCTGAAAAGAAGAGTATCATAAAAATTGAAAGAAGTCGCATTGGGGATAGTAACCATTGAACCAGACATCACCGATAAATGATTCCGATGCAAAATTGTTATATAATAGCTGCTGTTTTGTGCAATATGAGAGAAATTTAATCCCGTAGTCAGATTAGTATCCCTTATTTCTCCATTCCGCATTAATAAGCCGGCACGTCTGTCTGCCACTGTTGTAGTATTAGCTTCCCTGAGTTCAACAAGAACCCAGTCAACTATTTCCGGACGACCTATACCTGCTCTTAGTTTCTCTTCTCCGGTATATCTCCATGGTAATACATTATATGGCTGATCTGCCGGTATCAGATTCAGTGAGTCCAGCTTTTTACTCATTAATCCTGTTGTTGTATTATATGCTGTCTGAAGAATTACTTTTACTTTTAATTCCATATTAATTACTCTTACTTCAAAACTGCATGTGGAGGTATTTGCTGATAAATCAGATACTGTCCATATTACTGTAGTGGTGCCGCCTCTGAATATTGCCCCGTCTAAGGTATTTGTGTGTGTGTAATTATTACTTATTGACGGACTGCAATTATCATTAAAGCTTACAGGGTTAAATTCTGTCCCCTGCACAGTATAAGTTATCGCACCAATATCTGTGCTTTTTTGTTGGTTGCTGACACATGTAATTGCAGGTATTTCTGTGTCAATAACGGAAACAGTAAAGCTGCAAACCTGACTCGTATTGCCGGATGCATCTGTTGCTCTATAAGTTACTGTTGTTGTTCCAGCAGAAAACTGGCTGCCCGGTGTATGTGTTCTGCTCCAGATCAGGTTTCCTGATGATGTGCAATTATCCGTCGCTGCTGGCTCTGTCCATGCAACAACTGTATTGCATTGACCTGCATCAAGAGTTAGTGTTATATCAGAAGGACAATTACTGATAAGCGGTTTCTCATTATCGTTGACTGTTACATTGAAACTGCATGCCAAACTGGTGTTGCCTGCCGCATCTGACACTGAATAGACCACTGTTGTTGTTCCCACAGCGAAAATACTGCCTGGATTGTGTGATTTATTCCAGATAAGGCTTCCTGATAAGGTACAATTATCAGTTGCTGTTGGGTTTGTCCATGTTACAACCGCATCGCAACGCCCTGCAATATTAGATTGGGTAATATCCGAAGGACATCCGCTAATAACTGGTTTTTCATTATCAATAACAATTATGTTAAAACTGCATGCCAAACTGCTGTTGTTGGATGCATCGGTTGCTGTATAGGTTACCGTTGTTGTTCCGGCAGGGAATGTACTGCCCGGAGTATGTGATTTACTCCAGACAAGATTTCCGGATGGAGTACAGTTGTCCGTTGCTGTTGGTTCTGTCCATGTAACAACTGCATCACAATGCCCGGCATCATTCGATAATGTAATATTCGAAGGACAAGAGCTTATAAGCGGTTTTTCATTATCAGTGATAATTACATTATAGCTGCATGTATTTACATTGTTGGATGCATCCCTTACCGTCCATATTACATTAGTGGTTCCTTTGGGAAATATAGCACCGGCTAATGAATTGGTATGTGTAAAATTATTGTTTATGGATGAACCGTTGCAATTATCAGTAAATGCAGGATTAAATTCTGCTCCCTGCACTTTATAGGTACATGCACCAACATCTGCATTCTTTGTTTTATTAGCACCACAAGTGATTGAAGGTAATTGATTATCAATGACAGTAATATTAAAACTACATATCCTCTTATTACCGGAAGCATCCTTTACTGTCCAGATTACTGTTGTAGTTCCGGTAGGGAACATTGCATGATTTAATGTATTTGTATTAGTATAATTATTGCTTATAGTAGAACCGCTGCAATTATCACTAAAGATGACAGGATTGAATCCGGTTCCATGGACAGTATATGTACATACTCCAGCATCCGAATTCTTTGTTTGATTGCCAACACAAGTAATGGCAGGTAATTCAGAATCTGTAACTTGTAATTTAAAACTGCATGTTGACGAGTTAGCTGCCTCATCCGTAACTGTCCATGTAACCATTGTGGTACCCTTGGGGAAGCTGGCTCCTGCTAAGGTGTTGGTACGTGTATAATTATTGATTATGGACCAAGTGCTGCAGGAAACATTATAAGTAACAGGATTAAACTCCGAACCCTGTACTGTATAGGCACATAAACCCGGGTCAGTATTCTTTTGTCTATTGCCTCCACAAGAGATGGTAGGTAATGGTATTACATTTATTAAGTACGTTGCTGTTTTATATGAACATGAATTAGTGCTTGTAACTGTCAGGGTCAATGTGACCGTAGTCCCGGCATCTGCCAAAACTGCATTGTAAGTTGGAGTCAGGGTAGATTCACCTGTTATGGAACCATGCCCATTTCCTGTCCATAAAATATTCCCGTTTGAAGCACTTGCTCCGCTCACGGTGGCTGAGCTATTAAAGCAAATTTCGGAACTGCCGCCGGCTGCTGCTGTAGGTGTCGGTCTTACAGTTATTGTGAAACTCTGTGCAGGTCCGTCACAAGTAACCCCTCCATTTGAAAAGTGTGGTGTTACTTCAAGGGTAGCAACTACAGGTACGGAACCAGTATTGACAGCAATAAAGGAAGCTATATCTCCGGTTCCACTGTCAGCTATACCAATACTTGTTTGATTATTTGTCCATGTATAGCTTGTAATTCCTCCTGTGTTTACAGAACTAAAACTAATAAGGGCGGTAGGTTCTCCATTACATATATTCTGATTGGATGGATCGTTTACCTGCCCTGTCGGATTAATATTAAGCAACATAGCATTTGTTGAAGTTGAACATGAAGGTGCTGAACTTACATGCAATTTTAATGCAATAAAACCATCCAATATATCACTTGCACTTGGTGTATAAACAGGATTTAATAAAGTTGTATCACTAAATGTACCAGTACCTGTTGATGTCCACAAAACGGATGTTGCATTATTTGCAGATGCAGAACTTAATTCGTATGTCGAGCCTTCACAGATGGTAGAATAATTACCTGCATTTGCAGTGGATTGTTTGTTGATGGACAGCACCATATTATCAGTTGACACACATGAGTTAACAGGCCAGTCAGTCAGGGTGAGGGAAGCGGAGCCAAGAGATATATCAGATGTTCCCGGTGAATAGACAGGGTTGAGAGAAGTTGCAGAGCTGAACGAACCATCACCGCTGGTTGTCCAGAGCAGATTGGTTGCATTTGATGCGTTTGCTGTGCTCAGGGTATAGGTTCCGCTCTCACAGATGGTGGTATCTGAACCTGCATTAACTACAGCCTGTCTGTTGATGGTCAAGGTTAAGTGGTCACTAACCGGAGGACATATAGATCCCTGTGAAGCGGTCAATGTAAGTATAGCAGAACCATACAAGATATCACTTGTACTTGGAGTGTACACTGGATTTAGAATAGAATTGCTGTTAAAAGTACCCGTTCCTGAGCTTGTCCATAACAAGGAGTTGTAACCTGATGCACTCGCAGACATTGTGGCAGTACTTACATCACAGATGCTTATATCGCTACCTGCATTAACATTAATAGAATCTCGAACAGAAAGTGTAACCAGGCTACTACTTGCCTGGCATGTGCCATTGGTGACGGTCCAACGAAACACAAAAATTCCTGCCGAAAGTTCTGTAATGCTTGTTGCAGAATCTGTAGGAGTGGTAATTGTTGCATTCGTTCCGCTTTCTTTTGTCCACTTCCCCACGCCATAAACAGGATTGTCGGCTGTCATTGTTGCTGTTGCAGGCAACGAACTGCAAATTACCTGATCATTTCCGGCGAATGCAGTTTCAGGTTGATTGAAATCTGTTACTGTCATATCATCTGTGGTTATACAATTCCCATTTGTGATAGTATAGCGGAAAATATATGGTGTTACGCCAGCAATAATATCAGTTGCGATAGCCATTGAACCCGGTACTGGTGATAATGCAGGTGTATTGGGTCCGGAAACAAATGACCAGGATCCGCTGCCACTTGATGGTGTATTACCAATGAGTAAGGTTAAATCTTTATTGCACAGGTTCTGATCGAACCCTGCATTTGCGGCAATAGACTCATAGTAATTCACTATCACATCTGCCGTACTTGGATTACAAGTTCTATTACTGATAGTCCAGCGTAAAACATAAGTGCCTGCATTATCGGCTGTAAAAATTGAACCGCCATCAGTTGCATCACTGAATGTGCCAGTACCGCCACTGACTATACTCCACACTCCTGAACCGACAGATGGGGTATTCCCGCCCAATGCACCACTAATCAGTGTTCCGCAAAGATTCTGCGATGCTCCAACTGAGGCAGTAGAAGGTGCCTGGTAATAGTTCACTGTAATGTCGGCTGTGCTTGGTGTGCAAGGTCCGTTGCTTATGGTCCAGCGTAAAACATAAGTTCCAATTGCATCGCCTGTAAAGTTAGAATTGCCTGTAGCCGCGTTACTGAATGTACCGGAACCTCCATTAACAATACTCCATTCGCCTATTCCAACAAGGGGGGTATTACCACCCAAGCCGGTACTGGTAAGTGTAGCACAATGATCTTGTGTTCCGCCAACTGTGGCAGTGGACCTTGATTCACAATAATTAACCGTAACAGTCCAGTTTTTTATATATGCCGGATTTTCAGCAGTAACAGTATATACCACAGGCGCAGTAAAATCATTTACTGTAATGCCACTTTGTTGAATCACATTACTCACTCTTACAGAGTCATACGGGGCCAAGGTAAAAGAAGCTGTGAGTGCGCTAACATTTGTACCCTGAGCTACAGTAACCTGAATCGTGCGGGCAGATGTATCAATCACCGCAGGCAATATTTGCTGTGGAAAAGAATAAGATAGTATATTTGCGTCCCTGCCTAATACGGTGTTAGACCAGAGATATGGATCTGTAATCATGCCAATGGAATTGTTGTGAAAAAACGATACGATTTGCGTTGCATTAACTACGATATTTTCACCCGAATGATAAATTTTGAAGCTGACATTCTCCCCGTTTGGGGTGTTGGAATAAATCATTAAAAAGGCGATATACCTTCCAATGGCTGAATTATAAATGGGTTTTGTCACACCCCTGCATTCAGACCCAACAAAAGCAGCAATAACATCGGAAGTATCGGCTGATTCTATATGGTCAATGATTAAAACGCCGGTAACTGTCATTGAGTAATGGAAAGCATAAGCATTTACTGTCCATCCCGGATTTTCCGCTTTTACACCTATAGATGTTAAAAGAAATAAAACGAATGTGATTATATTTAATTTCATTTTGCAGATTTTAGTTTATAAATTCCATTTGGAATTATTAATTAACCTGGTATTTTTTATTTACCCCGGATCAGGACTTAACGCCCGAAAAGTATTTTTCCTGATTTAGAATAATGATTTGTAATTCCGTTAACTTCTATTTGATATATGTACATCCCCGGCAAGAGATTCCATTCAGAAGCACATATAGCTATCTTATAGGTGCCTTCTGATTGTTCTTCATCAACAGGAATACGAACAGTCTGTCCGAGAATATTGGTAAGAATTATTTCAACTTTAGCCTGCTCAGGCAATGTATAAATTATATTTGAAATATCGCCGGCAGGATTAGGATAGTTAATCACATCAAATGCAAAATTATTATTAACAGTTTGAACATCCGCCATTTGTAATTCAAAATCATCAATTATATCTGCTAATGGATCGGCAAATTCGCTGTTTGCATCTATACTAAAAATCCGGGTTTGCTGAGTGACAATATTTCTGGCTTTCATTTTCAGAGAAATAATTGTTACACCGGGAATCATGTTCAATGAATTTAAATCAGCCCAGGAAAATGCTATTTGTCCCTTTTCTATATTGAACTGCATTCCGTCTAAGGTATTATTTACACTTTCGATTTCGAATAAAGTATTGTCATAATTCATAAACAATGTCAGTGCGCCCAGAGAAGCAGATGATTTACATTTGATGTTGTATGTAAAAGATTTATCTGATTCGATATACAAAACCTCGTCATTTGCTGATATAAGACGTTTCAGGTTTGTTGTATTGTATGATTTACTGACATCACCTACACAGATGCCTTTGAAATCATAAGTATTATTCGTAGCACTAAATGTAAACGCTGTGTTATTAAACAACCAGTTGCCGGCAGGAAACTGGCTCACTATTCCAACAATACGCAATTGTACTAACAAAGCGTCTGTTGCATTAATCGTGGGAGATGAATTTACATTTGCCGCAACTAATGGAAGATCTGTTAATAATATATTACCAATTGCGTGACGTTTAATTAATAAAGCATCAGCAGATGTTACACCACCCCATGGTTTAATGGAACTAGCATTTAAAGTATAATTCCCGTATGAAATATTATCAAATTCATAATATCCCGGCACCAAATTACCTAATCGGTCTAATCCAACAGAGGAAGTAGTATTTGCGACCACATTACCATCCTTAATCAATTGAATAGCAACCCCATTTAACGGGGTATTATCATCATTGTCATAGGTTAATTGCCCGCTGAGTTTATAAATTCCCGGAATAGTATTAATTGCTACATGAGCAGTAGCAGAATCATTGCAAGTATGAGATGTGGTTTCAATTACCGTTACATAACCCGCAGTACAGCTTCCGCAACTATCCCAGTCAACAACAATTGAAGAAGTGTTTTGTCCACTAATCAATGTACCCCCTGTCACATTCCATGAATATAAATTTCCGCTTATGGTATTGGTAGAATAAGTTTCGGGAGAAATTGAATTAACATTAGAATTACCAACAATTGCAGGTGCCGGTTGAGTATTAATAGTAAGTAACATGGTATCAGTTGAAGCCGAACATGACGATGAAGACCCTGCATGCAACGCCAGGGCTACATAGCCCAACAGCAGGTCACTTGCACCCGGAGTATAAACAGGATTTACAACACTTGCATTACTAAATGTACCTGTACCTGTGGTTGTCCACAAGATAGATGTTGCATAATTTGCTGAAGCGGTATTTATATAATAGTTTGAGCCTTCACAAATGGCGGCATCATTACCTGCATTGGCAATGGACTGTCTGTGTATGGTCAATGTCAACTGCTCACTAACAGGAGGGCATGCAGCCCCATGTATTGCTGTCAATTTCAGTTTGGCAAAACCATTCACAATATCACCTGCACTTGGAGTATAATCAGGATTTAATATGGAATTGCTGTTAAAAGTACCTGTTCCGGAACTGGTCCACAATAGTGATGTATATCCGGAGGCGTTAGCAACCATAGTCGCCGCATTTCCTTCGCAGATGATTTGGTCGGTACCAACATTAACCGTGGCAGGAGTCCCAACTGATATAGAAACCAGGTCACTGCTCGCCTGACATGCACCATTTGTGATGGTCCATCGGAATACATAATTTGCTGCTGAAAGACCTGTAATAGTTGTTGCGGGAACTGCCGGAGAGGTAATAGCCGCAGAAGGGCCGCTTTCTTTTGTCCATGTTCCTGTTCCAAAAACTGTACTATTGCCAGCCATGGTAACACTGGCAGGCAGTGAACTGCAAATGACCTGATCACTTCCGGCAAATGCAGATGTAGGCTGATTGAAATTTGTTACAGTAAGATCATCTGTTGTTATGCAATTTCCATTCGTGATTGTATAACGGAAAATATATGGAGTTGTGCTTGCAATAAGTCCTGTTGCTGCTGCCGTTGAACCCGGAACAGGAGACACTGCAGGTGTATTGGGTCCTGAAATAAATGACCAGGATCCGCTGCCGCTTGATGGTGTGTTTCCACTAAGGAAAGTTAAATTTCCGTTGCACAGGTTCTGATCTGCCCCTGCATTTGCAACAATTGGCTGATAGTAATTTACGATCACGTCGGCAACACTTTGATTACAGTTCCCATTGCCGATAGACCAGCGTAAAACATAAGTGCCGGTAGCATTGGCTGTAAAGGTTGAATTGCCTGATGCCGGAGAGCTGAATGTACCTGTACCTCCGCTGACAATGCTCCATAAGCCTGAGCCAACAGAGGGTGTATTTCCACCCAAAGCATCACTTAATAGTGTCCCGCAATTATTTTGTGATGTGCCAACTGTTGCGGTAGTCGGTGTTTGGTAAAAGTTAACTGTAA
>Ga0247841_10006139_pt1 | contig 18834 bp, 26 predicted proteins | sample LaCruzMarch2015__2_FD_192410 | JGI IMG/M metagenome (GOLD analysis project Ga0247841, IMG submission 192410) | Freshwater microbial communities from meromictic Lake La Cruz, Castile-La Mancha, Spain - LaCruzMarch2015_18m | ecosystem: Environmental > Aquatic > Freshwater > Lake | place: Spain... | reverse complement strand
GCGAACCAGCAGGTATATCAATAGATATAACGTTATTATAAAGAGTTGTTATACTCTTTTTCCCGCCAAGAACTGCATCCTCAACAGGTATTCTAGCGACCATATAAAGATCAGTTTCTACCAATTTGAAAACAGGGTGATTCGATATAAATACGTTAATAAACAAATCTCCGCTTGGTCCTCCATTATGACCTTTTTCTCCCTCGTGATGGCATCTTATCATCCCACCATTTCTGATACCTCGTGGAATGTTAACATCCAGTCTTATCGTCTTATTCAGTATCCCATCACCATTACAGCAATCGCACTTATTCTCTTGAGGGATTATTTGACCCTTACCATAACAAACAGGACACATTCTGGCAAATACCTGCCATCCAGTCCCAGAGGTATTAGAGTTAGCTATAAATCCATTTCCTCCGCATCCTGAGCAGTTAGCAGTCACAAATCTGCCATCTTTGCAACCAGTCTGATTACACTTATCACAAGGGTCTTTACGATCAAATGCTATTTGCTTTATTACTGCCTGCTGGCTTACTGCTTCCTCTAGCGTGATCTCTATCCTACCAAAAAGATCATTTCCCTTTCTTGGCATATTCTGCCTACCAAAAGGTATTCTAATCTGACCTTTTCTCAAAGAATCATATTCATACTTCTTGTAACTATCGCTAAGGATCTCGTAAGCTTCGTTTATCTCAGTAAACGAAACATCACCCTTATATACATCGGGGTGATATTTCTTTGCCAGACTACGATATGCCGATTTGATCTCATCTTGAGAAGCACTTTCTGCTACGCCAAGAATCTGATAGTAGTTTTTTGTAGTTGCAGTTGCCATTAGTGCTGGGTCTGAATACGGACCTTCTCTTCCTTGAAGAACTCGGCTTTCTTATCGACCTTAATCTTCTGACCAATCTTAGACAGAAGATCGTCCAAAGCGCCATGGCAGCTCTTACCAGTCCATCCAATTTGATCGACGTTTACAGTCCCATCAGGTGCTATCACAATTTCGACTTCTCTTTCCGTTACCATTTATTTCTCCTATTTAACCCGGTAAATCTTCGTCCTCTTCATCATTGTACAGCTCTTCGTCTTCACCATCTGAAGTAATTTGTCTCACCTTATTACCGCCCACAACGACTTCGATAGCGGTTCTGTGTGCGTCTCCAGCCAATTCCATCAGTTTTCGGCAAGCATCCAAATCTTGTGGTTTTGCGTTCTCTCCAAAAATCTCTCCCCAACACCTGTTTATAATGTGAGTACATATATCAAGAACCTGACCACTATTTACGCCTTCACTTTCGTCCATATCCCCGTCTTCTTGTGGCTCATTTTCTTCGGGCAAAAAATCACTCATAATGTTTCTCCGCTTTATAATCTAAGACCGTTCTCCGTTTGATCCCCATATATTGTATCCTTATCTTCGTCCACAATTTTCTGCAACGAAGTCAAGTATTCATTCTTGAGAGAATCCACACTATTGGTAAGATTCTCCATATCCCTAACTACGTCATTCAAACTTTCTTGTGTTCCCTGATCGATGAAAAAATCAGTTGCAGCATACAAGCTGGCTAAAGCAAGTGTTATATCAAGCATCTTCTGATGTATCTTCGGTTTATTAAACTCAAGCATTTATTAGACCCCTCAATTTCTTTAAACTCTTTTTATTAAACATATGACATATGGTCATAATTATATTATCGAATAAAAGCAGTATTTCGGTGTCATTTATCCTACTTCTCATCTTCAATTGGCAATCTTCAATACAATCAATTATGTCAGAAAGCTCATCAATCGTATACTTGTCAACGGCAGAAGTCCTGCCATACGCATTTAAAGTATTCTGTATCATCTTAGAAGAATATAGCAATTCTGGTTTACCATCATCGCCAAGAGAAACCTTGTACATAGCTCTAGCGCCTATAAACTTAGCCTTATCCTTTTCTGCGCGAGTAGCGTCTTCTTTCCCATCGCCTACCTTCACTGTAGTAATCTTGTGTATCGCACTAAAAAACTCTGTTATCTCATTGTCTTTCATCCCACTGTCTACAGACGATCTGAGCCATGTCAACAGTTTATATCTCCACACCATCATAGAGAAAAGGTATTCTGCCGTTTCTCTTATGCCATCTTTGACTGTAATCTCTCTAATCATCGTTTGCGCCCTATTAAAATCTCTTTCATCCAGAGCGTCAAAAAACTCCCATATAATAAACTCACTATTCGGTTCAATAGCCTTTATAATGTCTTCTCTAGTCACTTTCTTAGCGCCATGAATATAAGAAGTTATCTTAGACATATTAAGATAAACCTTATCAAAATCTATACCTTTCTTATATACTTCACCACAAAGCTTAATGATTAACCTGATATCATCATCTTCAAAACCTATTCCCCTATCTTGGAAATCTTTAGTGATATATTCAAAGGCATCAGATGCAGATAAGTAATCACAGAACGAAAACACCTTACCTATGGACGAGACATGATCAAAAATCTTTTTCTTAGCTGATGAAACTCCATTGATTATAACAATGCAGTCATCTGGGACATTAGAAAACAAGTTGATATAATTCCCATTTGTATCGCTTGAGAAATCTGGCAAATCATACAATATGACTACGCGATTATGAGAGAACATACTAGCAGAAAGTATTTGCTCTTCTATATGCTCTCCATCAGCTTCGTCATCATTCCCATAGACAAACAGCTCGTGTTCGCCTACTGATTTCCTTATCGCGTCAACCTTTTCTTGACGGCAAAAATAGCTACCAGTTAACCAGCAAACACGAGCTGTTTTCTTATCTGCCATTTAAATTACCCCTGAAGCTGACAGAAGAAGATAGTGAAAGATTCTCTCGTATTGATAGACTTGTTGATGTTGACAAGATCCTTTGGATCAGCAATCTTATCTGCTGCGAAGTATCTTACAAGAACTGGACACTTTCTATCAGCGCCATCAAACTCTACCTGAACATATTTGGAATCTTCTGCGTGTGCAGAAACTTCTGCGAAGAAGTTAGACGAAACGATAAACTCGCCAGTATCCTTACCAGATCCATTTATGATGTCAAGCATCTTAACCTTACGGCAAGATCTCATTCTGTCTTTCGTCTTGACTTGTAGTACTGCCTTGCCAAAGTCTGCATATCCAAACGCCTTGTGAGGGCGGCGTTCTTTCTTCAATTGCTCATCAAAAGTAGCCATAGTACCCCTGGCAGCGTATTCCCATTCAGAAACATCTCCGATGGTCTTGCAGCTATAAGTCCTATTCATAACTACATTCTCATCGACATATTTGATGTTCGCATTGATTCCCATGAGCATGATCTCAGATGACTTTGTGGCGATTACAATATGGAAGTTGTCGGATGATTTAGATTCCTTGATTGTCACCATCTCATCTTCGATGTCAGTAAGGATCTTCTGGATAGACGGGGTCTGCTCTTTCGGCATCAAGAACATGATATCGTCTGCTGCCTTGGAAAACAGGCTATCGCCTTGAAGATTCAATACGGCAAATCTTGCTCCGCTACCAGCGACAAAACGCGCAGTATCGCCCTTCGCCTTAATCGCCCAATACAGATACTGCTCTCTCTCATTCTCATATCCAACAGCAAAGAACACCTTATTGATTCCTCTCAAAAGGATATTTCTGTTGATATCAAGATTCTTGTCATAATCCGATGCCGGTTCTGGAAGTGTGATATCTTCTTTATAGACTGGAAGACTCTGGAATTGCTCTTCATCTTCTGCCAACGCGAAGATAAGCTCTTTCCCACCATCTTCGCCGCTTGCGTCTTTCAGTTCTACGACTAGCTCTTCAGTCGCTCTGAACGATCCAAGAACCCTGGCGAGTTCTTTCGCATTGAACACAACCCTTCCCTCATCAATAAACTTGAAATCCAGGTTATTGATGGTAGAATCAGAAATTGTATTCTTGACGCTCATACGACCATTGAATGCGTATGCTACTGCGCCATCTTCTGTCACTGCCAGACCGACCTTGTCTACATATTCAAAATCTTTTAGAGGTGCTTTTGAAGCCACTTCAATTGCCGGTCCCAAACCCTTTGCCAATCCTGCTACATTCGCTTTAAACTTCATCTTATTCTCCTTCTATTATCTGCTAAAATAAGCCCTTCACTATGTGAATTTTACCCTACTTATTCTACCATATACTTCTTCACTACTAGATCTATTTTCCCGCGGAAAATAATTCATTAACAAAACTCAACCTTTCCAATAATCTGCAATCTTACTTCTAAATTATCCCATGTATTAGGAATAACAGTCTTCTCCGCTTCGTCCATCTTTCGATTAGAAAAGACTCCCAAGACAGAAGATCCATTTTCTTCTGATATGCCAACTCCAGAATACCATGTATTAATAGACAGAGAAGACCCCAATTTTATTGCGGCTTCGATAGCTATTTCATTTTGTGTATTACTCATCTAGTTTCAATCTCCACTCTCCCATCAGGGAATAGCCTCCGCTATGCCATCAGGAAACTTATAAGAGGATTCATAAAATATATTACCTACGTTAAATTGAAAAAACGCATACCTAGTAATGCAATACTTATGGATTATAATATGCGAATTATCACACAAAACTATTTTATGGTATTGCCCCTTAATCCTTTTAGATTGCTTCTTAAAAGATCGTTTATCGGCTAATACTTCTGAGAGTGGTCTATCCGAGCTTCTTCTATATCTCACCATGCTTCTTAAATACATCCTTTGCTTTCAGCTTTATTCGGCTCAGCCCATTGTCTACGGACTTCACCTTTATTCTTGTTCCATCTGCCTTATTGATCTTCTTAGTTATCTCGCTATACGATAGCTTTTGCCTATACAGTCTAAATATGCGTTTCTCGAAGTCAGATAATTTTTCATATAGGATAGAGAATAGATTCTTGTAATACTCCTTATCTTCCAAATTATCTAATATAGTATCCTCTGAATCAGTCATTATATCGACAAGGAATAGAGATTCCTCAGAAGATGACGAATTACGGTCTTGATCCAAACTTACAGAAGAGATCCATACTTTCTGCTTATTTTGATAGGCTGATTTAAGTTTTGTACTTAAATGTCGCCTTATGCAAAGGACAGCAAACTTATCAAACGGCGATACTATACTCTGTGTACTTCGACTCATGTCATAATCTTTTATAGCTTTATAACGCAAGGCGAACAGTGATTCTTGAAATATATCGTCGTGGCTGAATCCCGGTATCTGGAACTTATGGGATATCTGTTCAAGTTTCGTTCTCATCAATTTTACGATTTCTTCAAATGCTGCGTTAGATTTCTCCTTACTTCTCGACTTTCTTACTTTTTCTACTAATTCTACAAAACGCAATACTTCTTTCGGTGTTTCTACTTTTGAACTTTCATTAGCCACGACCAAACTCATATTAGTTGGTCTAGTCATTTAGATAAAATCTCCTGTTATTTAGCTTGTGTACTGGTTGCTTTGGCTTTCTGTGCCTCTTTCTGCGCGGCTTTTTGCGCTAACTCTTTCTTTATAAGAATAGACGCAATAACAAATCTGCAAAGAGAGTTTTGTGGATCAAGGTTTACTTCAATAGCCTTTTGTACATCGACTAGGATCTTCATCATCTCATTGGCTAAAACTGGTTTCGCTTTCTTCGACTGAAAAACAAATCTCTTTATTTCTTGCTCTGTATATCCTAAATCAGACGCAGAATCCGCGCATAGCGGTATCAGCATCAAATCTCTAAGGTAAGTTTCTAGTCCCTTTACTATACTTTCGGTATTTCTGCCCTTAAGCATTAACTCATTTACCGCTTTCCATCCATCAGCAATCTTGTCATCAGCAATAGCGTCTACGAGACGATAGAAAAGTGATTCGTCAATCCCTCCTAAAGCCTTTTCTGCAATTTCCAGAGAAATCCTTTCTCCACCTGCAAAATCTATTACAGTCTGTAAACTTTGTAATGAATTCCTGGCGCTTCCTTTAGAGGACTTTGCTATGAACTTCAAAGCATCTTCATCAGCTTCTATCTTCTCACTACGACAGACATTAGTAATATGTTTCTGTAATTCTGTCCATGCAATAGGTTTAAATGTTAAGGAAATACAACGGCTATGAATTGTAGGCTTTAAAGCCTCTGGCTCCGTTGTACAAAGAATGATAACGACATTAGGAGGCGGCTCCTCAATCATCTTAAGCAAGGCTTCTGCCGCATGTTGTGTCAAAGAATGGCACTCATCTATGACGACAATTTTCTTTTGGCTGGAGACAGGAGCGAAATAGGCATCTTTCTTAAGATCTCTAATGTCATCAATACCACGATTAGAGGCGGCATCAATCTCTTTTACGTCCAGGGAAGAACCGTCAAAGATACCCTGGCAATTCTCACAAACTCCACAAGGCTCAAGAGTTGGTCCCTTCTTACAATTCATCATTGCTGCGATAATACGAGCAGCAGAAGTCTTTCCGCAACCAAACTTACCAGCCATAATATAGGCATGATGAAACTTATTCGCCTTGAACGAATTAGTCAGGATTCTTACTACTACATCTTGCCCTATCATGTCAGACAGCTTCTTAGGTCTATACTTTGTATATAGAGCAACGCTATTTTCAGCCATTTTCTTCTCCCTTATTTCGCTATCTTAGACGAAATCCAATCTACAGCTATTTTATTTGTCTCTTCAATACCCAAATTACGATTGTCTATAACAAGAACACGATCACTATACTTAGTAAAATCATAGTTATCAAGCTCTGTTTCACTAGAATGATTATCACTGGCTACGCTTCTAAGCAATCTAATAACGTATCCATTAGGCTCTGCCAATACGGATTCTATTTCCGCTATAAATCTTACATCACTAAGTATATGACAGATCTGCTCTAGTTTCACTTCTGACTGATCTATATTGTTAAGCATCCTAAAAGTGGCATTGATCCATACAGAATCACAAAACATTTTTCTCATTACATCAGTGCCAAAAACTTGCATAAGCTCTCTACAAGTCATAAAACCAGTACGTGGGCAAGCAGTATACTCAACGCATTCCGTATCTTCCCCATCATCCTCATGAATGATTTTTGATGAACATGGGGCGTTCGTATTAGAATATTTCATACGGATCTCAAAAGGAAGATTATCCCACTTATATTTGGTAAAAGAGTTTTTATCTTCATCGCTACCGTGACATTGTCTGATTTCTACACCGAAGTTATCTATCAAAAACCCTTTTAACGAATCAGCAAAGCTATGTATACTTGCTAATGTATTAGAAGACGTAATACCTTTGTTATTCTCTCTCATTCTATAATCGAAATTATACCAATTATAGATAGCCATACCAACAGTATTTTTGCCAGATTGCTTTCGTCCAGAAACGCCAATAATAATGCTGTTTCCCATATTACTACTTCCCCTATATTGTAAAACTATTAGATAGTCTTGATGTAATAGAAGGTCTTACCTTCTAGTGCTTGCTCTGCAACGTTCGTAATTACTCTGCCTCTGGTATCTTCTGCGTAGAAATCAGTCTTAAGATTGTTCTTACGATCTGCTACTTCTGTGCCAGCGTAAAAGCGTACAGTAATCTCGCTGTTATCCAGAACATCAGAAAGCAATGACTCTTCATCTTGTGCAATGTCATAGACAAGATGCTGCTCTCTACCATTTGTGCCAGCATAGACCAGATTTGGGTCAGGAGCGCCAGCGGTCAAAAGCTCTGGGCAAACTGCCGTAAAGCTTTTCTTTTTCTCCGCCAAAGTCAAAGCGTTTTCCATGTTCTCATCATTGACCATAGATCTTGCTTTAGCAAGCAATGGGGCGAGCTGTGCGCCAGATTCTAGAATTGTGACTTGACGATATTCGTCTCTTGTGCATAATTGAAACATATAATTCTCCTATTATTTGATGAGTCTCTTATTCCTCATCTGATTTCTTCGCGACAACCTTATAATCCCACTTGATATCGCACTCAAGAAGGTTCTTGAGATCGGCAGTTGGCTTGTCCATATAATCTACCCCGAATGTTCTGAGCATTACAGAATAATCATTCAAGTCAGGGCGAACAACCTTGCCTTCTTCTCCGTCGAACGGAATAGAGCACATGATATCAGCAACAAAAAGCTGACGATGTACTTCGTCCATCTCTGCCCAATCAGAAAGGAAAATCACAACATACCAAGCATACGGACAATCCATCCGAATCGGCATTGGGACTGCTTTCACTTCCCACATCTTGGCGTTATCTTTTCTCTCTTTATTGATGATAGCAACGCAACGGATCTTCGTTGTGTCTACCCCTCCAAATACTTCGGGATACTTTGCGGACAATGCAGAAGCAATATCAGCGAATTCATCAACAATGTCATACTCTAGTTTCAACTGTGCCATACTTTATCATCTCCTTATTAGAAAAACTATTCTCTAAAAACTTAATTCCTTTACGCATTAACACCCATCGGTCATCTATCTTAACATCTCCGCAGTCCACTCTAGCAAGATAATCTGCACATTCATCCTCAGAATCAAACATAAAATCATAATGTACAGACCCAAACAGCCAAGAAGGACATTTCTTTTTGCCTCCCTCTATTATTAGTAGTATCGGCTTTTTCTCAGTAATACATAGGTCAATCTCGCTATAAGTACCACACATATGTATACTTGTATCTATTTTGGCGACAAGAAAATCACAGATATCAACCATGCGAAGGTCAACTCTTTGAACCTTCTTAAACATATTTCTAAGACCTTCCCAGTCTGATTTTGCTCTTAATATGTCAGAGTATATCTTTTCATCTTTCACTTCTTCCATTAAGCCTTCAAACTTATCAGTTGGGTCCAAGAAAACGATGTTGATATGTCTATCAAATAGACACTTCTTGAATTGTCTTCTCCATCCAATACCATGATCGTCTGCACGATCTATTGGTCCCGCCATATACGATATAGCACCATCTAATACACCCATTATTCATCTCCTATAAATCTATATTAAACTTCTTCTTATGCCCATAATCCGATTTGATTTGCTTCACCTTATTAGATATGCCGTCTCCGAGTATCGCGTCCATATCTTCATCAAATACTTCATTCTCTTTCGAATCTTTTACCCATTCTCCGCGAAAATCAGCATACACATCATGTGGCATAGTAAAGCCTTGCTTTAGCACATCGCCTAACGAGGAAGAAGAAAAAAGCGCGCCAGACATAATAGAAACGTAATTCTTAAAAGAAGAGATGAGCTTACTATTCTCAATTATCATCAAATCGCAGTTTTGTGTTTCTATATAAGATCCCCAAGAGAAAAGCTGAAATCTGGATATGTTATACAAAAATACTCTGGATAAATGCAAAGTAGAAGGCAATTCACCAAACTTCCTTTGCCTATCATCACTAAGACAATTAAAAACCATGCACTTACTTGTTTCGGTAGAAAGCTCATCAAAGATGTTTATAGTTGCCGTATCTTGACCGGGAAGCCTAGCTTTATATATTTTCGGGTTAAATGTGAAGTTTTTTGAATGAGAACAAGATATATTGGTTATGTATTTCTTATCATTTATTTTAGACAGAGATATAAAATATATAAGCTTGTCTTTATGTTGCTTATCACAGAAAGCGCTTTTAAACTCCATCACTATGCCGTTAAACTCTTTGAATACATGCGGCTTACTAAGATGTTTGAAAGCAAAACTATCAGGCATTATTCTTCATCTCCACTGCTATCCTTTTTCTTCTTTCCCCACTTCTTGAATGGTTTCTTTTTCGATTCTTTTACATTACCATCCATATCCATAATCGTTTTACAATTCGGGTATCCTGAGCAACCCAAGAACTCCCCGTACTGGCTCTTTCTAATATACATTACTTTCCCGCACTTCGGGCATTCTTTATCAGAAGATTTCGGTGGGTCTTTCTTGACCTTCTCCTCCGGTTTCCCGTCACTTCCTACTTTGGCTGTGTAGTCACAAGGTGTATCTTTATGCTTATAAAACTCACATGAAAAGAATGCGCCCCATTTAGAATTCTTTTTCAAAAGACTACCTTTACACTTCGGGCATTTAAAGCCTGTTTTCTGAGCCTCAGCCTTAATCGCCTTTGAATTGCCAAGATCTTCCTTAAGTCTATTATAAAACTCCGTCAATACACATAACTTACCTTTTTCATTATTTGCTACACGATCCAAGTCCTCTTCCAAATTAGCAGTAAATTGCAAATCGACAAAACAAAACTTGGAATTAACAAGAAAATCAGTCACCTTTATTCCCAAGTCAGTCACTTGGAGCGAGTTCTTTGCCTTATTGACATAGCTTCTATCTTTCAAGGTTTTAAGAGTAGCAGCATAGGTAGCAGGGCGACCTATTCCAAGTTTCTCCATCTGCTTTACGCAACTTGCTTCTGTATAGCGAGAAGGTGGCTTAGTTTGTTCTTCTGTAGAAGTCACTCCCAAAACATTCATCTCATCGCCGGATTTCATTTCTGGTACTTCTGAATTGTCGAGAGTCCCGTAATTCCAGCACTTTCTCCATCCATCGAATATGCACTTAGAACCAGTCGTAGTCAAAACATATTCTTTTGCCTTAAACTCCGCTTTTGTCCTAGAATACTTCGACTGTTCCATTTGGCTTGCTACAGTACGCCTCCAAATCATTTTGTATAAGGCATCCCCATCTCCAGACCCAGCGCATTTCTTCGATATGTCTGTAGGACGGCAGGCTTCATGTGCTTCCTGAGTGTTCTTGCCTTTGGAATAGAACCAATTCGACTTAGGAAGATACTCATTACCATAATCAGACACTATTTGGCTTTTCATCGCATTAATAAAATCTGCCGCTATAAAAGTGCTATCCGTTCTGTGATATGTAATAGAACCAGCAGCGAATAGATCTTGAGCAACCTTCATAGTTTTGTCTGGACTCCATCCAAGGAAACTTGATGCTGCTTGCTGCAAAGAGCTTGTAGTAAATGGAGCATAAGGCTTTTCCATCGCTGTAATCTTCTCGTAAAGAGAAACCTTTACTGGACCTTTCTTGATAGTATCACAAATCTTATCAGAAAGCTCTTTGGTATTTACTTCTAACTTCTCTGGCTTCGTTAGCTTCGCCAATACCTTTTCAAACTTCTTTGTAATAAGCTCTGCTTCAATGTCCCAATATGTGACAGGGACGAATGTTTGTATTTCTTTTTCTCTTTCCGCTAAAAAACGAAGTGTAGCAGATTGGACTCTACCGGCGCTAACGCCTCCAGTGGCTTGTTTAACCGTATACGAAACCTTATACCCGCAAAGCCGGTCAAGGATTCTACGGCATTCTGCTGCATTGACAAGATCATGATTTATCTCGCCAGCGTCTTTGATTGCTTTCTCAAGATCAGCCTTATTGATAGCCTGATAACGTATTCTTTTGAACTTGGTTCCACATGGAAGGACTTGAGAGAGATGGAAGCTGATATACTCGCCTTCACGGTCTAAGTCAGTTGCGAGATAAACAAGATCTGCTTTCTTCGCTTTGGCTATAATTGAATCAATCAAAGTCTTTTTCTCTGAATCGATTTCGTATGATGGGGAGAAGTCATTCTTGATGTCTACTCCAATTTCCTTGTCAGGGAGATCGCGAAAATGTCCTGCTGTGCCTATGACATCAAAATCATTTCCAAGATACTTTTTGATGGTTGCTGTTTTGTTCGGAGATTCGACTATTACTAAATACTTTGCCATAATTTACCTCATAATTAGATAACAACTATTATCTATTATCGGCATTTATGGCATATAGATTCTATTCTTGATCTTTAAAAGCATCGGCTATTTCTGGTGTATCTTTAAAATCTGTAAGATCCTTAATGACTATCTGATATACCTTATTTTGCGATTTTACTAGGAACTGTCTATATTCGCTATTTGTAGCCATAAACGAGATTTTTTTATCAGAAACATCGAATGGGTCCACGGATAACCAGCTACGTCCATAAAAAAGAAGTTTCGAAATAGAATCTTTTATTGCGTCAATTTTCTTTTTCATTATTTATCCTATTGCAGTGAATCTTCCTACAAGGCTAACATCTCCAAAACTGCTCATTACAATATGTTTAACAGATCTATCCGATGTCTCATCTCCGCTCATAACAGGAATAGGACAAAAATGAATTGCATTATGAGTAATCATCATATTGTCTCCATTTTCTGTCTTATTAATCTGCTCTGCAAAATCTTGTGCATCTCCGCATGTACCAGGACGATCTTTGTCTCCAACAGTCCACAGATATATATTATTCTTAAGAGACTCGTCACTAATAAAATCTTTGCGATACTTAATGCCGAACTTGCTTGTTTGCCCTTTTGCAAGCTTTTTGGCAAAATCATCCATTTGCTTCTGTGATACCATTTTTCCATTACTTCCCAAACGATATATTGTCAAACCTTTCTTCATATTATCTCCTTATCTCTTTGTATTCTTCTTTATAACTTCATTCACATGCTTAAGCAAAAGAGTTCTATACTTACCTTCATTTACAGAACCATCTTCGTTTATGTACTTTTTATAGCACAAGCTACAACAAGCTTCGAAATGCAATATGTCGTTGCCATCTTTATGGCAGTCGCAAGTGCAAATTACGGGCTTGCCCCCGCAAATGCACTTGCATTTCTTCCCATTATCTGCCATATTATCTCTCGACAATGACTGGGAGTTCGTAAAGTCCGCCAGAACTATCATTGCCAGACATGACATACCATCTTCCCGCACCGGCGACAGCTCTAGCATTACTTATCTTGCCCCTACGTGCCTGCTTTACAACAGCACCACGAGGCATTCTTCTACCATCAACCACATATGCCTTGGTATGACGTTTTACATCGACAATTCTCTTCTCAATTTTCATAACTCTTTCTCCTTCTTCATTTCAATACACTGCCGTCTAAGGTGGCAGAAACCTATAAAATCAGCTAATCCCTACATTACGGAGCAATTCCGCAATGTCTCTTAACGTCTTTTCATGTTGTCCTGGGATGGTGACTGCTCTATCCAGTTTCCCATACTGAACCTCAAGGCACTGCAAAAGCAGATTCTTAATCTTGTCTTCGTCAGGACCATAAGGCAAAGTAGAATTAGCATACAGATTATCAAGATGCTTCTCTTTCTGAGTAAACCACTCTCTAACCTGTTCTGGAGTCCATTCGCCTCTGCGAATAGCCTTCAGCATCTCTTTATCTTTCTGCATATTGAGATCGCCAGTTTCAAGAATCTGTTCGCATTCAAGAAGCAACCTTACGACATGCATGCCGAACTTCACATCCCATCCATACTTGTCACGGATTTCTTTTCTTTTGCCTTCTGGATCTTTTGTTTCCATCTTATGAAGCTGAGCAAAAGAATAACCTCTGTACTTATGAAAACATCCCTTATGCAAAAACATTTTCCTATTGTCTCTAATCAATTGACCTATTTGATTAGAATGAACAATACAGTTTAGCGGGACAAATATGGAATCTATTACAGTAGGATTACCTTCCATCAAAAGATTAAAATACTTCACAATAGAGTAAACAGTCATATCATACATCTTATCTCCATCTTGGACGTGATGTTGTTGATACTGCTCGAATCTGTTATGTTGCTTTCCAAAGCCGACAATCTCACCCTTAAGATTTGGGAATATATTATCGAGAGGAGGTATGCAAACTCCATAATAGTCTATATCTGAGCTGTCAGTGGACGCACCATAGGCGCTTGATCCCATTATGGTTAAATAGGCACAGTTATTCGGCAACCAAGATGGTGGCTGAATAAGCCCCTTAGAATGTAATTCTTGCAAAATCATCATTAGAATAACTGCCCCTCTTCTACTATCTCATCATCCAACTGCTCAACCACTAATTGTTCAACATCTTCTTTCGGCACGAAATCTATCCTATAGATACCACCATCTAGCACTTCAAATGGCAATTCTATATCCTTTAGAATATGTTCTGCCGTAGGGCGAAGTGAAGCATCTTGAAAAGTGAATTCAACTGTCATTTCTACCCCAGAACATTGTACCTTATTTATAATCACATAGAACTCGTCTATTTCTTTTATTTCTGGGCACATCTTCTTTCTTTTCTTCCTTATAATCTTTTTCTTCTTGCCTTTCGGCAAGTGCTTCTTTATAATCTTGCGCTTTTGCTTCTTTTTTGGAACAACTTTCTTTTTCGCTTTAGCCATTATACACTCTTATCCTTCACATGTTCTGTAATTGTTCTCTTAGAGGAAGAATCCCCAATTTCTTGTTCAAAGGCTTCATCGTAGTAAGAACTCTATTGATCGGCGGAGTAGCTTCGACAGGTCTTATATTCAGCCCTAACTCAAATCTATCATTAATCATAGAAAGAAGTTCGTATTTATTTACCGTCTCACCAAAGACATGGAATAGACCTTCTTCATAGAGTTTGTCCTTTATAATCAAATCACATACTCTCGCATATTCAGTTGTCGTAATACCATTCCATAAATGATTTGTAAATCCACTGATGTCTTTGCCTTTCTGAGATTTAGCCCATTCGATAAGACTTGCGTTCTTGTGGATTTCCTCTCCGATGATGCTGGTACGAATTACCATACAGTTATATGGCTCTCCCAAACTTTTGCTCTTCCCGTAATCGTCTAAGCAATCATGAGCAGAGTTCTCATTGTAATACCCAAGATTGCCAGAAAAAACGCAATCAGTTGTGATATGGATAAGAGAAGCGCCTATTTCATCGCATTGTCTTGATAGCCTCCAAGGATATACAGCATTAATGAATCTTGCTGCTTCTGGGTCTTGTTTCATGAATGGTTTTATTGTTCCGATACAGTTCAGAACTACATCACCAGTCTCTAATGGCAGAGGGGAGTTATGTATTGGATCGTAATGGAAAGAAAGCTTTCCATAACTCAAAGACTTATCCCTGAAAGATAACATTACATTATCTTCGCCATACTCTTTCAAAAAATACTTACCTACTGCTGAACCTAGCATGCCAGTAGAACCTAATACTATAATCATATAAACTCCTTATCTATATTGGCGATCCCATATATTCCATTTATCGTAAGGATAACGGATATCATCACCTTTACTTTCTTCTAATGTGCTTGTAGAGAAGAACATTACTATTGTTCCTTCTTCAAGATTCATAAAACCATTTGCGTATCCAGGAGGTATCCATAAGACTTGAGGATTTTCGGCGGACATAAAGAACTTGTTCATCTGACCAGTAATCATTTCCACAGCCCCAATCAGAATAGAACCTTTAGCGACATATACATATTTGCCCTCTTTCTGATGACCATGCCATGCCCTGATAAAGAATTGAGAGTGATTCTCTACTTGGTAAAATCTCTTTACCCCGGAAAAATCAAAACCATTAACAAACCTTAATCTGCCTCTATCATCTATTGCCGTATTCCCGCTCAACATAACTACATTATTTACCATGCTATTTCTCCCAAATCTTTTTCAGGTATTCGACATTGGAATACACTGAATCATCCATCCACTTAATTCTATTCTCTCTTACTACTCTATCTATTTCCTTAATCCCATATTCAAGACCAAACCAAGGATCCCAACCAGTTTGAAGATACTTATTATTCTTGACCTTGTAATTCCTTCTGTCCTCAAACTCTATATCCTGATACCTTACCTCTACTCCGGGTAATACATCCTTTATCTCTTCGGCTATATCTCTCATTCTATAGTTGCCAATACTTAGGTTATAAAGACCAGTTAGATCTTTGTCTATCCCATATTCTACTGCATTAGCGACATCTTTAACGTGCAACAAAGGTCTCCATTGCTCACCACCATAGACGGTAATAGGTTCTCCTAAAGATGCTCTCTTAGAAAGAAGATTAACCACTAGGTCTAATCTGATTCTAGAATGTTCATCTGCCAAACCGAAAAGAGTACCTAGCCTGAACACTAGGTGATTTTCAAAGTTCTCTATGATATATCTCTCGGCTTTCAATTTCGTTTCTGCGTAAACCGATAATGGGTTGACTGGTGATTCCTCATCTAGCAAATCGTCATTTCTGCCGTATACGCTACAAGTACTCGTAAACACTATCTTTGTTTTTGGATTACAGTTGTCTACAAGCCATTGTACTGCATCTGTATTAATAGACTTGGTTAGATAGGGGTCTATAGCGCAAGCGCCGTCTCCGACGATTGCTGCAAGCCATACGATAACGTCACAATTCCTAGTATCGATTGCCTTTTTCAAATTATATTGATCTCTGACATCACCAAATATGAAGTCGATGTCTTTTAGGAATCTAGTTTCATATGTCAGGTTGTCATAGACTGTCACCGTACCGCTCCCTCGTAGCTGATCTGACATAAATCCGCCGATATAGCCTGCACCACCTACAACTAAAATCTTTTTCCTTTCTATTGTCTCCATTATACTCACCTATCCTAAAAGCCTACAGCTTTTACAATGCTTTATATTACCGCTCTCTACACATCTTCTTAGTTCAATATATTTCTCGCCTAACCATATCTCATCCAGTGTATTCTCTCTTATATTCCCCATAGACTGCATACTAGACCAGCAACATGGTTTTACATTACCGCTCGGTCCTATAAATATGCTATCGTAAATAGGATGGCACGCCGCCAAGTTATTCTTAAGCTTTTCTTTCAGTACAGAATCAGGTATTTCTTTATTAGAAGCCCTATTCAAATCAAAATTAAATGGGGTTAAGTTTACCTTTAATTTTTTAGCTCTGTCTATAGCACGTTGTAAAGATTTTCTGTTTGATGGAGTATCAGCCACTATAAGACCATCTGGATAATCAGTGATTTGCGGGACCAATCCATAGAAAGTTATCCATACAGAATGTTTATGGGCAAAGTTTACGAAATCTATCATCTCTCCGAAATTATATGCCGTGATAACAAAAGTGAATCTTACCTCAAAATTCCTTTTCTTAGAGAATATGATAGATATGTTATTAAGTACCCTAGAAAGATCCCCAACTCCGGTAAGTTTATGATAAGTCTCTGGGTTCAAAGAGTTCAGAGATATACTAAGCAAATAGCATGAAGAGTTATCAAGCATATCAATCTTCTCTTCGTTAAGCAAAGATCCATTAGTCACTATAGAGAACTTCTTCTGATGTTTTGTGAGTAAAGCGACTATCTCTGGAAAATCAGGATGACCAGTGACTTCCCCATATCCAGTAATGTCTATGATATGACCACGTTTAATAATCTCCTCACAGTCTTTAAAATCCTTCAATCTTAAAACGCAAGGTTCAAACGTGCAAGCCTTACAAAACAAGCATCTGTAATTGCATCTATTGGTAAACTCCAAGAATACCTGCTGAAATTCATGCAAAGGGTATCTAGCCATTTTTCCTCCATACACCTAAAAACAATTCCGGCTTATAGTCAAACCTTTTCCATTCTTTGAAATCATCTAAAGTCCAAAGACTTTTATGATAGTTATACAAGTTTCCAAAGCACCACATATTAGGATCTCTCGTATTCCCCTCATTATCGCTCCATACGAGTGGAGTAAACAGAACAATTCTCTTTTTGCATATCTTCATCGCCTGCTCAAGCACAATTTCGCCTCTTTCTCTTGAAAGATGCTCTATAAAATCTAACATGAAAACTACGTCAAAACTATTTTCCAAAAATGGCAAATCTTCTTTCTCTAGATCAATAAGGTAATCCGGGTTCACGCGCCCCCATGCATCTACAGATACAAAGTGATTCTCATGGAAGTAAGATTCGATCTTCTTGTCCCCGCAACCTATGTCTAAAACGGTTTCATCTTTGCCAAGATTATTCCTTAACACATTACAGAATATCTCTAAGTAACTCATTTTGTCTCCTCTCAAAATATTTACCCTTGAAACAAGCCTACCCACTATATTGTTCTTATCTTTGAAGTTAAACTCATTTATCTCATTCTCAAACTTAGTAGACATAGGATGCCCGCCATACCAGTGACATCCTATACTCTTCTCCTTTATCTCCTTCATCTTAGGCTCTTCTTTATACAAAGTAGGTATATTGCCAGAATCGTAGAGATAGACATCATGCATAGGAAGATTAATTGGATTCGCTCTTGGGAATCTTTTCTTGATATGCTCTGTGTTTGGGAATACCCTGCTCATCATAACACTACCAACAGATTCGTACATGAAAGGCTTATACACTTCTTTGGCTAGATCGAATAGGTATTTGAAACATGGATTGTTTATAGAAGACCCAATAAGACCTATACTATGAAATGGACAAGGCTTGCCATGAATACAAAAGATGCTTTTGCGATCTTGGTTAATCTTCTGGTTTATAGAAAGGTTATCTATTGGTTTAAAATAAACAATATCAGAATCGCTCCAGAAACCTCCTTCTTCGCCAAGAATATGAAGACGGAAAAAATCAGATTTATGAACTTCTGGTATGTCATTATCAACCCCTATATCAGACATATCTATCTCTTTTATCTCTATACGCAAGCTATCTATCTCTCGCATATAGTCAAACCCATTATATCTCTGTGACTGTTCATGAGTATTCCAAGGGTTCTTGCCAGTGAACAATACCTTCGGGACATACAGAATAGATCTCCACCCAGAATTTAGTTCAGTAAACGACTTAAAAGTCATATAACGCAGAAAAGACAGCTTTTCGCCGCCCCAATAGAACCTCATAATTTTAGGTATATATTTAAGATGCCACATTTATGACTCCCCACTCCTTGCCAACATTTCTTACTATAATGTTAGATCTACCCTTCCATAACTTATAATTATGTACCCACTTCGGATTATCATGATGCGCGACTGAATCAC